>Ga0256841_1001372_pt1 | contig 21322 bp, 16 predicted proteins | sample 356308metaG_FD_185971 | JGI IMG/M metagenome (GOLD analysis project Ga0256841, IMG submission 185971) | Hydrothermal vent microbial communities from Mid Atlantic Ridge, Atlantic Ocean - 356-308 | ecosystem: Environmental > Aquatic > Marine > Hydrothermal vents | place: Atlantic Ocean: Mid... | reverse complement strand
ATGTCTTTTTTTGTAACATCTTGATAAACAAGGTTTCCCTCTTTGTCGTAACCCGAAAATTTCTGAAATACCGTTATCACTCCCACATAGGTTCCGTCGGGTTGTTTTTCCAGGTCACTCACATACTGGATTTTATACCACTCAATGTCAACCTTGCTGTAGTTAAGACGCATCAATCTTTCAAGATATTCGCGAACTGGATAGTAATTTACTTCAGGTTTGTAGATTGATGAAACACCAACCTCGCTGCCATCCATAAATAGCTCCACCGCTCTGTCAATAACTCTGTTAGCTTCTGAAAATTCCGTTTTTTTATCACCGATAAGACTGATATATTTACTTAAATCACGCACTTTTTCCAGTGCCAGACTGTCAATTGCCTGCTTTCTTTCGGGACTGATATCCTGTGATATTACCTGTCCGGCAAATGAGCCGATGAATACAGCTATTATAAATATTGTTTTTCCAAACATAGTTTCTATTTTTTAATTAATTCAAGTTCAGTTATTTGGCCGTATGGATCAAATTTCACACTGGAAATTTTATTATCATATTTTTTCTGATCTTTCACAAAGTTCAGATAGTTTTTAATTGTAGTTGGTTTATCGTAATCAACTACATCTCCCTCTTTATGGATAATGATCAATACGGGAGTATCTTCGGAAGCATACATTTTCAAAGCCTCCTTGATAATTCCGTTGGCAACGTTTACATCTTGTGTGTTGGCAATCCTGACAAAGTATTCGTTGATGTAATCATACTTTGTTCTTTCGGCTTCCAGCTTTGCTTTCTCTTCCTCAGCCTCTTTTTTCAATCTCCAGGCTTCTTTTAATGAGGCTATTTTCTCTTCGACAAGTTTGATTTTTTCATTAACCTGATCGTCATTGAGGTTCATTGCCTTAATGTCGTTAAGCCTGCGTTCCATTTCACTAACGGGCATTGTGCCGTTGTCATCAAGGATAGCCTGCAAATCGGCAAGTGCCTTCTGAACCTTTTCCGCATATTCGGCTGCCGCCTGCTCCTGTGCCAGTTTTTTCTTGCTCTTACAGCCCGAACTTCCCACTGCCAGCGCTCCGATCAAAAGCACAATGACAATTTTCGGGATTAATAAACTTCTGTTCAATCGTTTCATCTTCTCAATTTTATAATTCCTAATTAATTAAAATATCGCATTTTGCGACAATAACGTAAAAGGTTTACGTTTGTTTTATCAAGCGCAAATTTAATCAAGATTCATGCCTTAAATTTTTGATTTAAGGTAAGATATGAACGGGCGATTGTTAATAACTAAGGTGCTTATTTCATTTTTTGTCAAGCAAGAGTTATAAGCCCGGCAGATTCTTCATATCTCACTTACCGAATAAAATGGTTCGTTCCATTGTTACCGCATTCAACAGGTGACTTTCCTACGCTGTTGCCCGTGCGTAGTCACCAGTTGAGCAGCGACACATCCCTTGGATACCGACTGAAATCCTTCATTTCATACTTATCGCATTCAACAGGTGACTTTCCGGCGCTGTTGCCCGTGCGTAGTCACACCGGTTGAGCGGCGACACATCCCTTAGATACCGACTAAAATCCTTCATTTCACCCCTATCGCATTCAACGGGTGACTTTCCGGCGCTGATAGCCGTGCTTAGTCACCGGTTGAGCAGTGGCAGAGGCATCTCAGAACTATGATAGAATGGAAAAGAAACCTTATCTTATCTTCGCCTTATCCACATCCTCTCCCGTGTCGGGATTTACCACTTCCACATCTATACTCTTTCCGTTGATATGGAAATATACAAGGGCATACTGTGTGGAGAAAATGTCAACGGAAGCACTCCAGGGAAGTTTTTCCTGTGCATAATATGGTGCACCGGCAGAACCGTTGGTTATCTGCCATATTGATCTTGAGAGGTTGAGTTTTCGGCCTTTCCAGCCCTCAGGATACATACTTATTTTATTATCAATATGCATACGGCTGTAATTATGCTCGTCGCCGCAAAGAAGTGCAACAACCTTTGAGCTTTTATTCACCATTATATCAAGAAACTGATCGCGGCGTTCTATTATGCCTTTGTCGTAAGGTTTTCCTGCAATATACGGTCTTATTTCGTTATTGCCGAAATACCACATATCATTATTTGCATGTCCGCCGTTGGGGAAGGCGGGAGTGTGTATCGTTACGAAGATGTGGTCAATATTATCATCCTTTTCAAGTTTTGCAACGGTCTCATCAAACCATTTCAATTGGTTATCCATAATGAAACCGTGCGGATTGCCACCCGACTCCGGAATCTTATCTGCCGACGGTGCATAAAAATAGTTTGAATTCAGGACTATCATTGCCACATTGCCGTAGGTGTAGTAATAGACATTTTCCTTGTATGACGGAAAGTCGGTTGTTTTCAAATCAGGGTCGTATTTCGATCCGTCTTCACTTTCAGGTCCGTTTTGCGGAAGTGTGAAAACGGATGCAAAAAGCTGCTCTCCCGACTCCGTATCAAAGGGAAATTTGTCAATGGTAATCATATTCTCCCACGAAAAGACATTTTTATTTTTTCTGAACATATATTCCAAAACCTCATGATTTCCCATTCCGATATAAACCGGAAAATAGTGAGCGAAGGGTTCTATGGTGTTCTTCCAGTTGTAATATTCAAGTTTTTGCCGGTTAACGACATCGGAATATCCCGATATCATGTCACCGGTAAACTGTAAAAATTCGGCGTCGCTGTTAGCTGTAGCTGCAAGAATTCTTTTTACCATATAGGCATTGGTTCCGAAAATGTTTCTTTCGCCGCCGCCCTGACCTGCACGGCTGTCGCTTGCAAAAGCAAAGGTGAAAGGTCTGCGCGAACCGGATTCGGGAGCGGTTTTGAAAACGTAAGTATCGGAATAGTCTCCATACTTAACCGTATATTCGTATTCGGTCGAAGGTTTCAGCCCGTCAACCTTTATTTCATATTTTTTTCTTTGCGTTTTATCTGTAAAAGAATGTCCGTTCGCTATTACATAAACAATTGATTCCTTGTTGGTTTCAAATGATATTACGGCACTGCTGTCGGTAACGAGATTAACAAACGGGCCTGAGATTATGGTTACATCAGGCGAAAAGGGTCCGGAGCCGGCAACATTTATCTTTCCGTCATATATCAGTTGACCTTTGTCATTTGATATCCTGTATCCGAGCCGGAATTTATTTCCCTTCTCCCATCCTACGGCATCGTATTTTCCCGACAGGTTTTTTTTAATGTTGATTTCGGCCATTCCATTTTCTATTTTTGCAGTCCTTTTGAAAAAAACAGGCTGAGGATAACGCTCTTCGGGATGGATAAACCCGTAGTAGATCGTACCGTTGAAGGTTGTATCTTTAAAATTAAAAAGTAATCCGTTTTTTGTTCCTTCGGGGGTTATTACGATTTTGTCGAAATAGTACACCGGAGAGGAAGGGAAATATGTTTTTAAACCGTAAATATCGGATTTAAAAACCAACGAATCACCTTCATAACCGATGTTTGTGTAAACGGAAGGCACTTGTTTACGTTCCTGAGCTGTTGCAAAAAGGAAAGTAACGGACAATAACAGAATGAGCATTGACTTCATAACAAATAATATTAAAATTTTCAGTTTTCAAAAGTATTGTAAAAAGTATTATGGAGTGTTAAGTTTTTGTGAATTTTTATCCGAAGGAATTAACGGATGTTCCTTAATTCTTATTAGAATAACACATAGATATTACCGTTAACTTATAATTTCGACCGTTATCTTTTTTTCTTGGCAAAAACTTGACTTTTATTTATATTTTTCTAATATTTGCACTCTATATTTTTCCAAATACAATAAATGAAAAAAATTTCAATAAAGAAAACAATTATTTACAAACTTAAAAATCAACGGATATGAAAAAAATCATTTTTACTCTGTCGGTTATCTTTCTTGTGTTATTTTCTTATACACAGGAACCGGATAAACTTTGTTCACCTCAGTCGGGTGAAGGCACCCTTCCATTACAAGATTTAATAAAAATGCAGAAAACAGGTGGCGATACCACCTGGCTTTATCACAGATACGACATAAATAAATGGCAGGATGGAGAATTTTATCCTTACTTTACATATCTCATAGACTATTATCCCGAAACGGCCAATATCAAAAACGCGGTAATTATTGAGAATGAGCAGGATACTTTACAAAAAATTGATTATTATTATGATGACAATAACAATTTTTCATCTACAATTATTATGAATTATACCGGAATTGCCGGAGAAGAATGGTTAAACTTTAAAAAGTACGATCATTATTACAATATTTCGGGGTGGGATTCCTTGTATATAAATTATATATGGGATAACGATGATTCCATTTGGAAAAATGACGAATTAAGAGGTATTTCATATTATGACAACGGTCTTTTACGGGTTGATTCAACTTTGGCATGGAACGGAGAGGAATGGATTATGAACCAAGGATATAAAGCAGATTATTTATTCAATAAATTTGGAAATGTTTACGACAAAAAAATTAGCTTTTATAATAACCAATGGAGATATTCAGCGTGGACGGTTTATTATTTAACCAATGACACCACAGGTGAATTTGATTCATATGACAACTATGGATGGTCTAACGATCAATGGGAGAAAAATGGACGTGCTATTGAAATTGTTTTACGTAATTGGCAAGGGTATCCAAACTATAATATTGACTATGAATTTATTAAGCTGCAAAGTTGGGATGGGCAAGAATGGCAAAATATTGCAAAAGATAGTACGGTATATGATAATCTCGGCAGCAGTTTAAACTATAATTTTATATGGAACAACGGCAAATGGGAGGTCTCGCAAAGAATTAACGACGTTTATAACGAAAGGAATTTAAGAACTTTATTGACCAACGAACAAATGATAAATAATATGTGGGATACCATTTGGGGAAACAGATTTTCGTTTGAGTATATGGGTTCCATTTGGAGCACAATGCATATTGAAGACTATAATACCGGAATGATGAAATGGGTACCTTCCTACGACCATATTTTAAGCGACTTCACATATATCCTGAATACACCGAAAATTGAAAAGCAGGAAGTATTATCCGGTGTCAGAATTATCCCTAATCCGGTGAAAAGCAGGGTAATGATTAAACTAATTGACGAAACCGATAAAATAAAGTTTTTAAAACTTTACAGTATTACCGGTCAATTGATGTTTGAAAAGAGATTTAGTGAGATAAACGAACAGGAAAGCTTTAATATTTCGTCATTCAAAAATGGCTTTTACATCTTGGGTGTTTTCACAAAGAATGGCAATACCTTTATGGAAAAAGTGGTTAAAGAGTAGGGGAATTTCATTTCCAACGGTCATATTCCGCTCGTTTGGTTATTTTTGCGCGATAAATGAAAACGCGCCATTACAACATACCTGTCTTTATTCCTGAACTGGCTTGTCCGTTTCAGTGCATATATTGTAATCAGCAAAAAATATCGGGAAGACTTAAAATCCCTTCCGACGAAGAGATTGTAAAGATAATTGAGGATCATCTTTCCACAATAACTGTTGGCGAAAGTGAAGTTGAACTGGCTTTTTTCGGGGGGAACTTCACAGGCATAAACATTGAAGATCAACGCCGGTTACTGGGTTTGGTACAACCCTATTTGAAAGCAGGATCAATCTGGGGAATAAGACTTTCCACCCGTCCCGATTACATTGATGGAGATATACTTAAAATGCTTAAGGACTTTGGAGTAATAACGATTGAGATTGGTGCACAAAGTCTGGATGACAATGTGCTGAGGCTTTCAAAAAGGGGTCACACTTCAAAGGATACGGAAAAAGCGGCGGAAATGGTACTGAAAAACGGTTTTTCACTCGGACTCCAAATGATGATAGGTCTTCCGGGCGACACTCTTGAAAGTGCTGCTTTCACTGCCCGGCGTATCGTCGAACTTGGAGCTGACAACACCAGAATATATCCCACGCTTGTCATAAAGGATACGGTTCTCGAAAAGATGTTCAATGAGGGCAGATTCAAGCCTTTGTCACTGGAGGAAGCTGTTAGCCGGTCAAAGCAGTTGCTGCTGATTTTTGAAAAAGCGGATGTTAAAGTTATCAAACTCGGCCTTCATCCTTCAGACGGGCTTTTGTCCGGTGAGGAGCTTGTGGCGGGACCGTTTCATCAGTCGTTCAGGGAATTGGTGCTTACGGAAATATGGAATGATAATTTGAAACCGTTATTAAATTCGAGTGAACAGGATGAAATTGCAATTCGTGTTCCTGCGGACCAATTCAATTATGCCGTAGGATATGGCGGGCGAAACAGGAAGATGCTTTTGAAAAACTTTTCAAAAGTTAAATTTATAAGAGATACCGGATTGCAGGGAAGGGATTTCGGTTTTTCTCAATAATATTTTTGAATTTCAACATTTTTTTCATGTGTTTAAAATTTTGTAATTTATTAATTATAAAGCAATTACAAAATTTTAAATACATGTAACCGCTTCGCTCTCACATAAATTTTTTTAATCATTTTCTTGTGTATATTTTATGATTAATAAAATTTATGTTCGTTTCATTTTATTCAATATTCCCGAACACCCGGGGAAATTCACATTAATAATATTCAGTTCGTATGATTATCCATTCAGTGTCTTATTCTTCCATCTGTTATATTCTCTTACAATACGGTAAATGTCGGTAAATTTATATTCTCTCGACTTTATTTTTTTTGCCAGCGCAGGATAATCCGAAAAGAAGCGAGGCATTTTTTTATAAAATGTATCCCAATGCGCATCAATTTTTTCTCCGTTTTGCTTTATCAGAATAAAATAATCAAGCTTGGCGGATGTCGGATAACCCAGAAAATAATTTTTAATGTATGAACCTTCCACCCAGCCACCCTCTAAAACCTCCTTATAGAAATAATAAAGGTCTAAGTTGCCGTCAATCACTACTCTTGCAAAAACAAAGCTGCCGGGTTCGGTTTCTATTGAGTTGTATTTTATCTTTTCCGGTCCGTTAATAATTGTAAAACCGGCGATTTCAGCAGGATGAATTCTGGAATAGTTTCCCGATGTGTCTATAAACGAAATTCTCCATTGCAACTTTGCAAAATTAATTCCTCCATTTTCATCCAGTGGTACTATCATTGTTCCTTTGACAGTATCCGAGCTATGGGTTATATACCGGGCATCTATATTTTTATAATTTCCAAATGCCGTAGCAGAAAATAAAGTGATAAATATAAAAATGATAAAACTTTTCATACATAATTCGATAAAAACTACAAGTTAACGGATGCAAAAGTAAAAAAGTATTGTGGATATTTGCTTTGCCATATATTGACCTTTAAAAAAGAAAGAACTTAGCTTTGGCATTCGGGAAAAAAATATATCTTTGCAAAAAATTCTTTGAAATATATGCTAAGCAGAAGGCACTTAAGAATAAAAGCTTTACAGTCGTTATATGCATTTATGCAATCGCACAACGACCGGTTGGATTATGGAGAAAAGGAGTTGTTACGAAGCCTCGACAAACTTTATGAAATTTACATTTATCAGCTATCGTTGTTAGTTGAAATTACGGATTATGCAAAAAAGAGAATAGAGGAGAACAGTCGTAAATTTTATCCTACCAAAGAGGATTTGAATCCGAACACACGCTTTGTGGATAACAGATTTATCAATATGCTGTCTGATAACAGGAGTTATAATGCATATATTGAAAAGTATAAAATTTCCTGGGCTGATGAGGAGGAGATGATCAGAAAACTTTTCATTAAAATAAGAGATAGCAAATTTTATAAGGATTATATGGATGACCCGGACAGTTCGTTCGAGAAGGATAAAGATTTTATTATAAAAATTGTAAAAAAGGTTATTTCCGAGTCTGACAGTCTGCATTTTTATTACGAAGAGAGGAATATTTACTGGGCTGATGATTTCTACACCGCCAACTATCTGGTTATTAAAACTATAAAGGGATTTCAGGAGAGGCAGGACGAGTTGACACCGTTACCGACTCTTTTTAAGAATGACAGTGATGAGGATAAAGAGTTTGTTGTGAATCTTTTCAGAAAAGTCATACTAAGAAGTGATGAGTACTTTGAGATGATTGAAGGAAAAGTGAAAAACTGGGAAAGCGACAGGTTGGCTGTAATGGATATCCTTCTGCTAAAAATGGCTCTTGCCGAATTACTCGAGTTCCCTTCAATTCCCGTTAAAGTGACATTGAATGAATATATTGAACTTTCTAAAATGTTCAGCACTCCGAAGAGTAAGGTGTTTATAAACGGGATACTTGATAAAATGATCTCCGATCTGAAAAGAAAAAATGAAATAAAAAAGACAGGAAGGGGACTTCTCGAAAATTAAGGATTTTTAACAAACTTTTCTTTACATAAGCCTGAATTATTCTGAAATTTGTACAGGTTTTAATGAGTAAACATTATGAAAGTAACGGATATCAAATTAACGAAATACAGGCGGATAAGTTATCTCTTTGTTGCGGCTTTTGTGTTGACTCTTATTCAATGTAATGGGCCTGATACTAAAAAAGCGGAACCGGAAAAGGCAAATACCGAGCAAAAATCAAAAACGGATAAGAAAGTTGAAAGGGAAAAACCCAAATTGGTTTATGATGAGAAAGGAAACCTTACCGAAAGACATGCTTACTCTTATCGTAAAAAGGACGGTTCTGTCAGAGCCAAGGAAAGCTATTACTATCAGCACGACGACAGGGGTAATGTAATTAAAGAGGTGAAAGAATCATATTCTCCCGACGGTAAGGTTTTGAATTATAAGAATGTAAATATCTATTCGTATGATGGGAATAATAATCGCATAGAGCAGGTTTTCTCGTCATTTGACGGTGATGGAAACCTGAAAAGAAAAGCCAAGCATACCTTTAAATATGATAAATTCAATCATATGATTGAGGATCTTGGCTATTTTGATGACGGAACAATACAATCTAAGATTATTTTTGAACCCGATTCAACGGGGAAAATGCTTTCGGAGGAATACATCCATTATAACAAAGACGGTTCGGTCAAAGACCATAAGAAATACTACTATAGCGATTTCGGACTTGAAAAAACCGTTGACCTCATGAAAAACAAATAACAGGCTTTATGATAATCCTTGAGACACCGAGAGATGCAATGCAGGGATTGCCGGGGTTTATTCCTACGCAAAAAAAAGTTGAGGCTCTTAATGAAATACTCAGGGTGGGTTTTGATATTGTTGATATCGGCAGTTTTGTGTCGGATAAGGCTATTCCCCAGTTTGCAGATATGAATGAAGTAATTGCCGGTTTGGACATTTCAGGCTCTGATTCGGATATTTTTATTCTCGTGGCAAATGAAAAAGGCGGAGAAACAGCTTCAGAGTTTCAGGAGATAGATATTATAGGATTTCCCTTTTCAACATCACCGACCTTTTTAAAAAAGAACATTAATTCAAATTTTGTAAAGGCTGAAAGAACCATTGACCGATTGCAAAATATCTGTGTGAAAACCGGTAAAAAGCTGTTTATATATTTTTCGATGGCTTTCGGTAATCCTTATGGTGACCCGGAGACTCCCGGGTTGATTTATGAATGGACGGAAAAGATTGTATCTAAGGAGGTTACTACCATTAGTCTTTCCGATATAACCGGTGTTGCAACTCCCGGGCAAATAGGAGAGATATATTCAAACTTAACCGCGGACTTCCCTGAAACCGAATTCGGGATACATCTCCATGTTAAAGGCGGCGATTGGTACGATAAGATTGATGCTGCATATAAAAACGGCTGCAAAGTCTTTGACGGAGTGATAAACGGACTTGGCGGGTGTCCAATGACAGGGTATGAACTTCTTGGTAACCTTCCGACAGGTAATTTAATAGAATATGCCGATAAAAACAATATTCCGTTACGGGTTGATAAGAAACGGTTTGAAAAAGCATTTCTTACATCTATGGAAATCATCAGATAGTACCATACATTTAGTTATGTAACTTTTTTTATATCTTTTTGAACAATTTATAAATTGCGATTGTTTTAGTGATGTTTAAGCGATTTAAAATATTTTAATTATATTTGCAGTCTAATCATTAAAACCCTTATTTAAATGGCAAAAATCGTAGTACTTGGCGCCGGTATTTCCGGCCACACCGCAGCCGCCTACCTTCGTAAATGGCTAAACAAAAAACATGAAGTAGTTGTAGTAACCCCCAATGTCTATTATCAATGGATACCGTCCAATATATGGATTGGAGTGGGACGTATGACCGTTGACCAGGTGCGTTTTAAACTTGGTCCATTATACAAAAGATGGGGGATAGATTATCGGCAGGCTAAAGCCGTTTCCATTCATCCCGAGGGAAATAAAGATAATTCCAAGGGATTTGTCACTATCGAATATACTTCTGAAGAAAATCAGGGACAGACAGACACGGTTGATTACGACTTTCTTATCAATGCGACAGGTCCGAAACTGAACTTTGAGGCAACCGAAGGCCTTGGTCCCGGCAAAAATACGGTCTCCGTATGCTCTTATTCTCACGCCACGGAAGCCTGGGAGAAACTTCAGCAGGCAATTGCTAAAATGGAAAAAGGTGAGGTTCAAAAGTTTGTTGTAGGAACCGGACATCCGATGGCAACCTGCCAGGGAGCTGCATTTGAGTATATTCTGAATGTGGCTTATGAAATAAAAAGGCGTAAACTTGAGGATTATGCCGATATTACCTGGATTTCCAATGAATGGGAACTCGGCGATTTCGGAATGGCGGGGGCTTATATCAGAAAAGGCGGTTATATAACTTCAACGAAAGTGTTTACGGAATCTTTCTTTGTTCAACGCGGAATAAAATGGATAAAAAGGGCGGGAGTGAAAAAGGTTGAACCCGGAGTTATTCATTATGAAACCCTTGACGGTGAGAATCACGAAAAAGAGTTTGATTTTGCAATGCTGATACCCGGATTTTCAGGACCGGGATTGAAGGCATTTGATAAAAATGATGAGGATATAACTTCCAAGGTCTTTATGGGCAACGGATTTATGAAGGTTGATGCAGACTACACTCCTAAACCTTATGACGAATGGGTGATTGAGGATTGGCCTGAGACATATCAGAATCCCGATTATGAAAATATGTTTGCCGTGGGTATTGCTTTTGCGCCACCGCATTCCATTTCAAAACCGCGGAAAAGTAAAAACGGCACTCCCATATTTCCTGCTCCTCCGAGGACGGGAATGCCTTCCGGAGTAATCGGTAAGGTTGTAGCCCAAAATGTTTATGAATGGATAAAAACCGGCAATCCCGTATTGAAGCACAGAGCCTCAATGGGTAAAATGGGTGCTGCATGTGTTGTCTCTGCCGGCTACGGATTGTATAAAGGTGCGGCTGCAACTATGACGGTACAGCCGATTGTTCCAGACTGGAAAAAATATCCAGACTACGGCAGAAATATCAAAAATACGGTCGGTGAGCCGGGTCTTGCAGGCCATTGGCTGAAATGGTTTATGCATTATATGTTCCTTCATAAAGCCAAAGGATATCCTTTCTGGTATTTGCTGCCAGAATAAAAATTAATTTTATTTGATAATCAAAAAACTAAAATATTATGCCACATAAAATTAACAGACGACACCGCTCGGACGAAGCATTTGCTCCCATGCCCACAAAGGCAACACTTTTTTGGAGAAAGTTTATTCCTTGGCAAGCCTGGAGATGGCTCGTCCTGAATATCAAAATCCTGAAAATAGTTGTCGGCGGACACTCGTAAGGAGTTTGCGAAATTATTGTGATAAAAATCAAAAATGGAAAATAAGAAAAGTGCCGGATAGTAACCTATTGGGCTGTTCGGGATTTTCGAATCCCGAACCTAATGCTTTCAGGATTTGTAATCCGGTTTAAAACTAACAATTTTTATATGTTCGATTGTAGGCTGGTACAAACAATCGTCTCCACGATACAACAGACGTGTTTTTACAAAGTTTTTAATAAATGCCTTATTTTTGTGCACGATTTATTTAAACAAAAAGTTATGCGAATAGTTGTAAAAGTTGTTATATCACTTTTTATTTTTAGTCTCGGTCACTCTTCTTTTGCACAGGATAGTGACGTTGCAAATTACAAGTCGGAAATCCTAAAATATCGCAAGGGTAAAAATATTAAACTGAAATTTGGTGATAAGACTCCATTGACAGTTGATCAGGTAAGGAATTTTGAGGGATTGAAATACTTTCCCGTGGATTATAAGTATTATGTGAAAGCAAAACTGGTAAAGGCACCTGAACAGAAAAAACTGGTCTTGCAAACATCAACGGATCGTCAACCCGAATATATTAAGTATGGACAGGTTCATTTTATGTTGGACACTTTTCATCTTGTTTTGACGGTTTATCAAACTCCTCCGGATAAACAGCCGCTAAAAGAAGACAGAACCCTGTTTGTTCCGTTTAAAGACGAAACATCCGGAAAGGAGAGTTACGGAGGAGGAAGATATATTGAGTTTGAGATACCTGTGGAAGGAGATACGGTTTATCTCGATTTTAATAAGGCCTACAATCCATATTGTGCCTATAACCACCGTTATTCATGTGTTATCCCGCCATCTGAAAATTGGTTACCGGTGAGGATTGAAGCCGGCGAAAAGAAATTTGAGGAGTAACTTTAATTCAGATTCAAAGTATATTGAAGCAATACGCTTCTTACCGCTTCGGCTTTCAAAGGACGTATGGAATACCAGGCATTTGTTATATTATTAGCAACTATTGCTACTTTATGGATTGCTTTAAACGAATAACTTATCCTGAAGTCCATAATGAAGTTCCCGTTGTTATGATTATTGAAATAATTCATATATCTGATTGGCTGGATAGTCCCCCCGGCTTGGGACGTCGCTTTTTCAAATTTCTCAATTGACTTGTCAATATTTACAAGCGGACTGTAATATTTCCCGCTCAATCCTATTGAAAAATTCTTGTACTCGAATTCTATGTCACCTTTGAAAGTATGAAGGAATCGGTATTTCAATATTTTTTTATCCGGATTGATACTTGTTGAATTGTAGGAGTACTCGGTACCTCCTCCGTAACTGTAATCTTTTGCAAAAACATAATCCGGTTCCAAGGATTTAGGTTGTATATAAGTGTATCCCAGTATTGTACTCATTGTAAGATTATCGGTGAGTGCCGCCTTGCCGGTTAATGAAATATCGGTTCCCAATATCCTTGATTTGCCGGTATTGAGGAATTTGAATCCGCCGATGGCAAAAGTATATGTCGAATCCCAAAATCCGAAAAGATATTCAATGGTATTATCATAATTTTGCTGGAAGAATGAGATGTCAAGATATCCGTAGAAGTTTTTAAATTTAAAAGCCTGTTTCACACCAACTTCCGCATTCATGCTTGTTTCCGGTTTAAGATCGGGGCTGTCGAAGACGCCGATAGTACCCGACGAAAACCTGATAAACCTTTCAGCTATTGTGGGATACCTGTAACCCTGTCCGTATGAACCTCTTACAAAGGTTCCCTGAAGGACTTTAAGTGTAGCTCCCGCCCTGAAAATCGGTTTAAAGTCCGCTTCCCCGCCGTTAAGCGAGTAACTTTCCAATCGTACTCCGAGAGAAAGATTAAGAGTCTTTAAAATTTCGTTTTGGATTTCCAGATAAGGTGAAATATTTAAAAGGGTATTAAGTTGTCTGCCTGATCCGACATACATATCCGATTCCACAGAATTCCATTGTGTTGTAATACCTCCTATGAATTTCATTCCCGCCAGATAGGAGAAATCTTTTCTGAAACTGTAATCACCGTAAATTATTGAACTGGTGGTTGTCTGATCATTGCTCATATCGGTATTGTTAAACATATACCTGGTCTTTAAACTATGTTTGCCGCCTGTAGCCGTGTAGTAGTTAATAAAGGGATCAACGTAAAAAGTGGTTTTCTTCTGCAATAGAACACCTCCCGGATAAGCTCTGTAAAACCCTGTCGAATCATCGAGCCAGGCGAGTACAAGTTTTGAATTGTTATATAAAAAATTGCCGTTTATACCGTAGTTAAGTCCCCGGTATTTTTTATTTCTATGACGCAAATTCATTGTAAAACGGTATCGTTCTTCCGCCATTTGCGATTCGTCAAATTTGGTCATTGTATCTATAACAAGAGGTCCGGGCTTGGGGGGTCCTTCAAATCCATGGTCATATTTAACATCGGCACCAACTATTATATCCGTATTTTTTTGGGCTCTTGCATGCGAAACCGAGAAACCGCCTATGTATGGAAACTGTTTCCACCATTTCATATAGTCATACTTGGGATTTGAATAAGCACCTGCATAAGCAACAACTTTTGTTTTCGGCGTTAAAGGAGCATCTGCGGTTTTAATGTAAATGGCACCACTTAGAGAAGATGAACCGGAAAGAACCGAGGAAGCACCTTTCACAACTTCTATCTGTTTAATATTGTCAGTGGGTACCAAATCCCACATCGGCCTGTTGGCATCAGCCGAGAGAACGGGCATACCGTCAACAAAAACACCGACCTTGCTTCCCACTCCGAAATTAAAACCGCTCCCTCCCCTGATTTGAGGAGCACCGTCAATGATATTCAATCCGGGAACATAGTCAAGGATAGTTTCAATATTTGTTGTGTTCTTGCTTTCGATCAGCTTCGGCTGAATAACCTCCATCGAAACTGTAAGCTCTTCTAACTTTTTGTTGAATCTTCCCGCAGTTATCTCAACACCTTGCAGTTCACTTGTATATTCCTGTAGTTTGATGGTTCTTTCAACTGTTTGTCCGGCTTTGATATTTACCATAACGGTATCGGTTTTCATTCCTGTAAAGGATATCACAAAAATGTATTGTCCTTCCGGAACTTTTATTGAGAATCGTCCGTTAATATCTGCAGCAGCTCCTATCGAGGGATTTTTTTTTACCTTAATGTTTGCCCCTATCAAAGTTTCGTTGTTATCCGCTGCAAGTACGACACCTTTGAAATAACCGTAATTCTGCTGAGCAAAAGAAATACAAGGAGTTAAGAATAGTAAAGTAATTATAATTAATTGTAAAATTTTTTTTCTCCTCATATTTAAGATTTTCATCTGTTAAAATTTTACAAATCTATTAATTATTTATTAATGCCACGAATGCCCGAATTCATTCAGGCGGGTGTGTCGGCTCGCCGTCATAAGTGTTTCATCAAATAATAACAACTTAATTGCTTCTTATCCGGTGCAAATATAGTTAATTTATGGGTTCATCGCACCTTTTTGAAATTGAGAGAATATTGCGGCTGCATCTGCAATAGAAGCCCTGCTTGAAAGTTTCTGATCATTCTCTGAGCATACCTTTAACATCTTCAAGGTTACCGTCGTTTTTTGCCGGTTTCAGTCCCAAAATATGGGCAATTAACGGATATATGTCAACATTAATAAAAGTCGGTGCCACATACCCTTTTTTGAAGGCAGGCCCGGAGGCATAAAATATGGCGTGCATATCTTTGTTGGCATTATCATAACCGTGAGTTCCTTTGCCCACACTTTTTTTATCCTTCAACACTATGCTCCAGCTGCTGTCGGCAGATATCACAAGGTCAAGGGTGCGCGGATTGGTACCGTAGTGCAATCGTTCCGGTAATTTGCCTGTTTTCCATACCGAGATGTGCGGTATCTGTTTTAACTGGAAATAGAGACTATCAATATATCCTTTTTTGGCTTTGATAAGATAGTTGGGGTTGTATCCCTGAACAATATCAACCCACTCCATATTAATGGATTTTCTTAATTCCACTTTCCTGTCATCCGAAATATTTTCCATTCCGTGGTCGGAAGTTATTATAATATTTGTTTTATTGGCAATGGGGAGTTTTTCCACTTTTCCCATAAAAACACCAACAAGTGAATCGAGATAAATAATTTCATTTTTAACTTCCTCACTGTCATGGCCGAATTTGTGTCCTTTGGAATCGGGTTCGTGCATGTACCAGAGTATGAGATGAGGCCTTTTTTCTTCCGGGAGTTGCAGCCAGGAGATAACCGAGTCAATTCTTTGTTCAAAAGGGAAATGGTGTTCATATTTTTTCCAGTAGGAGGGATGCATCTTTTGAATATCGGCATCGGAACCGACCCAGAAAAATGTGCCTGCTTTAACTCCCTGCTTTTCGGCTGTATTCCAGATGGGCTCGCCACCGTAAAATGTTCCGTCTTCAACCGTTTTACGGTCTCTGATAGAATAGTACCTTTTTGTTTCAGGGTCGTAAAATGCATTCAATACTATTCCGTGATGGTCGGGATACAAACCGGTAGCAATTGTGTAATGATTGGGGAAAGTTTTAGATGGGAATGAGGGCTGCAACGATTTTGCCTTCACACCCGTTTTTGCAATTCTGTCAAGATTCGGAGTCGGTACTTTGTCGGCATAATCCCACCTGAAACCGTCCAGGGAGAGCATGACGAGGTAGGGATTGTTATTAGTCTCTAAAGACTTATTCTGACAGGAGGATAAGATTACGATTAAAAATGCCGGTAATATAAATATGTTTTTCATAGGCGAAAAAAAACCCTGGATTATTCCAGGGTTTTTTATTTAAAAAGAATAAATTAATTAAATGTCAATTTAAGACCAACATTAAATGTTCTTGGCAGACCAAGGAATACTTCTGCAGTGTTAACATCGTGGTTAAAGTTGACGCTTCCGTCTGCATTTGTGTAGTTTCCGTTATACCTACTGTTGTCTAATGCATCTTGTACGTATGTAGCATTAGCTAAGTTAAATACGTGTGCAAAAACATCCAATCCAAGTTTTCCTTTTAAAGGAAGCTGATAATTGAAGTGTAAATCAAACAGTGAGAATGAAGGTAATTTCCAAACCTGTTCAGTATCATCCTTGTCGCCTCTGTTTGTAGGATCAAAATCAGCATAGTAATTTGAATTAAATTTCCAGCTTACCATTAAACTCATTCCATTGATGGGATAAACTGTTGCATATAATCCGATTTGAGTTTGAGGAGCATCACCTACTTTAAGTCCGTCAGCATAAACATTAATTGTGTCTGAAACAATTCCGCCTGTTGCATTGTCATAATTTTTCACAATAGCATTTACATTGCTGAGATATTTCCAGTTGGCGAAAGAAGCAACGGCACCCAGTCCAAGTAATTTAATAGGACGGTAGGTTGCTTCAAATTCAAATCCCTGATGATTTTGATTCATACCCCTGATAAAGGCGATTCCCGTATTAACGGAGTCAATTCTTACACTTCTTGTAAAGGCTCTGTCTTTCCAGGTTGTGTAATAATAGTTGGCTTTTATATTAAGTTTTTGGTCTATTGATTTATAAATAGCTCCAACCTCAAAAGATGTGAATTTCTCATTTTCAGGATCCTGAGCAACAGTACCGTCAGCATCATCAATAACATTATCAAAGATAGGAACTTTGGAAATGTAACCTACGTTAGCAAATATACTAAAAGTTTCAGTTAAATTGTAGTTTGCACCACCTTTGATTTGGTATCCGCTAATCCAGTCAGTATTTGCTTTTAATTCACCGCTATTGATATCGGGGTCACCATTATCCAGTGTATCTGCAGTTTTGAAGTGATTGGTATAGGTATATTTAATACTTGAGTATCCGAAGGTTCCGTAAACCGAAAGGTTTCCGGTTGTATATTCACCCTGAGCATAAAAACCAAGCCAATCAACAGTATTAGTATTATAATAAACAATTTTATCACCTAAACCTTTTTCATACTGATCAGGTGTATCAAATTGATTTCCTGTATATGTGTATGATTGTAAGCCCAATAAGTCACGAACTTCCCTGTAGTGGTCAATGTTTGCAGTTCTCCAGTCAATACCAAATTGTGTTTTAAACTTGTCTGAAAAAGCTACTTTAACTTTTGAGATTGCACCTATAGTCCATTGATTGTTAACCGAATTACGGATAATACCCTGTCTGGTATAAGTTGCGGATAAGTTACTGTCAATTGTTGCATTCCAGTCGGCAACCCTTGAAGGACCTGAATAGTCGTATTGTATTTTACCATAAGTTCCTGTTCCTCCACCTTTACCACCGGAATAATATAATGTAGTAAATTGAGAAACTTTATCGCTCCACTGAGCATACCAGTTCAGGTTTGTAATAGGTTTGTGGTAATAGTTTTCCCTTTCATTGATGAATCCGGGATCATGTCTGTCAATTGTTTTTCCGTTATAGGTTTGTTTGCCATCATAGCTGTCACGTACAGTATTCCAGTTTTCATTATAATATCTTCCTCTGTCCGACTGTGTGAATTTATCAATAGTACTTTGATCAGCTCCAAGATCTTTAGCGTAAGTACTGTCATAAGCGGCAAGATTTTGTTTGTAAAGGTTTTGACCGTGACGTTGCGGAGCCCCTACAGCATAAATTTCCAGACGATGGTTTTTATTGATGTTGTAGCTTGCACCAATATAATATGCCCAAGCGTCAGTCCATGTTTTGTCAATTACTCCCTGTCCGACTTTACGAACAGCACTAACATTCATAGCAAATTTTTCATTAATTAACCCTGTTCTGCCGGAAAGGGTTGTTTTAAAGAAATTTCCCGAACCATACTCAAACCTGAGGGATCCTCCCGCTTTCATTGCCGCAGGACTTGTCAGGATGTTCATTGTACCTCCAATTGAAGGAGTGGCTAAGTTAACAGCACTAAGACCTCTCTGCATCTGAATGGAAGATGTTGCATCTGCAATACCGTCCCAGTTTGACCAGTAAACCCATCCGTTTTCCATATCGTTGACAGGTACACCGTTAATCATAATAGCAACGTTTCTTTGGTTAAATCCACGAACATTAATACGAGCATCTCCGGCACCTCCACCTTGTGTAGTTGCATATACGGATGGTGTGGCATTCATAACCAAAGGCAGGTCACGTGATCCGAGACGTGCTTCAAGTTCTTTTTTTGTCACGTTTGAAATGGCAACAGGAGTTTCACGGTCTTTTGCATAATCTGCAATAACGCTAACGCCTCCAAGTCCAATTGCACTCCCGCTTAAAGAAATGGAACCGAGTTTTGTGTACTTGCCATCTTCAATTTTTACATCCATCTTTTTTGTGGTGTAACCAACATAGCTGATGTCAAGAACATAACTTCCTGCCGGAGCATCCAAAGTGAACTTCCCATCAGTGTCGGTAACTGTCCCGTAAGATGTTCCCTCCAAAGTGATGTTTGTTCCAATTAGGGTTTCCCCCGTTTCCTTGTCTTTAACGACACCTTTGATTCCGCTTTGCGCAAAAATCGCTCCTGCAAACAGAACGAAAGCGGTAATCAGCATTGAATTAAGTAAAGTTTTTTTCATAAAAATAAATTTTAAGTTAGGATTATTTTTCACGCTGCAAGTATAAATAAAAAAATATACTTGTACGACAAAAGATATTAAATATTTTTATATTTTGTTAACAGGGTTATTCGCTAATTGCTGATAATTAGATTGTAGATATTTGAAATATTGCTAAAATTAATATTAAATTAATGTTTTATTAACATTAATTTCTGTTTATAAACTCAATTGCATTTAATGCGGCAATAGTACCGTCAGCCACAGCAGTTGTAATTTGTCTGTATCGTTTAGCGAGAGCATCCCCTGCGGCAAACACACCCTCTTCATTTGTTTCGTAATTGCCGTTAACAACAACTTCATGCCAGTCATTAAGCTTGATATCCTTATCTTTCAGGAAATCGTTGTTAGCTTCGTAACCCACAAAAATGAAAACCCCGTCAATCCTCTTTTCAGTAATTTTACCCGATTTCAGATTTTTAATGACGACTTTTTCCAGACTGTCATTTCCCTTGAACTCCTGTAAGTGAGATTCCATAATGAAATCAATCTTAGGATTTTTCTTCGCTTCTTCAACGGCATGTTCAAAAGCCTGAAAATGGTCAAATTCGTGAACTATTGTTACTTTGCTTGCATATTTTGTCAGAGCGACGGCCTCTTCAAGTGCGCTGTTACCACCGCCTACAACTATGATTTCTTTATCCTGAAAGAAGTCGCCGTCGCAGGTGGCACAGTATGATATACCTCTGCCTTTGAACTTTTTTTCTCCGGGAATATTCAGCATTCGCGATCTTCCGCCGGTTGCCCAGATAATTGCTTTGCCTGAATACTTATCCTTATTATTAATTATAACCGACTTTGTTTTGCCTTTAAACTCAACATCCGTTAATCTTACATTTGACAAAATGTCACAACCGAAACTCTTAGCCTGGTTTTTCATTGTTTTTGCCAGTTGAAATCCGGTTGTACTTTCAACTCCCGGATAGTTGGCAATCTCAAATGTCAGAATCATTTGTCCCCCGATTGTCCCGGTATCAACGATAAGGGTCTTCATCTTTGCCCTTGAAGAGTAGATGCCTGCCGTTAGTCCGGCAGGCCCTCCTCCGATGATTATAATATCGTATTTCTTGCTTTCCATGCTTTATTTAGAAAATTCAGCGTCAAGAATTTCTTTTATCTGCTCGTAATTCTGAAGGCTTGTTGTTGCTTTGACAACTTTACCGTTTTTATAGTAAACTGTGAATGGAAGTCCCATAAACCCACGGCATTCGGGAAGGTTGCGAATAACATGAGCATCCGGATTGTCAAATTCCATGTCGTAAAAACTTACGTGAGGATACTCTTTTTCAAGGTCTTCCATAGCGTCATAAACAGGGACACACATGGGGCCCATACGACCACAACATATCATTACGTTTTCATTGTTTTGGAGAATCTCGTTGTATTGAGCTTCAGTTTCAACGTGGTTTAAATTTGTTTGTAACATTTTATTTTTATTTTAAATTATTGAATTAGAATTTCGTCGCTTTTCTCAGAAATTGTGCCAAATGGTGATATTTATGCGCTTTAGAATTGTAGTTGTTTTACTTTAATCTGTTTATCAATACGTTCACTAAAAAATATATTGCCTTATCCGGAATACTGACAGAATAGCATTCTGTCATATTATTCTTTTTATTAGTCTGAGATTGTGAGTGTAGCTTTTTAGTTCGCTATTATATATTCCCTGATGATCAATGTTGTCAATCCTTACCTTGCCTGAGGCATGGATTATCTTTTGTTCGCCGAGAATTATTCCTACATGGACAATTGCTCCCTCCTCATTGTCAAAAAAAGCAAGATCTCCGGGTTCGGCTTCGCTAATGAAACTGACAGGTTCACCCTGTGTTGCTTGTTGCGATGCATCGCGTAGTAATTTAATACCGCTGATTTTGAAAACTTGTTGGGTGAAACCCGAGCAATCAATTCCAAAGGGAGTCTTTCCACCCCACAGATACGGGGAATTTAAATATAATAAAG
>Ga0256841_1001371_pt1 | contig 21335 bp, 18 predicted proteins | sample 356308metaG_FD_185971 | JGI IMG/M metagenome (GOLD analysis project Ga0256841, IMG submission 185971) | Hydrothermal vent microbial communities from Mid Atlantic Ridge, Atlantic Ocean - 356-308 | ecosystem: Environmental > Aquatic > Marine > Hydrothermal vents | place: Atlantic Ocean: Mid... | reverse complement strand
AGAGAATATTAGAAATTTCTAATATTGTGGTGGTATGTTTGGAATACAGGAAATCGACTCGACACAACTGGCGGAAATGATGGCCGCGAACGAGGAAGGCTATCTGCTGATTGATGTGCGTACGCCTGCGGAAATGGCGCAGGGCATGCTGGCCGGCGCCGAAGCGATGCCCATGCACCTGGTGCCTCTGCGCCTGGACGACTTGCGCCGGCAGGCAAAGATCGTGGTGTATTGTCGTACCGGGGCCCGTTCCGCGCAGGTTTGCGCCTGGCTGCAGCAGCAGGGCGTGGACCAGGCATTGAACCTGAGAGGCGGTATCGTCGACTGGTACAGGCAGGGGTATCCCGTTGAAAAGCAAGAGCCTATCGGCATTGCCAGCTGACCGGGGCAGCCTGGCGGGTGGTTTTTGTGTAGCGCCTCAGTGCCTGTTTCGATAGGGGTATACAAGTGCCTTGGGCTTGCGTTTGACCGGTACTTATCCTATAAAGGCGACCACATTTTGGGACCGCCCGACGGTTAACTGCAATTACACGTAAGGAGCTTTTTACCATGGCTAACTTTGACGAAGAACTGGACGCATCCGGACTGAACTGCCCGTTGCCGATTTTAAGGGCCAAAAAAGCTCTGGGTACCATTAACAGTGGGCAGGTGCTGCGCATTATCGCTACCGACCCGGGTTCCGTGAAGGATTTCGAGGCGTTCGCCAAGCAGACCGGCAACGAGCTGCTGGAATCCAAGGAAGCCGGCGGCAAGTATGAATTCCTGATCAAGAAATCCTGAGCCGACGCCGGTTCTAAATAAAAAGGCCGGTGGGTAATCCCACCGGCCTTTTTTATTTTATGTTTCTGAGTAATCCGTCATACCGGCGAATGCCGGTATCCGGGGCGTTGACATCACAGGCTCCTGGCCCCGCTTATCCTTCGAGCCACCTGCGGCGTTCAACGCGCAAGCGCTTTTGCCTGACATCCACCGGAATGACGGGTGACCGGAATGACGGGTGACAGACGCATCCAATCTCTCCTGTTTACAGTTTCCACACCAGCTGGGCGCTGACGATATCCACGCTGGCGTCATATTCCCCGGTGAGGGTGCCGCTGCTCGGGGTGTTTTCATTGAGCTTGGGATCATCGATGAACAGGTGTGAATATCCAACGTCGATACCGATAGCCGGCGTCATCTGGTAACCGAAGCCCGCCGATGCCCAGATGCGGTCTTCGCCCGGGATGCGTGCGGTGCGGTTCGAGTTCGGGATCGGGCTTTCATCAAAGGCGGTGCCGGCGCGGAAGGTCCACTGGCTGTTGTAGCGGAAGTCCACGCCCAGCGAATAGCGCCAGACATCGTTCCAGTTTTCATCGACGACCGAATCCGGCTGGTTGGAATCGTACTTGATTCTCAGTTCATCAAAGTTGTCCCAGCCCGTCCAGGTGGCGTCGGCCATCACCGACCAGCGGTTGCTGATATCGTGGTAGATGCTCAGGGACGCGGTTTGTGGCAGGTTGATGTCCGCGCTGACGCCCGTTTTTACGAAAATACCGAAATTCGAGAACTGCGGCAGTGTATTGCTGAACCGGCCTTTACCGGACAGTTGCTGGTTGACCTTGGAGCGGTAGGCGAGCCCGATCCGGGTGCTGCTGCTCGGCTCGTACAGGAGACCAAGGTTGTAGCCCCCGGCCCAGTTATCGCCCTCGACCTTGGCAAAGGCGTCGCTGCCCTGTGGCACCAGTCCGGCACAGTTGGCCGGGTCGGCGCCGGGAACGCCAAGCGCCTGCAGCTGGGCCTGGGTGGGTGCGCACAGGCTGCCCTGGTCGACCGCCTGGGTAAGTTTGGCATCGATGTATTGCAGGCTGATGCCCGCACCGATGGAAAAGTGGTTATTGACCTTGTACGCCAGTGACGGGTTGATGTTGATGGTCTTGACTTCAGATTCAATGGCCTGGTAGCGCCCCTTCCAGTCACTGTTGTACTCGGTGGATAGCCCGAAGGGAACATTGATACCGATGCCGGCGAACAGGCCATCGCCGAGTGGTGTGGAAAAATACAGGTTAGGTACCAGGCCATTGTCGCCCGCATCGCCGCCGTTTCCACCACTGGCTGGAAACCCGGCCGGGTCGGTTGCCGTGCCGTCGAATTTTGCCGAGGTGATGACCAGGTGTGCCCCGGCAATCACTTCTGTACCCAGGCGTGTCATACCGGCGGGGTTAAAGTATATGGTAGTCGCGTCGTTAGCTACGGCGGACCCACCGGCAAAGGCATTGCCCTGCTGGCTGGCGCTTTGCTCGATGAGCGCGAAGCCGGATGCCATGCCGGTGGAGGCGCAGGCGGTCAGGATTCCGGCGGTTAGAAGGCGAAGTGTCGTTAATTTGACCTTTAATGAACGCATCCGTGGCTCCTCATGGTTGTTGTGCTGCCGCTACGGTTATTGAGCATATCCCTACAGCAGCCATCAGTTCAAGTAAAACTGCCATACAACCGCTATAGACCCGGTATAAAGAATGACGCGTAAGTATTAGTAAAAGCTGATATAAAAGACCGGGCATATTTCTTGCTTTTCGTGTACCAGGGAATTGACAAGCAGTGCTGTTTTATTACATCTTTGTTGTTAATGCTCTGCAAGAGCGTTGTATAAATACAACATATAGACAGGTACCACCTAAACTGGATAGAGGAATGGACTTATGAAAGGCATCCTGAAACATACGTTAACCACAGCCGCACTGGCGGCTCTCCTTGCGTCGCCGCTCGCGCAGGCAACCAACGGGTATTTCAAAATCGGTGCCGGTGCAAAAAACCGTGGTATGGGTGGTGCCGGTATCGCTTACGGGCAGGACCCGATGGCAGCGGCGATCAACCCGGCTTCGATCGCAGAGGTCGGCGATAGCGTTACCGCCGGTGTTGAGATCTTCAAACCCAAGCGCAAGGGGCAGGTGGATGCTTCCGGCCTGGCCATACCGGACCTGGGTGGCGCGGGCCCGCGGCAGGGTACCAATGCCAGCGAGAAGAGCCGCTCCAGTGCGTTCTTTATTCCCAGTTTCGGTATTACCAAGAGCTGGGGCAGTAACTTCACGCTGGGTCTGTCGGTGGCGGCTAATGGCGGTATGAACACCCGCTACGGTGACGCCGATGCCGGCAACGGTAATATCTATACGGATGCCTTTGCACCGGTTATCGGTGATACGGCGACCGCGACTTTTCAGCCCGGCCCTTCAGGGTTTGCCGGATTGCTTACCTTGCCACCCCCCAACGGCTTCGGTGTCCCGGTCGGCGTGGTTGACGGGCAGCTGCCCAGCCTGTACCTGAATCCCAATAACACGCCGGCACTGGGTGTCAACCTGGCCCAGGTGCTGATTTCTCCCACGATTGCCTGGAAAATCACACCAAACCACACCATCGGGTTCGGACCGGTGATCGGCTACCAGACGTTCCGGGCCTATGGCCTCGGACTGTTCCAGGGCTTCTCCAGTGATCCAGGCAAGGTTACCAATAACGGCAACGACGATGCCTGGGGTATCGGTGCGCAGATCGGTTACGAAGGACGCATCGGCATGTTCTCTTTCGGCCTCATGGGTCGCTCCAAGATTTACATGGACGAGTTTGATGACTATGCCGGCCTGTTTGCGGAAAAAGGTGATTTCGACATCCCGGCCATGTTCGGCGGTGGTATCGCTATTCATTTCACGCCTGACCTGACCGTTGCGGCGGATATATCCCGCATCCTGTATGGTGGTGTAAACTCGATTTCCAACAAGGGCCCGACGGCCAACGAATTCTTCGGTGCATTCGTAGGTGCTCTCACCGGTGATCCGTCACAGATCTCCAATCCGCTGGGCACCAATGACGGCTGGGGTTTTGGCTGGGATGACGTCTGGGTCTACAAGATTGGCGTGAACTACGCCTACAGCCCTGCCTGGACTTTCCGCGCCGGTTTCAACTATGCGGAAGTGCCCTACAGCGACGACCAGGCGTTGTTTAACGTACTGGCTCCGGCGGTGGTAGAGAAGCACGCTACGGTGGGCTTTACCTATATGGTGAATCCGAGTACCGATTTTTCCATGACTTACATGTATGCCTTCAGGAACGACGTCGATACCACCTACACGGGTACCGGTCAGTTCACCGGCTTCAGCTTTGGTGCCAAGAACAACATGTACCAGAATGCCATCGAAGCCGCACTGTCCTGGAATTTCTGATTGACAGGCAGCCTGAACAGTTGCTTTTGACCGCCTGGAAAAGGGTCGTCCCCGTGCGGCCCTTTTCCTGTGATATGCGGTCGTATTTTTGAAAATACCTGTATAGAATCCGTTGCGATCATAGAGCCGAAGGTGAGGAGAAAAGGAATGACTACGATGAAACGAATACTGGCTGCATTCATGCTGGCAGGACTGGTGTTGCTGCCCTGGGCAGGCGGCGTACAGGCGGCCGAGCGCTTCAAGCCGTTTGTGCTGGCCTCACAGGGACCGGGAGACTTTGATGCCAAAGTGCAGGAAACCAAAGACGCGCTGACCGCTGCCGGGTTTGAAATTATCGGCGAGTACAGCCCGTACTCGGATACGTTTGTTGAAAAGACAGACGTCATTATCGTGACCAACGATGAGCTGAAAAAAGCGGCGGGCATGTCCAGGTACGGCGGTTTTGCGGCGCCCTGGCGGGTAGCCGTAACCAGGTCGGGAGAGAACGTGGAAGTAGTGTATCCCAACCCGATCTATCTTGCCAACGGTTACCGTCTCAAGACCGACCTGGCCGGTGTCAGCGAGGCGCTCAGGAAAGCGATCGGCGCACAGGAAACCTTCGGTTCCCGGAAAGGCCTGACCGCCCGCAAACTGCGCAAGTACCACTATACCTTTGGTATGGAGTACTTCGATGACGTGTATGAACTGGCCGAGTATGACAGCCACAAGGAAGCTGTCGACACGCTGGAGAAGAACCTGGCAGCCGGCGTGGGTGGCGTAACCAGGGTGTACCGCCTGGACCTGGGCAATAACGTCACGGTATTCGGCGTGCAGCGCAAGTCCGGTGAAAAGAACAAGGATGAGCACATGGATGACGAGTGGGTCATGAGTAATGTGGATTTCGCCGAACCAAAGAAAACCGCGTACCTGCCGGTGGAAATCATGGTGGACGGTAAAGAGGTCGTTGCCCTGCACATGCGCTTCCGTATGGCCCTGCACTTCCCCGACCTGAAAATGATGGGTTCCAACAGCTTCATGAACATCATGCCCAGCCCCAAGGCGATGGGCCTGGCCATGGAGGCGGTGGCCGGCGGCAAATAACAGCGCCGGTTCGATATCCTGTGGTCATGGAACCCCCGCCTTGCGGGGGTTTTTTTATGGTCTGGCTAAGGAAATCGGAGCAATGTCCGATAGATTGTGTGGTAGTCAACAATCAAGTTTTGCGCGTTTCCCCCGCCACCTGTACCGACGGGCTATTGAACGTGGCCAGCGACAGCGAAGTACGTTCAGGGACTGAATGAGAGCCATGATGAAACCGAGTATATTGCGTAACCTGCTGATAACAATAGTGTCATTTGGGCTGTTGATAGGGGGTGTATTCCCCTTCTTTGCCGATTTCTTCGTGGAGTGGAAGGACGGCATGTTCGGTTGGTTTATGGCCGGCTGCCTGGTGGCCGGCGGTGCTATCGGTGTCGCCAATTACTGGATGGTCAACGTAATCCTGCTGAAACGGCTCAAGCGGATTTCAGAGATCGCCTACGCCATCAGCCAGCACGATATATCCCACGAGTGCAAGATACAGAGCCACGACATGATTGGCGAGATCGTGGATGCGTTCAACCAGATGGCGGTCAACCTCAGGGATATGATCGGCCAGATCAGCGGTGCGACCACCCAGCTGGCCGCCGCAGCAGAGGAAACCTCGACGATTACGGATGAAACCAGTCGTGGAATCCAGGCACAGCAGTCAGAAATCGACAGCATCGCTTCCGCCATGAACGAGATGACCGGCACCGTTCAGGAGGTCGCGCGCAATGCAGCCGATGCCTCCGGCGCCGCGGGCGAGGCAGACCGTGAGGCCAAGAATGGTGCGCTGGTGGCAACCGAAGCCATTGGCGGTATCGATGCACTGCAGTCCGAGGTGGATGCCGCTGCCCAGGTAATACGCAATCTCGAGAAAGAGAGCGAAAATATCGGCTCTGTGCTGGATGTCATTCGTGGCATTGCCGAGCAGACCAACCTGCTGGCCCTGAATGCAGCCATCGAGGCGGCGCGTGCCGGTGAACAGGGGCGCGGTTTTGCCGTGGTGGCGGACGAGGTGCGAACCCTGGCCAGCCGGACCCAGCATTCCACCCAGGAAATCCAGGACATGATCACCACCCTGCAGGACGGCACGGGAAATGCGGTGAAAGTCATGCAGGGCGCACAGGACAAGGCACAGGACAGTGCCGATCTGGTCGAGAAAGCGGCTGAATCACTGGCCGAAATCGCTGGCTCGGTTTCTGCCATCAACGATATGAATACCATGATCGCCAGCGCGGCGGAAGAACAAAGTGCGGTGGCGGCGGAAATGCAGACCAATATGAACAACATCCGTGAAGTGGTGGATCGCTCTGCGGAGGGTGCGCAGCAGACCGCGCAGGCCAGCGAAGAACTGGCGCGGCTGGCTGCGAATCAGCAGGCGCTGATGGCGCAGTTCAAGGTGTAAGGTATGCGTCTGTAATCCAGGTCGACCGGACCCGACAGGGCCGGACGGGGTTTCCCGTCCGGCCTTTATCGTTTGTGGCCCATCGATGCTGACCGGGCAGGCGGCAGCTGATCGAATCGCTACCGCTTTTTAGCGGACTTACCCCTTTTGGGAGGGGTAAAACGCATGCAAAAGGCTGAATAGTCGTGTATTGTTTCCCCCTGATTAAATATTTTTATCGGCTCGAAAAATTTCCGAGGGGCGCTGTTCGGCGCTTTTGTACACACACAAGGGTTCAACATCATGGCAGATCGCAGACTGCAGGTTTTCCATACCGTCGCTCGCCTGCTGAGTTTCACCAAGGCAGCCGAAGCGCTGCACATGACCCAGCCGGCGGTTACGTTCCAGGTGCGTCAGCTGGAAGAGCAGTTCAATACGCGATTGTTTGATCGCACCCATAACCGCATCAGCCTGACCGAGGCGGGCAAGCGTGTCTACGAGTACGCGCACCGCATCTTTGACCTGTACTCGGAGATGGATAACGCGGTGCGGGAAATGACCGGTGACATCAGCGGTGTGCTGATGATCGGGGCCAGTACCACCATTGCCGAATATATGCTGCCGGCCCTGCTGGGCGATTTCAAGAAGAAGTACCCGGACGTCAATGTGCAGCTCAAGGTATCGAATTCCGATGGCATCGTGCATATGGTAGAGAACAATGTCATCGACCTGGGGGTAGTCGAATCGCCGGTAATGAACAAGAACCTGGTGGTGGATGTGTGCCGCATGGACCAGCTGGTCGCCGTGGTCGCCCCCCGGCACCCGCTGGCGGAGCAGGAGTCGGTCCGGCTCGAAGCGTTGCTCGAATACCCCTATATTTGCCGTGAGGAAGGTTCCGGTACCCGGGAAGTGATTGCGGAATACATGCAGGAGCAGGGTATCCACGAGAGCCAGGTCCAGCTTTCTATGGAACTTGGCAGCCCGGAGTCGATCAAGGGTGCGGTGGAAGCCGGCATGGGCGTATCGATCGTTTCCTTTGCCACCGTCCAGAAAGAGCTGAAGCTGGGGACCCTGGTGGTGCTGACGCTGGACCCCACACTGGACCGTCCCTTTTCCTTTGTGCACCAGAAACAGAAGTTCCGTCACCGCGCCATGGATGAGCTGCTGGAATTCGCGCGCGGCTACTGCAAATCCCACCCCGAGGTTGTATAAGGAAGGGCATGGACCAGCAGCAGGACAAACTACTCGGGCTGATCGGGCAGCTGTCCGCAGCCGATCGTGACACGCTTACCAGTTTTGCAGAGTTTCTGCTCAGCCGCACAGCTACCGGTGTGACGACAGCCGGTACACCCGCGCCGGCTGCCAGGGCCGAAATCCCGGAACCCGAAGCCATCCCGCGCCCGCAAGGCGAGCGCGTGGTCGCAGCCGTCAAGCGTCTTTCCAAAAGCTATTTCATGCTGGACAAATCAAAAATGCTGGGTGCGACGTCCGATCTGGTTACCCAGCACATCATGCAGGGTCGGGAAGCGGCCGAAGTCATCGATGAGCTGGAGCAGGTGTTCGCTGAACAGTACCGGCAGCTGAAAGCGGGCAGTGGCGACTGATGGAGGTCATACGGCAGTGGTTCCGCCGCTTCGCCTCCGACCCCCAGGCCGTGATCCTGGCGCTGGTGCTGCTGTCGGGTTTCGTGGTGGTGCTTACCATGGGGCGCATGCTGGCGCCGGTGCTGGCGGCGCTGGTGCTGTCCTACCTGCTGGAAGGTATTGTCACCGGCCTGCAGGAGCGTGGCATGCCCCGGCTGGGTGCGGTGATCCTGGTGTTCAGCCTGTTCCTGGTGTTCCTGCTGTTTTCCCTGCTGGGGCTGTTGCCGCGCCTGTCCTACCAGGTCACCCAGCTGGTGCACCAGTTACCGAATATCATCGGTGCGGGCCAGGATGCCCTGATGGGTCTGCCGGAGCGTTATCCCGACCTGATCAGCCAGACACAGGTGCAGGACCTGATCGACGCTATCCGCACCGAACTAGGCAAGCTCGGGCAGAGCGCGGTTACCGTCTCGGTGGCCTCGGTGGTGGGTGTGATCACCATCATGGTCTATCTCATCCTGGTGCCGGTGCTGGTGTTTTTCTTTCTCAAGGACAAGCAGCGCATTATCGGCTGGTTCAAGGCCCGACTGCCGCGTGACCGGGCTTTGACCACGCGTGTGTGGCAGGAAGTGAATGCCCAGATTGCCAACTATGTGCGCGGCAAGATCTGGGAGATCATGATTGTCGGCATCGTTTCCTACGTCACGTTTCTTGCCATGGGGCTGCAGTACGCGGTATTGCTGGCCACCCTGGTGGGTCTGTCCGTGGTCATTCCCTACATCGGTGCGGCCGTGGTCACCGTGCCGATTGCCGCGATTGCGTTTTTCCAGTGGGGCTGGAGCACGGACTTTGGCTATATCCTGCTGGCCTATGGCGTGATCCAGGCGCTGGACGGGAATGTACTGGTGCCACTGCTGTTTTCCGAGGTGGTCAACCTGCACCCGGTGGCCATCATTATCGCCGTGCTGGTATTCGGCGGCCTGTGGGGCTTCTGGGGCGTATTTTTCGCCATCCCGCTGGCGACCCTGGTGCAGGCGGTGATCCGCGCCTGGCCGGGTGCGCGGCAGCAGTTGCCGGTGCCTGAGGCCCCCCCGCCGGCAGGACATTCTGTATAACGTGCCAGCGCACCTGCGGTGGTTTACCGAGCCTTGTTTATAACGTATCCGATGCGTAGTCGGCCAGGCGTGAGCGTTCGCCGCGCGTCAGCATGATGTGGCCGCTGTGCGCCCAGTTCTGGAAGCGGTCGACCACGTAGGTCAGGCCGGAACTGGTTTCGGTGATGTAGGGGGTGTCGATCTGCCCGACGTTACCCAGGCAAATAACCTTGGTGCCCGGCCCGGCGCGGGTGACCAGGGTTTTCATCTGTTTGGGCGTCAGGTTCTGCGCCTCGTCCAGGATCAGGTACTTGTTCAGGAAGGTGCGGCCGCGCATGAAGTTCATGGAGCGGATCTTGATGCGATTGCTGAGCAGGTCGTTGGTCGCTGCGCGTCCCCAGTCACCGCCCACGTCGGAACGCGTCAGCACTTCCAGGTTGTCCATGAGCGCACCCATCCAGGGAGTCATTTTCTCTTCCTCGGTGCCTGGCAGGAAGCCGATATCTTCGCCGACCGGCACCGTGACGCGCGTCATGATGATTTCCTTGTAGCGATTTTCCTCCAGTGTCTGGGTAAGGCCGGCAGCCAGTGCCAGCAGCGTCTTGCCGGTGCCCGCGGTACCGACCAGGCTGACGAAATCCACCTCCGGGTCCATCAACAGGTTGAGGGCGAAATTCTGTTCCCGGTTGCGCGCGCTGATGCCCCACACGGTGTGCCGGGAGCCGCGGTAGTCAATGGCCGTTTCCAGTACGGCGGTCTCCCCGTCGACCTCGCGCACCAGTGCTTCGAAACCCTGCTCCTCCGGCAGGTAGACGCATTCATTGCAGTTCCAGGAGGCCACCAGCGGCCCGTGCACGCGGTAGTAGTTGCGCCCGTCTTTCTGCCAGGACTCCAGTGTGTCGCCGTGCTCCTGCCAGAAATCGGCCGGCAGTTCACTGGTACCCGAAAACAGCAGGTCGACATCTTCCAGTACCTGGTCATTGAAGTAGTCTTCCGCGTGAATGCCGAGCACCGTGGCCTTGATGCGCAGGTTGATGTCCTTGGAGACCAGGGTCACGGTGACATCCGGGTATTCGGTCTGCAGGGCCAGCGCCGTGCCGAGGATGTTGTTGTCCGACTTGTTGCCCGGCAGGGCGTCGGGCAGGGCAATCTTCAGGGTGTGCGTCTGGAAGAACAGGCGGCCTCGCTGTTCGTTGTCGGCCTCATCGTTCAGGCCGCGCGTGTTGAGCGGAATGCCCTGCTCGATGTCATCGACCCCTGGCGCGCAGATCAGTTCGTCGATAAAACGGCTGACCTGGCGCACGTTGCGCGCTACTTCCGACATGCCTTTCTTGCCGGCATCCATCTCCTCGAGCACCACCATGGGCAGGTAGACATCGTGTTCCTTGAAATGAAACAGCGCGGTAGGGTCGTGCATCAGCACGTTGGTATCGAGAATAAAGAGTCGTCGGGCAGAAGGGTCGGGCTGGATCATTGGCTGAGGGTGCTTGTCAAGGTGTGCGGAAGTTACCCGGCAGCGCATTTCGGGACGCGCTGTGCATACTTCCCTGTATGCTCGACGGCCGCTTCCCTGCGGCCAACGGTCCTGAAACGCGCTGCCGGGTAACTTCTGTATTCATCAGTAATTCCTGTAGTTACAGCGCACGCACGGCTTCGAGCACTTCCTCGACGTGCCCCTTGACCCTGACCTTGCGCCACTCCCGGCGGAGCTTGCCGTCTGCATCGATCAGGAAGGTGCTGCGCTCGATGCCCATCACCTTGCGGCCGTACAGGTTCTTCTCCCTGATGACATCGAACAGCCGGCACAGTTTTTCGTCTTCATCGGACAGCAGTTCGAACGGGAAGTCCTGTTTGGCCCTGAACTTTTCGTGTGATGCCACGCTGTCGCGTGAGACGCCCAGCACCTCGGTGTCCAGGCGCCTGAACTGTTTGTAGTGGTCGCGGAAATCCTGTCCCTCGGTGGTGCAGCCGGGGGTATTGTCCCTGGGGTAGAAATAGAGCACCAGTTTCTTCCCCCTGAAATCGGACAGCTTGACCGTCTGTCCACCGGTGGCGGCGGCACTGAAAGCAGGTACCTTGCGGTTGAGTTGTACGGTACTCACACTGGTTATCCTTTAAGCGGTTCGATCACGGCGTCCAGGTTCAGCTGGTCGCAGAATTCCAGGAATTCCTCGCGTAATGTGGCGATGTGGGTGTCGGCGGGCACATCGAGGGCCATGTGCACCGCGAACATCTGCGTGCCGGTGTAGGCTGCCGCGTAGCTGGTGGTGGACAGGTCCTGGATATTGATATTGCGCCGGGAAAAAAAGTTCGCCAGGTTGTGCACGATGCCGGGGTGGTCGAGGGCGACCACATCGACCGCATAGGGCAGCAGTTCACCACTGCGCGGTTTGGGTTCGGTGCGCCTGACGCTCAGTGACATGCCGAGCTTCTGTTCGACCCTGTCGACCTGGTCTTCCAGGCGGGTGAGGTTGTTCCAGTTGCCCGAGACCAGCAGCAGCACCGAAAATTCGCCGCCCAGCACCATCATGCGGCTGTCTGCGATATTGCAGCCGCTCTCCAGGATCCAGCCGGAGAGCTGGTCCACCAGGCCCGGACGGTCTTCACCCAGCGCGGCGATCACCAACTGTTCAGTCATGGCGGCAGCCTACCACTATTCCGGTTCCACGGCACGCAGCCGTGCGGCGGCTTCTTCCGGGCTGATGGTGCTGACAAACAGGCCGGAGCCCAGCTCGAAGCCGGTGGGGATGCTGGTGCGGGGACAGATCTCCAGGTGCCAGTGGTAACTGTCGTGACAGTCGGAGAACGCGTTGTTGTGCGGGATCGAGTGCAGGAAAAAATTGTATTGCGCGCCACCGATCACCGCGTCCAGGCGGGCCATGGAGCGTTTCAGGATATGCGCCAGGTCCTCGCGCTCGGCCTCGTTGATGTTGGCAAAATCGCTGCTGTGCTGCAGCGGCAGTATGTGGATTTCCCATTCGTAGCGGCTGGCAAAGGGTTTGATGGCCACGAAGTGTTTGCTGCGTTCGATGACATACTGGCCGACATTGATCTTGCGCCGTACCGAGCCTGATTCCCGGTCGTAGATGGTGGCCTCGAAGGTCAGCGCCTCGTCGATCAGCGAACAGAAGATGCACTGGCGGTTTTTTTCGAAATACTGGCGGCTGTGGATTACCTCGTTGTAGACATTCTCCGGCACCACCGGCATGGCGATGACCTGGCTGTGGGTGTGCGGAATGCTGGCACCGGCCGCGGGGCCGAAATTCTTGAACACCAGTACATACTGGATGCGTTCGTCGGCGGCGTACAGCGCGCGTACACGATCCCGGTACATGCCGATCAGGCGAACCAGGTGTGCTTCCGACATGTCCTGGATGGCGATGCCGTGTTGCGGGTGGTCGATAATGACCTCGTGGCGCCCGTAGCCGTCGATTGCCTGCTGCAGCCCGAATACCAGGTTGCTGGACTGGCTGTCGTCACCCAGCACCGGGTACAGGTTTTCCACTACCCGCACTTCCCAGTGTTCTTCGTCCGGGGAGGCCGCCACGGTGGGCGGGGTCATGTGCTCGTTGCCGGTGCAGAACGGGCAGCGGTCGACGTGTTTGCGGGTGTCTCGCGGCGCTGGCGCCTCGTCCTTGCGCGGGCGCATGCCGCGTGCGGTGGAAACCAGCACGGATTCACTGGGTACGATCGGGTTAATGCGGATTTCGCGGATGCTGTCGGGCTGATCGGTCATGGGGGGCCTGTATGTACGTTAAAACAGGTGAGGATTATCGCCATTGGCAGGCCAAAGAACACAAGGGCCTCTTGAAGCAACCATTAATTGGACTAATCAGGTGCCTGGAACGCGTATTCCCGGGGGCTGGCTTGTCACCGGCGGGCCGGAAACGTACCATGCGCCTTATTTTTCGTAGTGGAGAGCTCCATGTTTCACGGCAGTATGGTAGCGCTGGTCACGCCGATGCGTGAGGACGGTGCCGTGGACCAGGACAGCCTGGAGGCGCTCATCGAATTTCACGTCGCTGCCGGTACCGATGCCATTGTCGCTGTGGGTACCACCGGCGAATCCGCGACCCTCAACGAAAAAGAGCACTGTGAGCTGCTGCGCCGCATGGTCGGGCTGGTGGCCGGCCGCGTGCCCGTGATTGCCGGTACCGGCGCCAATTCCACGCAGGAAGCCATCGATTTGACCCGCTGTGGCCTGCAGGCCGGCGCCGATGCCTGCCTGCTGGTCACCCCGTACTACAACAAGCCAACCCAGGAGGGGCTGTACCGGCACTACCGGGCGATTGCGGAAGCGGTGCCGATTCCGCAGATCCTCTACAATGTGCCGGGCCGGACGGTTTGCGACCTGCTGCCGGAAACCGTGCAGCGGCTGGCGTCGATTTCCAATATTATCGGTATCAAGGAGGCCACTGGTGACCTGGAGCGCGGTCGGCAGATCCTCGACTGCTGTGGTGACCGGCTGGACCTGTACAGTGGCGATGATGCGACAGCCATGGAGCTGATCCTGCTGGGTGCCAAAGGCGATATTTCGGTCACGGCCAACGTCGCTCCCCGGGCCATGCACGAGATGTGTGCAGCCGCGCTGGCAGGGGACCGTGTGCGTGCGGAAAAGATCGATGCCACGCTGCGCGCCCTGCACCGGGACCTGTTTATCGAATCCAGCCCCATCCCGGTGAAATGGGCCTTGCATGAAATGGGGCTGATACCGCCCGGTCTGCGCCTGCCCCTGACCCCGCTGGACGAGTCGTGCCACGCACCGGTGCGGGATGCGCTGCGCCAGGCGGGCGTACTTGAAACGGTGGGTGCCTGATTTGAGAGCTATCGAATTATTGTCCCGGAACCGCGGTCTGTCAGCGCTGCGGCTGCTGATGTTACTGGCGGTGTTGCAGCTGGTCACGGCCTGCAGTTTTATTGACCAGGTATTCCCGGATCACAGCAAGGATTACCAGAAAGCCGAACCGACCCGCCCGCTGGAGGTGCCCCCCGACCTGACCACAACCCCGGTAGCGGACGCGCTGATCGTGCCTACCGAATCGACCACGTTGTCCGGCTATACCAGCGCTCGCGAGACCCTGAAAGGGAACAACAGTTCCAGCCCGGTATTGCCCGGCCAGGACGCCCTGCGTTTTGAGCGGCGCGGGGACCGGGCCTGGCTGGTCGTGCAGGGGGATCCTTCCTCGGTGTGGCCCGAAGCACGGGAGTTCTGGCTGGAAAACGGGTTTTTCATCATGAAGGAGGACCCGGCCGTCGGCGTGCTGGAAACCGACTGGGCGGAGAATACCGAGGCGATTCCGGAGGGGCCGATCCGTTCGGTCATCAGCCGGGTGATCCCCAACGCGTATTCATCGGCGTACCGGGATCGTTACCGCATGCGGCTGGAACGCGGCGAGGAACCGGGAACCACCGAGCTGTTCATCACCCATCAGGGTCTTCAGGAGGTGGTTACGCAGGAAGGTGACGGGGAAAATATCACCTGGGCCCCGCGTCCTGGCGACCCGGGCCTGGAGTCGATCATGCTGAAACGCATGATGATCTTCCTCGGCGTCCAGCCCGAGCAGGCCGAACAGCAGGTCAAGGAGGAAAAACCCGTGGCGGACCGTGCCGAGCTGCTGCAGCAGGGTTCGGAACAGGCTGTACTGGTGATTCACAATGACTATTCAAAGGCCTGGCGTGATGTCGGTATTGTGCTGGACCGGGTCGATTTCGCCGTCGAGGATCGTGACCGTCTGCAGGGGATCTACTATGTGCGCTACAACGATCCGCTGAAAGGACAGCAGGACAAAGGGCTGCTGTCCAAACTGGCATTCTGGTCCAGTGACGACGACCGCAAGGTCGAGCACTTCCAGATCAAGCTGACGGATGATGGCGAGGATACCCGTGTCGTGGTATTGAACAACGCAGGTGAGCACGAGACCTCGGTAACGGCCGTGCGTATTCTCAAGTTGCTGTATAACGAACTGAAATAGTGCGTTTCGCATCCCTGGGCAGCGGCAGCAAGGGCAATGCCACGCTGGTGGAGAGCGGAAATACCCGCGTGCTGGTCGATTGCGGCTTCTCCTGTGTCGAAACCGAAAAGCGCCTGGCCAGGCTGGCGCTGGAACCGGGTGACCTGAGTGCCATCCTGGTGACCCACGAGCACAGTGATCATATTTCCGGGGTGGCCAGGCTGTCGCGCCGCTACCACCTGCCGGTGTGGATGACTGCCGGTACCGAGGCCGTACACAAGGGCGGCGAGGTCCATGTCTGGCACTGTTTTACCGGTCACCGCGATTTTTCTATCGGTGATTTGCGGGTTGAGCCTTTCCCGGTGCCGCACGACGCGCGCGAACCCTGTCAGTTTGTTTTTTCAGACGGCCGCAGCCGCCTTGGCCTGCTTACCGATGTTGGCAGCATCACCGCGCACATTGTCCAGGCGCTGCTGGGCCTGGACGCCATCATCCTGGAGTGCAATCACGACCCCGGCATGCTGGCCAACGGGCCTTATCCACCATCACTCAGGCAGCGCGTGGGCGGCCCGTTCGGGCACCTCAGTAACCAGCAGGCGGCTGAGCTGCTGGCCCGCATCGACACCGACCGCCTGCAACACCTGGTCGTTGCCCATCTGAGCGAAAAAAACAATCACCCGGAACTGGCGTGCACCCTGCTGGCGGAGGTGCTGGGTTGTGATGCCAGGGAGATCCTGGTAGCCAACCAACCGGATGGCATGTCCTGGCTGAGCCTCGACCAGGCCTGATTCCCCGTTTTGCCACGGTCAGGCATATTCCGCCGTGTCCGTTACGGCCGGACGGCACCTGTTCCCGGGCCTGATTGGCTGTACCCGCTGTAAGCCATCCAGTATCATCCCGGGCTTTCTTTGACAGAGAAAGTCCATGCTGCAATTGCCCGGCGCACCCGCCTTTTCCGCCTTCCGGTTGCAAAAACTCTGTGAGCAGGTTCGACGTCTTGCGCCGGCTGTGAGCGATCTGCGCGCACATTTCGTGCATTTTGTCGATCTCGAACAGACGCTTGGCAACGATGCTCAGCGGGTGCTGGAGCAATTGCTGGGTAGCCGCGAAAGCGAATCCCGGCCGGCTGACGAGCAGGTTTCACTGTGGGTCGTTCCCCGTATCGGCACCATCTCCCCCTGGTCCAGCAAGGCCACCGATATCGCACACAATTGCGGACTGCAGCAGGTGCGGCGCATCGAACGCGGTATCCGCTACGACCTGGTGCCGGCGCAGGGTGCCGGGCTGGACGCAGAAGCGCGTGATGCTGTACTGCCTTTGTTGCACGACCGGATGACCGAATCGGTGCTGGGTAATACGGAGGATGCGCAGCTGATTTTCCGCCAGGCCGAACCTGCGCCACTGGTCAGCGTGGATATCCTGGGTGGTGGCCGGGCAGCGCTGGAGCGGGCCAACGCGGAGCTGGGCCTGGCGTTGTCGGACGACGAGATCGACTACCTGCTGGAAAGCTTCGTGGCGCTGGGGCGTAACCCCAACGACATTGAACTGATGATGTTCGCGCAGGCTAATTCCGAACATTGTCGCCACAAGATTTTCAACGCCGGCTGGATCATCGACGGCGCGCCGCAGGACGATACGCTGTTCAACATGATCCGCGCCAGTCACGCGGCCAGTCCCGGGGGTGTTCTGTCCGCCTACCATGACAATGCAGCCGTGATCGAGGGACACCGGGCCGGACGCTTTTTGCCGGATGCGCGGCGCGGTGAGTACCACGCCAGTCTGGAAGACGTGCATATCCAGATCAAGGTGGAAACGCATAATCATCCAACGGCCATTTCACCGTTCCCGGGAGCGGCTACCGGTTCCGGCGGTGAGATCCGTGACGAAGGTGCAACCGGGCGCGGCGCCAAACCCAAGGCCGGCCTGTGTGGTTTTTCGGTATCCAACCTGCGTATCCCGGACTACGTGCAGCCCTGGGAAACCGATTATGGCAAACCGGCGCGTATCGCCTCCGCCCTGGATATCATGATCGAGGGGCCGCTCGGGGCGGCAGCTTTCAACAACGAGTTCGGCCGCCCCAACCTGTGCGGTTATTTCCGTACCTTCGAAGAGCGGGTGCCGGGCCCCGCGGGCGAAGAGGTGCGCGGCTATCACAAGCCCATCATGATCGCCGGTGGCTATGGCAACATCCGTGCGGAGCATATCGACAAACAGGATATCCCGGCCGGTGCGCAGATTATCGTGCTGGGCGGTCCGGCCATGCTGATCGGCCTGGGTGGCGGTGCGGCTTCCTCGATGTCCAGCGGTGCCAGCTCGGAAGACCTGGACTTTGCCTCGGTACAGCGCGGTAACCCCGAGATGCAGCGCCGCTGCCAGGAAGTCATCGACCGCTGCTGGGAGAAGGGGGACGACAACCCGATCCTGTCCCTGCACGATGTCGGCGCCGGCGGTCTTTCCAATGCGGTACCGGAACTGGTCAACGACGCCGGGCGTGGGGGTGCCTTCGAGTTGCGCGCGGTACCCAACGACGAACCCGGCATGTCCCCCATGCAGATCTGGTGTAATGAATCCCAGGAGCGCTATGTGCTGGCGGTGTCGGCCGGGCGCATGGACGAGTTCCAGGCCCTGTGTGAACGTGAACGCTGCCCGTTTGAAGTGCTGGGAGAAGCGACCGAAGAGCAGCAGCTGGTGCTGGGCGACGGTTATTTCGATAACACGCCCGTCGACCTGCCCATGTCACTGCTGCTTGGCAAACCGCCCAAGATGCTGCGCGACGTGCACCATCGCACGTTCAGTAAACCGGAACTGGTGCTGCCGTCCGACCTGGCGGAAATGGCTTACCGGGTCCTGCGTCTGCCGAGCGTTGCCAGCAAACAGTTCCTGATCACCATCGGTGATCGTTCCATTACCGGCCAGGTAAGCCGGGACCAGATGGTGGGCCCCTGGCAGGTGCCGGTGGCGGATGTGGCGGTTACCTGTGCGGACTACCGGGGATACCATGGGGAAGCCATGGCCATGGGCGAGCGAGCCCCGCTGGCACTGGTGGAACCGGCAGCGTCGGGGCGTATGGCGGTGGCCGAAGCGATTACCAATATGGCGGCGGCATCGATCCGTGCGCTGTCCGATATCCGCCTGTCGGCGAACTGGATGGCGCCCGCCGGCCATCCGGGTGAAGACGCCGGCCTGTTCGATACCGTGCGCGCGGTGGGGGCGGAACTGTGTCCGCGGCTTGGCATTGCCATCCCGGTTGGCAAGGACTCGTTGTCAATGAAAACGGTGTGGCAGGAAAACGGCGAAGACCGTTCGGTAACCGGGCCGCTGTCCGTCATCATTACCGCGTTTGCACCCGTTACCGATGTGCGCAGGACGTTGACCCCGCAGTTGCGTAGCGACTGTGGAGACACGGATCTGTTGCTCATCGACCTGGGCAAGGGTCACAACCGCCTCGCCGGGTCAGCACTGGCCCAGGTTTACAAACAGACTGGTCATCACGCCCCCGACCTGGATGACCCGGATGCGCTGAAAGCCTTCTTTGCCGCCATTCAGGATCTGAACCAGGCCGGTTTGCTGCTGGCGTACCACGACCGTTCCGATGGTGGCCTGTTTGCCACGCTGTGTGAAATGAGTTTCGCCGGTCACTGCGGGCTGGAAGTGCGGCTGGATGACCTGGGTTCGGATCAGCGCGCGGCACTGTTCAGTGAGGAAGCAGGCGCCGTGGTGCAGGTGCGGCACTGTGACACTGACACGGTGCTGGAAACCCTGCGGGAATCCGGTCTGGGCAGGCACAGTCATGTCATTGGTAGCCTGCGTGACGATGACCGGGTGGTGTTCACCTGTGCACGCCAGCCGGTGCTCAGCGAAAAACGTGCCGACCTGCAGCGCGCCTGGGCGGAAACCAGCTACCAGATGCAGGCGTTACGCGACAACCCGGACTGCGCGGAGCAGGAGTTTGCCACCTTGCTGGACAGCAGTGATCCCGGCATACAGCCGCTGCTTACGTTTGATCCTGAAAAAAACCCGGCTGCGCCCATGATAGCCACCGGGGCACGACCCCTGGTGGCCATCCTGCGTGAGCAGGGTGTCAACGGCCAGCTGGAAATGGCCGCGGCTTTTGACGCCGCCGGGTTTTCCTGCCGTGATGTGCACATGAGCGATGTCATCAGCGGCCGCACGGACCTGGCCGAATTCAGCGGACTGGTGGCCTGTGGCGGTTTTTCCTACGGTGACGTGCTCGGTGCCGGGCAGGGCTGGGCAAAGTCCATTCTCTTCAATGCCGGTGCGCGGGATGCCTTCAGTGCGTTTTTCGCGCGCCAGGACAGCTGGGGACTGGGTGTGTGCAACGGCTGCCAGATGATGTCGGGCCTGAAAGAAATCATTCCCGGCGCCGCGTACTGGCCGCGTTTTGTGCGTAACGCTTCCGAACAGTTCGAGGCACGCTACTCGCTGGTCGAAGTGCTGTCGTCACCGTCGCTGCTGCTGGACGGCATGGCCGGTTCCAGGTTGCCCATCGCGGTGGCGCACGGGGAGGGGCGTGCCCTGTTCGATTCTGCCGGCGCCGCACAGCAGGCACTCGACCAGGGTACGGTGGCGCTGCGGTATATCGACCATTACGGCGCGCTAACGGAGCAGTATCCGTGCAATCCCAACGGTTCGGAGCTGGGTATTACCGGGCTGACTACGGAGGACGGGCGTTTCACCATCATGATGCCTCACCCGGAGCGCGTGTTTCGCAGTGTGCAGAACTCCTGGTGTCCGGATGACTGGGGTGAATACGGACCCTGGATGCGGATGTTCCGCAATGCACGCAGCCGGGTAGGCTGAATGGTGATGGGGTACATACACCCGGTTGCGATGTGGGAGCGCCGGCCTTCGGTGCGATTGGCCGGGCATTGCGTTCGCAGTCAGGAGACTGCTGCCGCGGGGATCTGTAACCGGTATTCGTACTGTGATGAATTCGTGATGAACAGCGCCTGATATCTCCTATACTGGTTTCAGGACGGTGCGCACGATCGGGATTCCCCTGGCAAGAGGAACCCCGGGGGCGGAAATGCAGTCAGACTTGTTTACCAGAGCAGGACGGGAATGTGCTGATAAAAACCCCAACGGACCTGAGTGAGTCCGATGTAACTCCTTATGAAATCTACCGGCAACGGCGTCGATTCCTGCAGTCCGGCCTCGCCATCAGCGGCGCGGCCATCTGCGCTTCACTGCTGAGTCAGGATGTATCGGCCAGGCCAAAGCCGGGCCGGATAAAACCAGGCCCGTACAGTACCGACGAAGAAAAGACGCCCTACGAAGATATCACCAGCTACAATAATTTCTACGAGTTTGGCGTCGACAAGTCCGACCCGGCGCGGTATGCAGACAAGCTGGTAACGGATCCCTGGTCGGTTACGGTTACGGGGGAAGTGGAAAAGCCGGCGACCTGCACGCTGGAAGATATTCTCGGGTCGCACGCGCTGGAGGAGCGCATCTATCGCCTGCGCTGTGTGGAAGGCTGGTCCATGGTGATTCCCTGGGTCGGTTTTCCGCTGGCCGATCTGATCAAACGCTTTCAGCCCACTTCAAGGGCGAAGTTCGTGGAATTTGAAACCCTGTACGACAAAAAACAGATGCCTGGTCAGCGCCGCCGGGTGCTGGACTGGCCTTACCGGGAAGGCCTGCGCATGGACGAGGCCATGCACCCGCTGACGCTGATCGCGGTCGGCCTGTACGGCAGGGAGTTGCCTAAGCAGAACGGTGCGCCGCTGCGGCTGGTGGTGCCCTGGAAATACGGTTTCAAGAGTATCAAGTCCATCGTAAAAATCCACTTTCGCGAAACGCAACCGACCAGCTCGTGGACCAAAGCCGCGCCACGGGAATACGGTTTTTATTCCAACGTCAACCCGAACGTGTCGCACCCGCGCTGGAGCCAGAAACGTGAACGGCGCATCGGCGAATTCCTCAAACGCAAGACGCTGATGTTCAACGGCTACGGGGAGCAGGTGGCCTCACTGTATGCAGGTATGGACCTGAAGAAGTATTTCTGAAATGCTGAACAAGTGGTTCAAACCTGCGGTGTTCCTGCTCTGTCT
>Ga0256841_1001370_pt1 | contig 21342 bp, 15 predicted proteins | sample 356308metaG_FD_185971 | JGI IMG/M metagenome (GOLD analysis project Ga0256841, IMG submission 185971) | Hydrothermal vent microbial communities from Mid Atlantic Ridge, Atlantic Ocean - 356-308 | ecosystem: Environmental > Aquatic > Marine > Hydrothermal vents | place: Atlantic Ocean: Mid... | reverse complement strand
CTGGCTGCCGGCAGTACGAGCTTGCCGGCTTCGGTGAGTTTGCAACAATACGCACCGCGTCGCATGCAGCAGGGGCGCCAAGGCTCTTGTGTGGGCTGGGCTTCATCTTATGCAGGGCGAACCATACTGGAAGCTATGCGCACGGGCAAGCGACCCGATGAGGTGGCTTTTAGTCCTTCTTTTGTGTACAACCAAATAGCTTTGAGGGGATGTCAAGGGGCCTATATGGTCGATGCTATGGAAACCCTAACCCAAGAGGGCTCCCTGCCGTTTTCCATGTTCCCTTATGATGAAAGAGACTGTTCTGAACGACCCGATGCACGGGAACGCTCTCTGGCTGCTCAATTTCGCATCAAAGGCTATAACCGCCTGACCCTCGATGGCGACGACTATACGCCTGATTTGCAAGCCATCAAAGAACATCTGGCTCAAGGCGCTCCCGTCATCATCGGCATGCAAGTCGGAGGAACCTTTATGCATGAGATGGTGGGCAAGAAAGTTTGGCATCCTACCCGAAGAGATTACAGCCAATACGGTTTTAGTGGCCATGCCATGTGTGTGATTGGTTACGACGATCGCTTGGCCGGAGGAGCCTTCCAAATCATGAATTCCTGGGGTCCTTCCTGGGGCCAAAACGGCATAGCCTGGGTGCCTTACGATGCTTTTCAGACTTTCGTCAAAGAAGCTTATGGCCTTTACCCGATGGGGACGGGTCCTCAATATGAACCCGATCTGCTGCAAGTGAAATTCGGCTTGCTCGAAAACAAAACCCAAAAGCTCTTGCCTCTGCGGCAGGTCGGCGATCACCTCTTTCGCACGCAATACCCCATCAGGCCGGGAGATAAGTTTAAGGTGGCTATTACCAATTCGGTGGAATGCTACATCTACATCTTTGGCGAAGAAACCGATGGGTCCAGCTATGTGCTCTTTCCTTATACTCCTAAGCACGACGCTTACTGCGGTATAGTCGGAACGCGGGTCTTCCCCCGCGATTATTCCCTCACAGCCGATGAACTCGGCAAAAGAGACCGCATAGCCATCGTCATTTCTAAAAAAGAGTTGAATTTTGAACAGCTCAATAGCTACATCAACCGGGCGCCGGGTAGAAGCTATGTAGAGAAGTTCGATGCGGTTTTGGCTGATCTTAGCCTTCCGAATGTCGATTTTCAAGCCGGTGAAGCCATCTCTTTTCGAGCAAAAACCCAAAGCCAGGGCAAAGAGCTGGTCAGTGTGGTTATTGAACTGGATAAGGAGTGAGGCTTGCTGTAGGTCAAAACCCCTCTTGCTTTTGACTATATTCATGGCGAAGTGGCGTGGGAGGCCTCAGCCTCCCAAACTCCCTATCTTTTGTCCGTTTGCGAGTCGTAAATATCCCAAACCGCTTTGGGGATGAACAGACTCAAGTTTTCTCATTTGGCATGTCGCAATAAATATTTGGCCATTCCAAGCAAACATTTCGGCTATAGAGCACCTTACTTTTGCATCGCTTGTATAGAGATTTCTGCGATATGTTTTTCTTGTCGCCTGGAAATTGCATGGCTTTGTCTTTTTTGAACAGACAGGGCCAATTTTTAACCCCAAAAAATGCACACATGAGAGCACCTTTCTTTTCGCTTGTCTTCTTTTTTTTGACAGGCTTTTCATCACTTTTAGCCCAAAAACCGAATGATGCCCTTTGGATGGAAGTTGATGCCAGACAACTTCCGCTTTCGGAAGAGCGCAGAATCATACCCGATAAATACCGCAGTTTAGAGCTGGATTTTGAGGGGATGAAAACGCTGTTGGCAGAAGCCCCTCCCCGATTTGGCGAAAGCCCCAAACCCTCCTCCGTACTGATGCCTATCCCTCTGCCGAATGGTGAAACCTTACATGTTGAAGTGTATGATGCTCCCGTTTTGCATCCCGATTTGGCTGCCAAATATCCGGGGATACGCTCTTTTGTCGGGCAAGGTGTGGAGGATCCCGCAGCTATCGTGCGTTTTGATTATACGCTCAAGGGATTCCACGCCATGGTCTTGTCTCCTGTTTTTGGAACGATTTTTATTGACCCTTATGCTGAAGGGGATACGCGGTACTACATTTCTTATTACAAGCGAGATTTTAAAAAATCGGATGATTTCACTTGTCATGTGGAGGAATGGAAACAAAATTTGCATCAAACGCATCCCGCAGAGCAGAAAATGGCAGGAGATTGTCAGTTGCGCACTTATCGCCTGGCCCTAGCTTGCACAGGAGAATACGCTCAATATCACGGGGGAACCGTAGCCGATGCCCTGTCAGCTATGAATACGAGCATGACCCGTGTAAACGGAGTCTTTGAGCGGGACGCGGCCATCACCATGCAGCTGGTTCCCAACAACGATCAAATCGTTTTTCTCGATCCGGCTACCGACCCTTATACAAACAATGACGGTGGAGCCATGCTCAGTCAAAATCAAACCACCTGCGACAACCTCATCGGCTCGGCTAATTACGACATCGGCCATGTTTTTAGCACCGGCGGTGGCGGCGTGGCATTTCTGGAAAGCCCTTGCAACAGCGCCAATAAAGCTAAGGGCGTTACAGGACTTGCTAATCCCGTGGGGGATCCTTTTGACATCGATTATGTAGCTCATGAAATGGGGCATCAGTATGGTGGCCGGCACACTCAAAACAACGATTGCAACCGGGACAACCAGTCTTCTTACGAACCGGGTAGCGCCTCTACCATTATGGGGTATGCCGGTGTTTGCTCGCCGGATATTCAGGTCCACAGCGATGATTATTACCACATCAACAGCATCATTTTAATGGGCAATTTTGTGACGACTGCCGGGAACAGTTGTCCTATGGTTACCACTACAGGCAATAACCCGCCTACGGCCAATGCAGGTTCTGACTATACCATTCCTCGCAGTACGCCTTTTGTCCTCTCCGGAACGGGTAGCGATCCGGATAATGATGCGCTGACGTATTGTTGGGAGCAATACGACAAACAGGTGGCCCCCATGCCTCCCCAATCAACTCAAACGGTTGGCCCGGCTTTTCGCTCTCTTGGGCCGAAGAACACCCCCGAGCGCTATATGCCCAATCTGGAAGCTGTAATTCAGGGCACTTCCCCGACCTGGGAGGTTCTTTCCGAGGTGAACCGCAGCTACCATTTTCGCTTAACGGTACGCGATAATTATGCCGGTGCAGGTTGTACGGCTGATGATGAAATGGTAGTTACGGTAGATGCTTCTGCAGGGCCTTTTGTCGTTACGGTGCCCAATACAGCTGTTACCTGGACGGCCGGCACCATGGAGACGGTCAGCTGGAATGTGGCAGGTACCCATACCGGAGCGGTCAATACGCCTAATGTGGACATTCTTCTCTCCTTGGACGGGGGCTATACCTATCCGGTCGTCTTGGCTTCGGGTGTGCCCAACGATGGTTCGGAAACGGTTGTTGTGCCCAACATGCCTACGAATACAGCCCGTGTGCAGGTTAGAGGTGCCGGCAATATTTTTTACGACATCTCCGATGAAGATTTTACCATTGTGGGAGGCTCTGAGGCAGATTTTACCATCAGTTTGCTCAACCCGCAAATGACCGTTTGCCAGGGGGTGAATGCTTCTTATCTGGTAGCGCTCGGCGTTGTTGGAAATTTCAGCGACTCGGTTGCGCTGTCGGTTAATGGCTTGCCCGCCGGTACGAATGCCTCTTTTTCTGCCAATCCGGCGCTTCCCCCCGATACCCTGACTTTAACCGTTGAAAACCCTGCTTCGGTACCTCCCGGCACGTATCCTTTTGAAGTCGTTGGTAGCACGCCCGGCACGATGCACGTAGTTAGTGGTGTATTGATTGTACAGGCAGAGGCTCCTGCCCAGGTCGTGCTTCTCAGCCCACCCGACGGGACTTTAAATATGCCGCTGTCTCCTCTGCTCAGTTGGGCAACGGAAAACGGCGCTACATCTTATTATCTGGAGGTTGCTACCGATAGCGTCTTTACGACTTTAGCAGAAAGTGCTATGCCGGCCGATACCTTTTACGTGGCAGGACCTCTTGCCCCGAATACGACCTATTTCTGGCATGTTGCAGCTCAAAATACTTGTGGTGAAGGAGATTTTTCTACGGTTTTTTCTTTTACCACCCAAGATACTTTTCCCCCTACAGACTGTGTTCCGCCCATCAATGCCATGGCACAACCTACAGCCAATACGGCATTGATTTCCTGGCCTCCTGTGCCAGGTGCTTTGAAATACAACATTCGCTATCGCCTCATGGGCAGCACGGATCCCTGGAAACAAAAGGGCACTTTTACCGCTCACATTACTTTGGTTGGCCTTTCGGCAAATACCGCTTATGAATACCAACTGCGCAGCCGCTGTGCAGATGGATTGACGGACTGGTCGGAGCTGTTTTTCTTTACCACCCTGGGCGGAATGGATAGTCCCGATTGTCAGGCTTTTGTTCCCATAGAGCCGGTTTCTACCACCATGAATTCAGCCCTAATCAGTTGGCAACCTATACCCAATGCCTTCCTCTATCGCCTGCGTTATCGTCCTCTCGGCGGCGGGGAAGCCGATTGGGTACGTATAACCACCCAAGACACTGCTGCACTGCTTGAAAACCTAAGCCCGGCTACTACCTACGAATACCAAACCAAGACCCTTTGTGCTTTCGGTTGGACGCCCTGGTCTGCTATGGTCTATCAGTTTACCACCTTAAATGGTTTGCTCTACAGCGAGCATCCCGATGTGCATCAGGGAACTGCTTGGGCTCTGCCTTTCGGCAAAATGAAAACGGTGGAAGATTTTACCTTCTTCCCCAATCCGGCTACGGATCGTCTGGTCGTTCAGTGGCCCTCTTCCCTTTCCGGACAGCTGAGCCTCAGTATCCGCAGTCTTTCGGGAACCTTGCTGTATGCGGGCACTTTTACAGAGACCCGTGAAGTGGAGATTGACCTGTCTTCCTGGCCTGCCGGAGTCTATGTGTTGGAATGGTATAGAGCGGGACAACCGCCTCTCATGAAGCGTTTTATACGCATGGAGTAAAGGCTATACTCGTGGCGGGGCGATTTGTGAGGCGTCAACTTCTCAAATTCCCTGTCTTTAGCCCGTCTGTGAGTCGTAAATGCTCCAAACTATTTCGGTTTGGGTATATGGCGAGAGAGTTGGCAAGTAGCTTTGTGCTGCTTGCCAATTTCTTTGGCTTTATTCTTTGGAATAAAAAATCCTTTTCACGACTTCTTCTCGCTTTCCTCTGCTGACGGGAATTCTGTGTTCTCCGATTTCCAGCATATTCCCATCTATGCCCCGGACGCGATCACAAGCTATGATGTAAGATTTGTGTACGCGCATGAAGTTGTTGGATGGCAGGACTTCTACCAGGGATTTCATGCGGTTGAGCACTACGTATCTGCCGTGATCACAGTGGATACGAACGTATTCTTTGAGGCCTTCGACAAAGAGGATGTCCTTAAAGTAGATTTTTTTTAGCGTGCCATCTACTTTTACTGCCAGGAAATCTTTTCCGGGAGGTTTGTTGGCAAGGAGAGCCGGGGGTGTCCCTCCTTGTCTGCGGCGGTGCATTTCTTTGGCTTTATTTACGGCCTTGAGAAAGCGCTCAAAAGAAAAGGGCTTGAGCAAATAATCTACGGCATCCAAGTCAAAAGCCTCGGCAGCGTAGTTGGCATAAGCTGTGGTGAAGATGGTCAGGGGTGGATGTGGCAGAGATTTCAGTAAATTGTTCCCCGAAAGGGTGGGCATCTGGATGTCCAGAAAAAGCAGATCGATGTTTTGCTCTTGCAGTATTTCCAGGGCTTCCATGGGAGACTTGACAAAGCCCGCCGGCTGCAGCTCAGGAACCTGGGCAATAAATTCTTCGAGCAACTTTAAGGCCAGATATTCGTCGTCAACAGCTAAAACTTTCATGAATGGTGTGTGGGTTAAGTGTTTTCTGTATTGTTCAAGAGGAGGTAAGGGGTAGCTGTAGGCTGACTTCAAAAGAAGTGTCAGTTTGTTTAACGGTAAAGTGATGGGCATTGGGATAGAGCAAGGCCAGGCGCTTGCGCATGTTGTGTAGCCCCACGCCTCCTACTTTGTCTTTTTGTTCGTGGCGTTTGTCCACGCTATTTTTTGTAGTGAAATTCAGAAAGCCGTCTTTGATGTTTACCTCAATGCGGGCATAAGCGCTTGCGTTGATGTCAAAATCGCAGTGCTTGAAGCAATTTTCTACCAGAGGCATGAGCATAAGCGGTTCTACTTCCCATCCGGAGGGGTTGCCCGAACATTGAAATTCCAGTTGTGGTTCTTTCTCCATTTTCATTTTGAACAAAGCTACGAACTCCTCTATATGCTTGAGTTCCTTGGCTAAGGGTACCCGTTCTTTTTGCCCTTCGTAAATGACGTAGCGCAACAAGTCGGACAAGCGCAGGACCATCTCAGCTGTTTTTTCAGATTTGGCAATGGCCAGGGAGTAGATGTTATTGAGGGTGTTGAACAGGAAATGGGGATTGATTTGTGCCTTGAGAAACTGCAGTTCGGCCTCTCTGCGCTCTTGTTCCAGCTTGCGTTTTAGTGCTTCTTTTTGCTGGTAGTACTGCAGCAAGCCGTAAAAAATACTCACGGCTATGATGGCTATGTTGGTGATAAAAGCGGCTATAGTCAGAGCCGATTGGAGGTTTATCCGGGTCATTTCTCCGGGCAGGCTGGTCAGCCGGATGTTGAAGTAAGTACGGAACAGAGCTGTGCCGAAGAAAAGCAGCGTCAACCAGAAAAAGTAGCGCAAATACTGGTAGCGCGTAAAGAGCCTTCGCATGAGGTACAGATTGGCGTAGAACACCAGAGCCATCAGGCCTATGTTTAACAGAGACCGTATCCACAGGACGTTCCAAGGCAACTGGTCCAGAAATATCATGGTGTGTAGGCCCAGGGCAACCAGCCAGATACCGGCATGCAGCAGGAGGTGTATTCCCCGGCGATTAAGCGTAAGTAGAGATTTTGTTTTTGCAAGCATGTTTTTTATCAGCTGGCCTGAAAAACCTGAGAGCAAAAAAGTCGGTGTTTTATCGCTTTACCTCCCAATTGTTTCGTTGCGGGTATATTTCTACCCTAAAGATACTATCTGTAAGTACAAATCGAGGTATTTGTTCAACGAATTGCTTTTCAGCTTCAACAAGTGGAAGCTCAGCAACGATAAACTGAAGTTAAGGTGTTTTTCAACTCCTTTTTTTCCCTTTTCGCAGGATATTGAAAAATAGCCTCTGCAGGTTGAAATAATTTGCCGAAAGGCCGGCAGTCCTCTTTCCTTTGCTCCTGCAATCAACCCATTTTTTCATGTTCAAACTTTTTAAGATGAAAACGAATTGGAAAATCATCGCTTTGTTTTTGACTTCAGCCCTTTTTGCTTTTGCTTCCTGCCGTCCTGATAATATGGATGAGGGTGACCCTGCCACCAAGGAAATGACAGAGGAAGACGCTCTGGATATCATAGAGATTTCTTTGAGCGATGAATCCGGCGGTCTTTCCAAAGAGGCCGAGCAAGCGGCGGTCATTGCCGACGATTATGCTCAAAAGAGCCTGCTGGATTCTCCTTGCGGGCAAGAAAAGGATACGAGCTTTGTTTATGAGTACAACGGTACTTTAGCGCAAGCCAGCTATTCGACCGGTAGCACCTTTGTCCTGAACTGCAACGATTTAGACATCCCCGTTTCCATGGACTATACCTCGCAAACCACAGGTTCTTATACCGGTCAGGTCATGACTTCTTCCGACAGCGGCCAATCTTCCTGGAATCTGGATAACTTGACGATAGGCACCGATTACATTCTCAACGGTACTTATACGCGCAGTGGTTCACAGGCGTCTTTGGTGCGCAATCAGAATGCTTTTACTTCCCAGCTGGATATGAGCTTTGAGAACATCAACATCAACAAGGGAAATCACAAAATAGACAGCGGACTGATTACCTACACTTTGACAGCAGAACTCGAAGGTGGAGGCAACTATACTTTCGAAGGCACTATTGTCCTGCTGGGCAACTCCTCTGCCGATGTCATCATCAATGGAACGACTTACCACCTTGCCTGGTAAATGTGTTCTTTCCGTCTGGTGCAGTTGAGCCTGCATCAGGCGGAATGGTTCTTAACAAAACTCAAAGTTATGAAATGCCTGCTCGAACAAGGAGGGTATCTGATTGGATGGATAATCGGAACGGCCTTTTTTTACCTGCGCTATCTATTGGCCGCCGGTGCTGCTTTCCTCTTCTTTTACCACTTTTACCCCCAGCGGTTCAGACCTAAAAAAATACAAAAATGTTTGCCCCGGACTAAGAGGATGCTGGAAGAAATGAAATACTCCTTTTACACATCTCTTGTTTTTGTAGCTGTAGTGGTGGGTATTTACTTTCTACGGTTTTCAGGGCTGACTTTGTTGTATCCGGAGATAAAGGAGCATGGTTGGGGGTATTTTTTGTTTACATTGGTTTTGCTGATTTTTATCCACGACACTTATTTTTACTGGGTACATCGCCTGATGCACCATCCCCGTTTGTTTTGGATACACAAAGAGCATCATCGTTCTCGCAATCCCACACCCTGGACAGCTTTTGACTTCCACCCTTTGGAGGCCGTGCTGGAGATTGCTTTTGTTCCCGTTTTGGTCTTTGTGATTCCCCTTCACCCTGCAGCGCTTTTCTTTTTGAGTTTTTGGTTGCTGTTGTGGAATATAGTCGGTCATTTGGGGTATGAATTGTTTCCTTCAGGACTTACAAGGCATCCTTTGCTCAAGTGGCTCAACACTTCTACCCATCACAATTTGCATCACCAGCAGGTTCAGTACAACTTCGGTTTGTATTTCAACATTTGGGACAGCCTCATGGGTACCAACAATCCGCGTTACCAGGAAATTTATCACGAGCTAACAACAGAAAAGCCGGATGGGAATCAGGCTGTTCCATCAGTATGGCCTTTATCTGTCGATTTAAATAAACCTCTGCCGTCTAAGCGCGTCTAAAGGACAGTTTACGAGCAGTGGTTTCATCTTAAAGCTGACTTTCATCAACTTGTGTCTGTGTCAAACCTCGGTTTGATGTTGTCTTTTATTTTCTCATTTCAAAAAAAACACAACATGAAAAATTCACGCATTTTTTTGGTTCTTTTTCTCAGCCTTGGTTTTCTGATGTTCTCTGCTTGCCATCAGGAAGACATTGAGCCGGGCGAAGAGCAAAATCAGATGCAGGAGGAAGTGCTCAGTGAAGAACAGGCTGTGGAAATGATTTCCAAATCCATTGCTCCTGAAACAGAAGGACTTTCGGCGGAAGCTGAGGAAGCGGCCGTAGTTACCGATGCTTATGCCAAATCGTTGAACTGTGGTGATTCGGGAGATACCACTTTTGTGCGTTCTCACGAAGGCGCTAACGTAACGGCTTCTTTTACAATTCACCGCAACTGGGAATTGATTTGTGAAGACGGGCAGCCGGTTGTTTTGCAATTGTTGCGCGAAGTCGAAGGTGGGTACGAGGGGCCGCAGTTCGTAGCGGAAGGTTCGTCAACGACAAACCTGGAAGTAACGCATCTGCTTTCGCCCCATTTCGTCATTGTCAACGGCACGCGTGAGGCTCAGCGCACTCGAACTTCGGTGGAAAATCCCGATTTCATCGTAGATACCGATATGAGCATGAATTTCCTCGACATCAAGGTTTCTCGTGCTCCTCATCGGGAAATTCTGGCCGGTGAGCTGGTTTTCGTACTTGAAGTAGCGAATAGCAATGGCAATACACAGACTTTTGAGGGCAATCTCATCTTTTTGGGTGACCGTACCGGTGTCCTTACTGTCAATGGACACTCGAGAATCATAAGTTGGTAAAGCAGCTTTTGCAGGTTCGGTGTCCTTTTTGAAGGGTGCCGGACTTTTTTTATTTTTTTTGCTTTCCAAAGCAGCGAAAACGATTGAAGGTGGGTCTATGTAAATGAGAGCTATTAGATACACCTGAAACAGGTTTTTACGAGTTTTTCTTCACCTATGGGCGACTTCCTTGAAAGAAGTCGCCTTTTTTTGTTGCCGTCGTTGAGTTTTACCTGTTGGTGGGTCAAGTGCTTACCTCTCTGTGAGGAATGGTAGGTGGCTTCAGGTATATATTCACGATGAAGTTGGTTTGGAAGACTGACGCCTTCCAAACGCCCTTTTTTACTCCTTTTCGAGTCGTATAATGCCCAAACCATTTCGGTTTGGGTATATTTGCCGAAAGGCGCGGTATGGATTGGCCTGTAAAAAAGACGGATGATGCTTTTTTTGAGGAAAAGGAATACTCTTTGGTTTTCGGTTCAGCTGTTTTTATTCTTGGTGGTTTTTACCCGGTGGCCTGCTGATGAACGGCAGCATGCGCGTTTGGGTGGCTATTTTAAGGGGGTGACGATGGTAGGCACTCCCAGGCCTTTTCAAGGTGACCCCTTTGCAGAAGTTCAGCAGTTGGGAGCCAATTGGATAGCTTTGGTACCTTTTGCCTTTATGCGGGAAGGTGAACCCGAGGTTTTTTATGGCTCTTCGCCTTACCAGTGGTGGGGTGAGCGTTTGGAGGGGTTGAAGCGGAACATTGAGTTAGCTCATAAAAACGGCTTGAAAGTTATGCTCAAGCCACAGATTTACATTCATCAGGGATGGGTGGGCGATTTGCATTTTGAAACTGAAGCTGATTGGCAGATTTGGGAGCGCACTTACGAAGACTACCTGTTTCAATTGCTGGAGCTGGCTCGGGCGGAGGGCGTCGAGATGTTTTGCCTGGGTACGGAGTTTAAAGCTTGTACGCGTGCACGGGAAAAATTTTGGCGGAAGCTCATTGCCGATTTTCGTCGATTATACTCGGGCAAGTTGGTCTATTCGGCCAATTGGGATTACTTCGAGGAAGTGCCTTTCTGGGATGCCTTGGACTATATAGGGATTAGTGCTTACTTCCCACTAAGTGAGCGTGGCACTCCCCGAAAAAGCGAATTGTTGGAAGCTTGGAAGCCCCTCATCTCGCGTATGAAGGCATTGAGTGAAAAGCATGGCCGTAAAGTCGTTTTTACGGAATTTGGCTACTTGAGTGTGGATGGCTGTGCGGGGAAGACCTGGGAACTTGAAAAATCCATTCACAGCCTGGAGGTCAATCAGGCCGCTCAGGCTATTGCCATAGATGCCTTGTATTCGGCGCTTTGGCATCGTTCTTTTTGGGCTGGTGGCTTTTTGTGGAAGTGGTTTCCCGAAATGATGGGGCATGAGGGCTATCCGGAAAAGGACTACACCCCTCAGGACAAGCAGGCTGAAGAGGTCTTGCGGCATTGGTTTGGCGGGCAGTAGTTGTTTGGTGCTTTCGCCAAATGAGAATTTTCTAAGGACGGCGATGTGCAAAGAGAATAGGCATGCCCAAAAAAAAGGTTATGAGTATGACACTCACAACCCTTTCAGCCAATCTCAATAAATCTTCAAAAAGACCGGCGAGACTTTTGGGTCATCATGTTCAGCGCGGTGATTACGGCGCCGCCCATGATGAAAGCTCCCATTGCGATGTAGAGAATAAACATAACCCTGAACTTTGTGTTAGCAAGTACCTCCAAAGTCCTACCCAAGGAGGTGTTTAAAATCCTGAGGCTCAAATATAAGTTATTATCCTTAGTTTGTCATCTTTCAGACTTAAAAACAGTGTAAAAAAAATAAAAAAATGTCAAAATAATGCAATTTCAAAAGGCAACAGTTTTTTTCCGTTTGTTGTGGGGTTTGTTTTTTAATATTGCCCCGTGAAATGTCTTATCATACAAACGGCTTTTATCGGGGATGTGATTTTAGGAACGGCCTTATCGGAGTCTGTTTCGGAGGTTTTTCCCGAGGCGGAGGTAGATTTTTTGGTTCGCAAGGGGCATGAGGGTTTGCTTTTGGGAAATCCCCACATCAGGAAGGTTTGGGTATGGGATAAGCGGAGGAGGAAGTATTTGAACTTGTGGCGTTTGCGTTCGGTTTTGCGTTCGGAGCGTTATGAGCTGGTGCTCAACCTGCAGCGTTTTGCTGCCACGGGCTTTTTGTCCTTGAGTATAGGTGCCGGGTGCGTAGTGGGTTTTTCTAAAAATCCCCTTTCTCGTTTTTTCACGTATCGGGTACCGCACAGGATGGATTCGGGTTTTCACGAGGTGGAGCGCAATCACGCCTTGTTGTCGGCTTGGGGCGAATTTCCTTTGAAGAGGCCTCGTCTTTATCCATCTGAGGAGGATTTTCGGCGGGTAGAGGCTTTGGCGGGAGGTCGGGTCTATCGCTGTCTGGCTCCGGCGAGTGTTTGGTTTACGAAGCAGTGGCCTGAAGATTGCTGGGTGGCTTTGACTGCCGGCTTTTCGTCTGATGAAACGCTCTTTTTATTGGGCAGTGCTGCAGACAGGGAAAAGTGTGAGCGAATCAGACGGCAAAGTCGGCATCCGGCTGTGGTCAATTTGGCAGGTCGGCTGAGTTTGTTGGAGTCGGCGGCGCTCATGGCTGGTGCGGAGATGAATTACGTCAACGATTCAGCTCCTTTGCACCTTTGTTCGGCCATGAATGCTCCTGTTACGGCCATCTTTTGTTCTACGGTGCCGGATTTTGGTTTTGGGCCCCTTTCGGATACTTCTTTTGTGGTGGAAACGGATAGAAATTTACCTTGCCGTCCTTGTGGTTTGCACGGGAAGAAGGCTTGTCCGCAGGGGCATTTTCACTGTGCACCTCCGGTATCTGCGGTAGAGGGTGCCAAGCCGGTGCGTTTGCCGTTATTTACTCTTTAGTAATTCGTATTTGTTGAATCAGATATTTATTGCCGGCTGTTTCGAGCAGCAAATAGATGCGTAAATTGCCTTGCGTGGTTTTCAATTCGCCTATGGTATAGTGCAGTCCTCCTGCTTTGGATTGACCTTCATGCATGGCCTGGAAGCTCTGCGGTTGGTATTTGCTGAAGAATTTTTTCAGCATCTGCAGGGCCTCGGGTTTGTCGAGATAATCTTCCATGTCGAGCAGGGTGAGCTCCACATTGCTACCCATGTAGGTGCTCAGAGCCGTGACATCGCCTTTGCTCAAGGCAGAGAAAATGCTGGCAGACGAGGCCTGAGCAAAGCCTAAAGAGGGCACCAAAAGAAAGATGAAAAGTAGCTTTTTCATGCTGAACAGGTTTTGTGAGAGTGTTGGAATAAAGATAGGCTTTTAAGCCTTTTTATTCCTTCTATTTAGACGACAACAGCCGTTTTTGTCACTTGAGAGGCATTGCTGCTGTTTTTTTTGGGGTGTTGCAGCTTCTAAACGATGCTGTGAAGCCGATTAGTGTAAAGGCATTTGCCGAAAGGCAGGCATACGAATTTTTCCGCTTGTAGCGTTTGATTTTGTATCTTACCTTTGGGCTGCTATAAAAAATCTGATGGATTTTGTGGCCCAATAAGCATAACCCCAAAAAACACCTTACTCATGCTCGTGAAGCATTTTTTACCGTTTATTTTTTTGTTTTTTTCCGTTTGTGGCCGGTCTCAGTCCGTAGCTCTTGTGCCTACCTTAGGCGTGATGGGCTACGAGGGAGACATGGCTGAAATCTTCGTCAACCCCCGGGAGCTTCATGTGGCAGGGGGGGTAGGTCTGCGCTACCACCTTAACAAAGCCTTTGCGCTAAAGCCTCAGGTTCTTATCGGCAAAATTTCGGGAGACGACGGGCATTCGATACGCAATTTCAGACGTCAGCTCCGTTTTGAAGCTCAAGTATTTGAAGCGGCGGTCTTTTTGGAGTACAACCTTTTTCACCCCCATTCGAAACGCTATTACGGGCAGGTAGCGGCACCTCGCTTGAGTTGTTACCTTTCGGGAGGAATAGGTTTTACTTTGGCTGATGCCTTTGTGCATACCGAGCATGCTCCTGTTGAAGCGTTCAAGGTGCCTTTTCCTGAACCCGATGACAAGGCTTTTTTCACAACGGCCATAGGTGGCCTGAGCTTGCTTTATCGTTTGACTGATCGCGTGGGCCTGGGTATGCAGGGGAGCCTGCACTATGTCTTTTCCGACTACTTGGATGGCCTGAGCCAAAACGGAGATCCGGCATTCAACGATTGGAATATCTATTTGGGTTTAAGTCTCTCCGTTCAACTAGGAGAAGAGGTGCAGTGCCCTGGTTTTTAGGATATGCTTTGTTTTAGAACGAGGATGGGAAGTTGTCGGAAACCATTTTTTCAAGGGCATACTTGCCTGGAGAAGTCTTAGCCTCTCTGAGTTTGTTTCTCGCCTACTGGTCGGATTGATGTGGCGGCAGCTCCACTTTGAGGAGATTGCCGTACCTTTGCCTGGCTTTGCTCAGGCGATGTGCTTGTCGTTTTTGAGCCTTTCGGCAAATGCGAACAAAATCTCAAGGCAGGTTCAATCGTTTGAAATGTACTTTTCAGGTATGTCGTCCGGAGCTTTTTGACGCCAATTTTTTTCGTCCTTACAGCTCTTGTGGCAAGTCTTGAGCCTTTTGGGCTTGGATGTAAATAGATGAAACCATGAACCGAACGTTTTCCGCTTTGAAGGTCTTTGCCTTTTTCTTTCTTTCCGTGCTGTTGAACAGGTTTTCACTTTGGGCTCAACCCACAGCGGATCTCATTGCCTACTACTCTTTTGACAACGATCCGGGCATTGTGTTGGATGAGACGGGGAATAATGCAAACAATGGGTTTACAAACATCACCACTTACGACTGCGGTGTGCGTGGTCAGGCCATTCGCTTTGACGGGGTGGACGACAGCATTCACGTGGAGGGGTCGCAGGTGATAGAAACTTTTGGTACGGAGGATTTTACGCTCAGTTTTTATTTCAAGTCGTTGAATGCCCAGCAAACCCAGAATCAGACTATTTTGAGTAAGCGGGCTGACTGCAGCAATCAGAATGCTTTTGCCATTCGCTATACGCCGGCTACCCGTTATTTGAATCTCGTTTTTAGTGAAGACAACACCTTGTCGGCTTCCATTTCCCGGCAGCTCAGCGATGAGCATTGTTGGCATCACATCGTCGTAATGCGCAAGGGCAAGGAAGTCTTTCTCTATGGGGATGGTTTTCTACTGGGGTCGGTGCTTACCTCTTCGAGGGTGGATATCACCAACGATAACCAGCCTTTGCGTATGGGCGTGAGTTCTTGTTCGATTACGGATGGGCCTTTTGAAGGTTTGCTCGATGAGTTGCGCATTTATCAACGGGCCCTTAGCAGCAAAGAGCTGGAGCAATTGTATTATCGGCCGGATCAGATGGAAAACGGGTTTATTTCTGTGGAAGTGCCCAAAGACACAACCATTTACCTGGGCAATAGTGTGGAAATTCGCCTTACGACAACTTGTGCAAATCTTTTTCAGTGGATACCCACAGAGGGAGTGAACAACGTCAACATTGCCGAGCCGGTCATCCAACCGGTAGAGAGTGCTACGTATTATGTAGAGATCACGGACTTTTTTGGTTGTACGGCTACCGATTCTATACGCATCAATGTGGTGGACCCCGCCACATTGGATTGTGTGGCTTATTTACCCAATGCTTTTACGCCGAACAATGATGGCCTCAACGATTTTTTCGGCATAGATAATCCTTATGCCCTGCAAGATTTTATTTCTCTGGAAATTTTTGACCGCTGGGGCAATCGCCTCTTTTTCACTACGGATCCTTTCATTCGCTGGAATGCGACCTTTCGCGGAGCTGAAGTCAATCCGGGAGTTTATCTCTACAAGGTAAATTATCGCTGTGGCGGGGAAGAGCGGCAGCAGATGGGGCAGCTTACTTTGCTGAGGTAGGGTGCAGGTGTTGCTTTTGCCACGCTGAAACGAGTTGTGTTTGGGGGCGGCAGCCTCCCAAACACCCTATCTTCGTTCCTTTGTAAGTCGTAAATATCCCAAACCATTTCGGTTGGGGTATATTTTAGGAACTTTTTCTTTCTATGACTGCTCCTAAGGCGCGTAGGCGTTCATCGATGTTTTCATATCCCCTGTCTATTTGCCGGATGTTATGGATGATGCTGGGGCCTTTTGCTGCCAGAGCAGCGATGAGCAAAGCTACCCCTGCGCGGATATCGGGAGAAGTCATTTCTATGCCGCGCAAAGGAGTTTTTCGCTCAGCGCCTATAACGGTAGCCCGATGGGGGTCGCATAGAATGATTTTGGCCCCCATGTCGATGAGTTTATCTACGAAGAACAGGCGACTTTCAAACATCTTTTGATGGACCAGCAGGCTGCCTTTGGCCTGGGTAGCCATGACCAGAACGATGCTCAGAAGATCGGGGGAGAAACCCGGCCAGGGTGCGTCATAAACAGTGGGTATGGAGCCATCCATAAAGGGTTGTATCTCGCAAACTTCAGTTGCGGGTACGCGAATATTATCTCCCTTGCGTTCTAAAGGTACTCCCAGGCGCTCAAAGACCAGGGGCATGATGCCCAGGTCCATATCTCCGATGTTTGTTATTTCCAGGTCGGATCCGGTGGTTGCTGCCAATCCTATAAAACTGCCGATTTCGATGAAGTCGGGTTGGATGCGGTGCTCTGCTCCGTGCAGGCTTCTGACTCCCTCGACCTGCAAGAGATTGGACCCGATACCTGAGATGCGAGCTCCCATGGCATTGAGCAGGCGAGCCAGTTGTTGGATATAAGGCTCACAGGCTGCATGGTAGATGCTGGTATGTCCTTCTGCCAAAACAGCAGCCATCAGCACATTGGCTGTGCCGGTTACCGAGATTTCTTCCATCAAGACGCGTTGCCCTTTGAGCTTATCCGCTTTGATGTAGTATTGATTGTTCTCGGCATCGTAGTGGAATTGCCCACCCAATTGTTGCAGGCCGGTGAAGTGGGTGTCTAATCGCCGTCGGCCTATTTTGTCGCCACCGGGCTTTGGAATTTGTACTCGTCCTAAGCGTGCCAACAGTGGCCCGATCAACATGACGGAACCGCGTATTTTCCCTCCTTGTCGGCGAAACTCTTCCGATTGTAAGAATTGTTCGTCTAACTTTCGGGCTTGCAAACGATACTTGTCGTGGGAAAGGCGCTCTACCTCTACCCCCAGGCCCTGTAATAAGGCTAAAAGTCGTTGGACATCCAAAATGTCCGGCACATTGGAAATGACTACGGGCTCTGTGGTCAACAAGGTGGCGCACAACAATTGTAGTGCCTCGTTTTTAGCCCCCTTAGGGCGAATGCTTCCTCGCAGCGTATGGCCTCCCTCAACCCAAAATGTATCCATACCTTTTCTTTTCAACTGCCGAACTCAGATGGCGACAGGTGTATTTGTGCAAAGTGTTTGGGACAACCTCAACCGGTTGAATGCTCCAAAATGCCTGTAGAGAACGGGATGGCAGGTCGAGCATGTTTCGGACTTTTCGATTGAGGAGGCCTTACTTGTTTTTAAAAGGGTCTCCTTCTGCGTATTGAATTTTGAGGGGAGCTCCCAAATGAATGATGCGCACTTCCGTGCGGCGATTGTACTGGTGTTCTTCTTCAGAGCACTTGACTCCGTCCACACAACGGTTTCGGATTTGGCTTTCACCCATGCCCCGAGCGGTAATGCGGTCGGCAGCAATACCCTTACTCACCAGGTATTGTTTGGCGGAAGCCGCGCGTTTTTTTGACAATTCGAGATTGTATTTGGTGCTGCCTCTGGAATCGGTATGAGAGCTCAGTTCGATGCGCATTTCAGGATATTGCTTCATCAAGGTCGCTAAGGCGTCCAATTCTCGAGCAGCTCCCGAACGGATGGCAGATTTGTCGAAATCGTAGTAGATGTTTTCCAGGACGATCACGCTACCTGTATGCAAAGGAGCGGCGAATGGGTCTTCCTCAACAGCGCGCAGTTGAAGCTCCACCTGAAGGGGGGTGGGCTCATCCGGGTTTAAACCTACTGTGCTCAGTGTAGTAGCTTCCGAAGCGAAGCCATCTTTTTCTGCTGTAATTTTGTACTGGCAGTTTAACGGTAGGCAGCGCTCAAAGATGCCGTCTATGTTGGTGCGGATATACTGCTCTTCGTTTGACGTTTCGTTTAGCAGGCGTACTTTGGCATAGGAAATCGGCTCACCTTTATCAGTGGAGCGTATTTGACCTGTAAGAGAGACACAGCGACTTTCCTCCAAGGGTATGCGAATGGTCTGGGCACCTTGTTCTCCTACGGTGGAGTACTGAAATTCCCGCGTTTTGTAACCGGAGCGCACGGCAATGATGAAGTAATCTTTTTCTGCTTGCAATTGGCTAATGGCTTCTCCGTTGGCATCGGTAACCAGCGAGGGTTCGCCCAGTCGGGTAGCACTTTTGCGGCTGAGGGTAAGCTCCAACTGTTCGGGATTACCCAATGAAGGTTTGACCTCGACCTCATAGGCTTCGTTATCGCGTAAGTAGCCGTCTTTATCCCGCTCAAACAAGTAGATTTGAACTCCGGGAACGCGCTCGTTGGTCAGGCTGTTAAAAGAGACGATTTTGGCAGGTAGTTCCAGATTCCTATTGAAATAACTCAGGCCTTTGATCCGCAGCTGGTAGATATCGTCTTTGCCGTATCCGCCGGCTCTGTCAGAAGAAAAGAAACCCAGGTTTCCCTCCGGATTGAGGATGAGTCCGAAATCGTCACGGGAGGAGTTGAAAGGCTCTCCTAAGTTGGTAGCCTTACTCCATTGGCTGCCCCGCATGTTGACCATGAAGATGTCCAACCCGCCCAGTCCTTTATGTCCGTTGGATGCGAAGAACAAAATGCCACTCTCGTGCATAAAAGGGAAAACTTCGTTGCCCGCAGTGTTGATGTCGGGGCCGAGGTTGATGGGTAAAGACCAGGCATCACCTACTTTTTCCGACATGTAGAGGTCAAAGCCCCCGTACCCTCCGGGCATATCGGAGGCAAAATAGAGCCGATGTCCATCCGGAGAAAGTGCCGGGTGCATAACTGAATAATTATCGCTGTTGAAAGGCAGTTCTCGCACGTTTTCCCAGTCATATTTGCCTTTTGTCGCTTCGTAGATTTTTAAACGCGATATCCCTTTGCCGTCGGCTCGCGTGCCGTCTTTGCTCATGTTGTTGCGGGTGAAATAGAGCTTGTCCCAGCTTCGGTTAAAACTTACCGGCCCTTCGTGGACTTGAGAATTGAGGTTGATGGAGAATTCTTGTGGGCTTAAGGGCATGCCATCGATGTCAAGTTCGGCATAATACAGCTCGAAAAAGGTCTCTCCTGTTTTGGGATCTACTGAGCCACTGTTGCGACGAGAGGTGACGTAAACTATGCCGTTTTGGTAAAAAGCCGGGGAAAACTCCAAATGCTCGGTGTTGATCAAGGTGGCGTTGCGGACGATGACCTGATTTTCAATATCCCCCTTTTCGTAGAGTTTTTCTTTGGATTTAGACTTAGATGTTTTTTGTTGAGCGTATAGGCCTTTCGGCAAAATCAATGAGAACAAAAAAATGAATGAAAAGAATTTTGCGAACTTTTTCATGGAAAAGAAGGGTGTAAAGTTGTTACGTATTCGGTTTCCAGCGTTACAAAGATAAGGGAATAATACAACGCAAGCTGACAAGTATAGCGTATAATTTGTATCAGGGTTGATTAAAAGGCCTTTCTGCTTTGTGTTTTTTCCCGATGGAAAATTTTGTCAAGTTGTCGAATAGGACAAAAAGCTAACTACAAACCTGCTCATGCAATGCTCGTGGACATATATAGGTCGTGCAGGACAACCTTATCCGGTTCATTTATATCATGGAACGCATAGTGGCCACCTCCTTATTTCTATCAACAACCAAATCGTCTTGGTTGACTTTGCCGTATGGGATTCTAAAAATTATTCCTTTTTCATCGAAGACGACCTCTGCCACATCCGCCTGATTAAGAAAAATGACCGTATGCATTATCAATTTGAGATTGATAAAGAAGCTCCAACTCCGGCGAATGAACGTCGCAATCGCTTTGAACGTCAGGCTATACGCAAAATACTCCTCTGGCTCTTGGGCCTTTTCTTTATCGTGTTTCTTTTCGTACTGGGAATCCGGCAGTTAAAAAAACGCTCTCTAAGCCCGAAAGATATCCATGAATTGCCAACAGATCAAACTCAAACAGCCATGGGCATTATTACTGCAATTCCGGAGAAACTTCCCGCGGAGATCGTTTATGCTTTTATGGCTTCGGATTACAAGACTTATACAGGCCGTTATCTTTTGGAAAATACTGCAGAAATGCAAGAATTACTCACCTCTCTGCACTTAGGAGATTCCTGCACGCTCATCTATTCGACAACTCGTCCGGAAGTGAATGCTTTGTTGGAAATCAAAAATGTGCAACTGCGCCCTTTTCTTCAGGAAGATGGCCATTAGGTAGAATCAGTAAAACAGGTGAACGAGAATAGGTAAACCCATTTCTCCAATTGGCCCATTTCCTCGATTTCCCCTATCTTTGCTTACATGAAGAAACTGCCCGTCGGCATACAGGATTTTTCAGAGCTGCGCAGGGGAGGCTACCTCTATGTGGATAAGACAGAGCACATCCACACTCTGGCTACAGGGGGGAAATATTACTTCCTCTCCCGCCCGCGCCGCTTTGGCAAGTCGCTGCTGGTGAGCACCATGAAGGAGTTGTTCAGCGGCAACAGGGAACTGTTCAAGGGGCTGTGGATTGAGGATAAGTGGGAGTGGGAGAAAACCAATCCCATTTTGCACATTCCCTTCAGCAGCCTGGGGTATAAAGAGCTTGGATTAGAGCAGGCCTTGCATCGGCATTTGGATAAAATCATTGAGAAGCAAAATCTCAACGTAGAGGAAAAAGCCCTCTCTCAAAAGTTTGAAAGACTGCTTGAAGAACTTTCCCATCAAGACCAGGTAGTCTTGCTCATCGACGAATACGACAAGCCCATCATCGACTATCTGGGGCCGGACATCAAACAAGCCCGGGAAAATCAGCAGATCCTGAAAAATTTCTACTCCGTCATCAAAGACAGCGATGCCCAGCTGCGCATGGTCTTCATCACGGGGGTGTCTAAGTTCAGCAAGGTCAGCATCTTTTCCGACCTCAACAACTTGGATGATTTGACCATGACGCGTCAGGCTGCGGATATGTTGGGCTATACGCAAGAAGAATTGGAACATTACTTTAAAGAACATATCGCAGCCTTAACTGAAGAAGAACAAAAAGACCCCTTGCCGAAAGTCAGGGAATGGTATAATGGTTACAGCTGGGATGGCCGTACTTTTGTGTACAATCCTTTCAGCATTTTGCTGTTGTTTAAACACCAAACTTTCTCCAACTTCTGGTTCAAAACGGCCACACCCACTTTTCTGATTGATCTGGTTCAAGAAAAGCAAGCCTACGACTTCGACGGGGAGCGGGTGAGCGAAGTTTTTTTTGACGCCTTTCAAATTCAAAGGGACATTCCCCTGGGCACCTTGCT
>Ga0256841_1001369_pt1 | contig 21343 bp, 16 predicted proteins | sample 356308metaG_FD_185971 | JGI IMG/M metagenome (GOLD analysis project Ga0256841, IMG submission 185971) | Hydrothermal vent microbial communities from Mid Atlantic Ridge, Atlantic Ocean - 356-308 | ecosystem: Environmental > Aquatic > Marine > Hydrothermal vents | place: Atlantic Ocean: Mid... | reverse complement strand
TGTGGGTGCCGGTGTTCGTCGGCCCCTTGTAAAAGCGCAGCCCCGTGATAAAACCGTCTACATCGCTCTGGAACTTCACCCCCAGCTCGATCGCGTTCGGATCATTCTCCGACACGATCGTCGGGATTGTCGTGCCGCTCCAGATCGAACTTCCAGTCGACCCCGACGCACCATCAACAGTTACCGTAATGCTTGCGGCCGGGCTCTGGAGGTTGCCGCTGTCATCAACGGCACGGCTCAGGATTGTTACCGATCCGCCTTCCAGGGGTGTCCAGCTGTAAGTCCAGCTTTCACGCCCCAGAGCCGGATGCCAGGTGGTTCCCCCGTCGACGGAGACTTCGACCCCACCGACAACGCCACCGGTATCCCCGGCCGTGCCGGTTATCGTAACAGGGGTGCCGCTCTGCAGAGTCGAACCGTTGGCCGGGCTGCTGATGCCGGATGAGGGTGCCGTCGCATCCGCCGACGCACTCGCCGGGACCAGGCCGGCCTGCAGGGAACCAGGCTGGACACTCATGTCCGCCAGCAGGTTCACGGTGGCCTGCTGCATGCGGGGGTCTGCAGCCAGACTCCCACGATCGTGATTGGAGTCCAGCCCCCAGGACCATTGGACGGTACCGGCACCGAACACCAGGGCTCCGCTGGGGTGGCGGTACAGCGTCAAGCTGTGGGTGGCGACGCCGGCTCCATAAACATTGCCATAGTCCAGCAAATAAAAACCCGAAACATCAAGGGTGGTGGAGGACAGGCGAATCAGGCCCGGCGGCCGGAAGCCGTTGTCTAAATCTTCATCCCACTCGTACCCCAGGGTGCCGACCGGCAATACGGCCGTTTCTCCAGGCACAAGCTGCGCAATGGCTGTATTGCGCCAGAAACGCATCCTGCCTTCGGCATAAGGTACGGCAATCGCGTCGTCCCGATCTCCATTGACTGTCGAAATCGTACCGCTCAGCTCATTTTCAGGCCGCCCGCCGTCAGCCGGCGGGCTGAAGCGGGGATCACGCCAGGTTCCGGTCCACACAGGTGGATCGGCTGGATCGATGACCGCATTGGCGCTGGTTTCCTTATAACTGACAAGTGTCCGGTAGGGGGTGTTTGCAGGCGCAATACTATTTTCCCAGCGGGTCTTCCAGAAAATCTCGTTTCCACTGAAAAATGCCAGGTGCACACCGGCATTGCGGGCGGCTTCAACGTTGGACCGCTGCTGCCCCGACCAGTATTCGTCATGCCCCACCGAAAAAAAGACTTTATGCGCCAGAATCTGAGAACCCAGTCGTTCGCTGTCGACACCGGTGAAATAGGAAACATTGTAGCCGTTGGCCTCCAGCCAGCGCACCATGGGGTACTCTGCATCGAATACCCAATCTGTCGGACTGTTTTCGCGGGTATTGTAAGGCCGGTTGTAGCTGACTTTAAATGCCCGCTGGCCGTTGGTTGACTGGTAGTCATAGAGGCTCTTGCCGCCCCAATTGTTGTAGGCCTGCCAGGTTGTGTCGGAAGTTTGAAACAGGATGTCGGCGTTTCCGGCGTCATCCCGCACCACAAAAACGATGTGGCTGGCGCCACCGGTATCGGTGCGAACCAGCTTGGCAAAATAGATTCCCGAAACCGCGTCGTTGGGCACATTCCAGCTTGCCGACACGCCCCAATTGCCGCAGTCCGTGAGCCCGGTGGAGCTGTCTGTCAGGCAGGCGGGCTGGGATTGCGGCAGCGATGCCGAGGGCAGAACAACGGCGACCTTGCGGGCTCCCTGTCCGCCGTAATACCCCATGCGGTAGATGTCGAGGCGGTAGTCGGCGGCATCGGTGTTGATCTTAAAGCCAATGGTCTCCCCCCGGTTCACACTGGCATCGTCGGCAAACCCCTGAATGCTGGGGTCACCGGCACCGCTGATATCCCATTCGCTCGAAGGCATGCCGGGCTTGGCGTTTTCACACACAATCGGGTTCGGAGCATCGATGCAGGCGCCGGACGAAGAAGTCGTAAAGGTCCACGTGATGCTCTGTGCAAGCGCATTCCCGGCCAGATCAGCTGCGCCGCCGGGTCCGCCTGAAACCGCAGCGGTGAAAGTCGCCGGTGCCGCCAGCGAAACAGCGGGCGCCAGCGTTGCTGTTCTGGTTGCTGGGCTGTAGGTCACCGCGGCAGGCACAACCGCATTGGAGGCATCCCGCAACTCGAATGTCGCCGTGTTAATCGTGCCTGCATCCATCGGTTCGCTGAAGGTAGCGGTCACGACTGCATCACTCGATACATTCGCAGCACCGTCCTGCGGTGAGACACCGGTCACCGTCGGGCTGGTCGTATCGACAGGTGGCGGACCTACAGGAGTATCCATGTCCGCCAGGATCTCGGCAGAACTCAAAGCCCTGTCATAGACCCGTACTTCATCGATCAGGCCTTCGAAATACTCACCCCAGAGCGCGTTTCCGCCGATATAAACAGGATCGTTGGAAACCACTATCGATCCGCTGACCGGGCGGCTGCCGACTTCAACACCGTCGACAAATATACGCAAAACGGTTCCATCATAGGTGGCAGCCAAATGCGTCCATGTGCCTGTCGGAAGGCCGTTTGCACCAGTTGAAGAAGTGTCGCCGCCGCCTGTGTTCACATAGACGGCAGGCCTGGGCGCGTTGTCATGCCCATAAAGGCTGTAGGCAATGCCGGAAGGGGATTGCTTCAGCATGACTGTGCGCCAACCGCTCAGAGTGGTCGGATAGACCCATGCCTCCAATGTCATTCCCACCGTCAAATCAAATAACGGCGCATCATTGATGCTGACCCACGAATTGGTGCCATTGAAAGAAAGTGCTCCGCCGAATCGGCCGTTCGCCGACCAGTCTGCATTCGAGATGGTGCCGCTGTTGGCATTGCCGGAAGAATCCAGAGCCAATGCGCCTGATCCTTCATCAAAACCATAGGCAGCCACCAGGCCTGCTGCTTCCGCCTTCCCCGGGCGCGACAGTCCCCCTAAAAAAGCGAAAGCAAACAAACTCACCGCAATGCAGACAACCACTATTTTTCGGATATGGGTCTTTGAAGCGTCAGCCTTCATTGAAACCCCCCTGCTTTTTTAAAAAATACAAAATTCATTGTATTTTATCTCCTGAATCCTGTCCCCGATCATGGAACAGGCGGATGCTCTATGGCGCGCGTCCCCCTCAATACTGGGATTTGGCCGTCAGCAACTTTCTGCCGGGCAAAAACTGCGGCAGAATCCAGCCGACATGGAAAACAGCAAAAAATACCACAATGTATTACCTACTGCTTGCTTTAACGGAGTATGCAAGAAATATGCACGTTGTCGCGGAAAGTGAATTTTTTGTTAATGAAGTGTAATTGCAGCCTATTAGAAAGACAAAATACAAGAGAGGGGTTTTTCTGTGTATTCCGGGGTATGAAAATCATTGCACAAATTATTACCTTTGTTACACAGTTCGGACTATTTCATTTCAAAAGGCTTTCCTGGCATTCTGGATCCGCATAAAATCCAGAACGATATTCCCTCAATGGGTCCGTTTTTCCGAAATGCTGCCAGGCCGCCACGAAACCATCGGTCGTTGAGATGTCGAAGCGTTGTCCTTCGAGAAAAACACCGCTGACAGGCCGGCCCTTGGCATGCATGAACTCGAAGATCATGCCGTCGTCAAGTTCACGGCCTTGTGCCTCGTTAAATAAAAAAGCCGCATAATCGAGAAACCGTGGTGAAAGCAAATAGCGCCCCAGACCTGCAAACTTGTCTGCTCTGCTATCCTTCGGATCATCCCCCCGAACAGGCCGCACCCGATAAATTCTGTCGCCGGCTCTTTCTGAATGCCAACGCTCCGACCAGCGCAAGGCGGCCTCCGGCGATGCCGAGGCCAGACCGAAAACGGCTCCACCAGCAGCGGCAAATACATGGTGCATTTGCGCAAGCGGCAGCCGCAGTCCCGTCGCAAGCTCGTCCGGCAACAGGACGGCAAACGGCTGCCCTGCTATGAACTTTCGTGCCAGGAGCAAAGCGTGGCCCAATCCCATTGGCTCGGCCTGGTCAATAAAGGTTAATCGACATTGCTTTAGGAGGCTTCTACAGTTGCGCGTAAGGTATTCCCGCAGTATCCGTTTGCGCGGATTCACCACCACGGCAATGTCTCTGTAGCCACTTGCAGCTGCCTCGGCGATGACCCACTCAATTGCCGGATACCGCCCAACCGGGAACATTTCTTTAGGGACTGCAGAGGTGATCGGCATCAGGCGTCTGCCAATACCGGCCGCAGGTATGACGGCTTTGGCGATTTGGGGTGGCATACCGTAAGATGCTTTAATACCTCCGCTTAATTTGCAGATGCCCCGGCCCCCTGCCGATCCAACTGATCCGCAGCCTTTTGGCGTGCAACCTCTTCACGCCACCAATTCACCATATCGTGCAATCCTTCTTCCAAAGAAATGCGGGTCTCAAAGCCCAAAAGTTTTCTCGCCTTTTCGGTATAGGCCAGCCTGCGCGGGACATTGTTTACTTGCCTTGCCGGCCCATACTCCGGCCGCAGATCGCTCCCCATCACTTTTAACAATATTTCGGCAAGTTGCGCCAAACTGGTCTCCTCACCGCTGGCGATATTGATGAAGTCGTCAGTTATTTCCGCTTTGGCTGCCAGAATATTGGATCTTGCAATGTCCCGGACGTGAATAAAATCCATGGTCTGCTGCCCGTCGCCGAAGATGAGGGGGGCCTTACCCGCTTCAATGCGCTCCATCCAGCGGATAAAAACCTCGGTATATACACCGAACGCGTCCATGCGGGGCCCATATATGTTAAAATATCGCAAAGCAATATAGTCGAGTCCGTACATTTCGTTGAAACTTCGCAGCAAGGCTTCGTTGAAGACTTTGGCCGCACCGTATATTGTCCGGTTGTTGTACGGGTGTTGGTTTTCAGTTGTCGGGAATTCATCGGCGGCGCCGTAAACAGACGCTGAAGAAGCCGCAACGACTTTTTTGACTTTGGCGGCTACGGCTGACTCAATCACATTGTAAGACCCATCCACCAGGACTTCGAGAGCCAGACGAGGCAGTTCGGCGCACTGTGTGATCCTGATAGCGGCTTGATGGAAAAGTATATCAATTCCCTGCATCGCGCGGGCCAGGAGGTCCCGGTTGCGGATGTCACCTTCGATAATGGTAATCGGTCCCTTTTTTTGGGCCCAGGCCAGATTCGCCGGCCGACCACGATCAAAATTATCGAAAATAACGATTTCCGAAACATTCTCATCAACCAGCAGATCGGCGATGTGCGACCCGACCAGGCCCGCACCCCCTGTTATCAATGCTCTACAATTTCTCAGATCCATGTTTTTTATCCTCGTATCCTTTGCGCCATTTGATAAATTTGGCCGGCACGCCTGCCACCACGGCGAACGGCGGCACATCCGCTATAACCACAGCTCCGGCTCCTATCTGACTCCCTTTGCCGATTGTCACGCCGGGCAGTATCACAGCATTAACGCCGATGTCCGCCCAAGATTCGATTGTGACCCGTTTGACCTCCAAGTCTGTTTGAATGATCGGGGCGTCCAGCGGTTCGCCGGTGTGCGCAGACCCCAACACCTTTGCTCCAGGACCCCATCCGACATAATCACCGATAACCAGGTCGCGTGCATCGAAGTAGCTTTGGGGGCCGATCCATGTTTTTTTCCCGATAACACACCTTCCGTGGATGCGGCCCTGAATGAAAGACTGGGAACCAATGAAAACACCATCCCCGATTTCAAAAGTTTCAAGATGCTTGAATCCAACACCACTGCCAATGGAATTGCCGTGGCCGAAGTGCCGTGCACCTGCACGCCATATCGCACGGCGCATGAGTGTATCCAACGCCCCGTCTCCACTGGAAAAACGGGCATACAACTCCACCAGGGTTTCGACACTGTAGGTGGTTTTCAGATAGGTACTCAGGCCTATTTCAAACGCGGCGTCTTCAACAATTTCTTGTTTGCCATGAAATGCTTCGACGATCCGATTCCTACCGTTCTCTGCCATAGTCATTTTCAGCCTCCTGCGTGGCTGGCCGCCCGCCTCCAGTGGCCCGATTCAAAATTGCCCGTCACTCCAGCGAACGCTGTTAGTTGAATGCCGGATCCTATCTCAACTCAATGGGCGCACCACGGTTCTTGAGGGATTGCTCGGAGGCGACCAGGACTTTGACCACCTCGAGGCCGGCTTTACCGTCAGTAAGCGGTTTTTTTGCGTTCAATATACAATCTGCAAAATGTTGGGTTTCCAGTGTCAAAGCTTCGATGCCCTCCAATTTCGGCGCATACATGTCGCCTACACGATATTGGACCTTCAGCTGGTAGAGCTCTTCCCATGATTTGGAAAAGTCCAGGTCCACTCTCTTGTCATACACCTTTATTTTCTCGCTGGGTTCGTTGTCATTGTAAAGAATCATTTTTAAATTTCCGCCGATCAGTGTCTGGCGAATTTTTACCGGCGACAACCAACTGACGTTGATGTGCGCCACTACCCCTTGCTCCATATAGATTGTAAGAAGCGATTTGGGCACAATACTATTGCCGTAATAGTGGGACCCGGTGGCGGACACCGCAAGTTTTTCAAACGGCATCAAATAGTCTATGATCGATATATCATGCGGCGCCAGGTCCCAGAGTACATTCACATCCTGCTGAAACAGCCCGAGGTTTACCCGTGTGGAATCATAATAAATCAAATCGCCGAGTTCGCCTTTAGAGATGAGTTCCGCTATCTTGCGCACAGCACCGGTATAGACGAAAGTATGGTCGACCAGCAGAACGCGGTTTTTTTGAAGCGCCAGCTCGATAATCTCTTCAGCCTGCTCCACGGTCTCGGTCATCGGCTTTTCGATCCAGACATGGCGGCCGGTTGCCAGTGCCTGCCGGGCGAGATCGAAATGGTTGGCCACCGGGGTGGCAATCGCCACGGCATCCATCGCCGTATTTTTCAAAAAATCATCGACCTGCCGGTACAAGGCGACCTGTGGGTAAAATCGTTCGACGGTTTTCAGGCGATCAGCGGAAAAATCGCATACAGCGCAAAGTTGGAGGTCGGGGTTGATATTGAAATTGCGGGCCAGATTCGGGCCCCAATAACCAAATCCGATAAGGCCTACGTTTATCATTTTCCATTCTCCTTGGAAACTCACACGACTTCCGTTAAGTCCAGTGTAGAACCGGGCAGCGCCGAAAGCGGCACCGGATCGAATGCCGGGGCTGCCACCAATGCGGATGCCCCGTTGATGCCCGTCCCACCAAATCCGCCAGGCTGCTCCAATACGTTTTCCCAGATAGACGGGTGCGGCCTTCGCCCAACAAAGCGCTTTTCGGCGAAATCCCCAGCAAGGTTTCTTAAGCGGGCTGGTGGGTGGGCGTATCCGAAGTATGCACACCAAAGTTGATTTTATCGGTCGGTGTTGGCCATAAGCCGGCGCCAGAAAAGGGCGATTTCTCTCGGGGTGGTGTGCCAGTACTGGTCACGATATTCTGTTTTTATGTGTTCGAGGAAATCCTCATAGTACTTGACCGGGTATTGGAGAAAATCGCTCCGGCTGTCTTCAAAATTCATATAATCCGGGTGGCTGTTCAGCAATGCCATGCCTCCATTTTGGGCAATCCAGCTCAGTTTTTGTTTCCAGATCCCGATATCTCTTTCCTGCAAAATGCAGAAAAGGGTGAAGTCCTGCGGCAAGGTGTAGGGCAATTCGACAAATCCATGGTAGGGTAAAGCATTTAAAACCCATAATGGATAAATGCTCTGCAAGGCATCCGGCTGGGGTTCGAAGGGATCGGTATCAAAGGTTGAAACAGAATATTCGATGTCCAGCACGCTTAGCCATCGGAGATTATGGTGCATGGAGGGGGATGTAAACCCCTTCGCATCCCACCTTTTAAGGTAGGCATTGATTCGAAGTGCTCTTTTCTCAAAAAGCCTCTTGGAACGGAATAGCTTGCCGTCGTGCTTCAAACCATGGACGGCGACATCGAAACCGTTTTTCTTCAGCCTTTTTATGAGGCCCAAAGAAATAGGACCGTAGCGTTCAGGAACGAAATTAAAAGCTGAACGGAAACCGGCTTTTTTTTCCAGCTCGATCAGTTGAGGAACTCTTTCGTAACCCTGCAGCGTGTCCACATCATGGGACAGCACAAAGGCGAAAGTTTTGTTTTGGGGCCAGAAGCGCCAGTTTTTGGGAGGATTCCCGGCATCGGGATCAATCGGCCAGACATGTTTGTATTTCCTGCGTTTGTTCCGTGCGATCAGACGTCGGAGGTAAATCTGCAGCAAACGTGGGCAAAGGGGTTTCAGCGTGTAAAAAATGCGGTTTCTCAGCACGATATCAATTGTACCGGTTATCTGGCAATCCCGAATGAGTTCTCTTGAAATCCGGATCAGCAGAATTCAAAATTCAATTGTCTTTCTCACCTCAAAAAAAATTAAAGCGGCATATATCCATCCCCAGCAATGCGCACAATGGCAAATCGCTTGTGACAATTGATCTTGGGCATCGCGGCGGTCATCCAACATGGCGGTAAAAAAGCCGGCCGGTGAGGCTGAGCAGGGGGAGCGGTATTTTTCGGAAAATGGGATAAAAAGGCGTTATTCTGGTGCTTCCCGATACAAAACGACTTCTTCTCAAATCATATTTCTGGTATGTCAGCGTTTCCTCCCGGGTACCCCAGCCACGCTTGAATTGAAGCAGTCCATGATGTTTCAGCGCTGTACGACCGAAGTTAAAGGTCTGGTATCCATTTTCGACAAACCATTTAACGGCCTCCCACATGACCAGGTTATTGGGCCGCAAGTGCTGAAAGCGCTTGTCGGATGCGCCATATTTATAAATCGCGCAGTTGTTGAAGTGGAAATAGACAGCGCCGGCAACCGCCATATTACGGTGATACGCTAAAACGACAAACCCTTTGTTTTTTTTAATGATATACTCATAGACTTTTTTAAAAAACCTCCAGGGCTGCGGTGGCAGGCCATGCTCTCTGCGGGTCAACATGTTGAGCTTGTAAAATTTCTTAACGGCCGCCAGCGATGATTCCTTTTTGGCAACGATGTTGTGCCTGCGTGCTTTTTTGATGTTGCGTTGCGTACTATCCCGGAAAGTGGAAAACACTTTGCGGGGAGAGTCTCCAAGCATCAATTTGTGCACCAGAAAGGCGGTGTGTGCCGGTTTGAGCTCACGGCCGCCCCCGCGCAGCTCAATATGTTTCCAGCCGGCGCTCCGGCCGTAATCAATGATCTGGCGCTGCAATTCCCGAAGCTGTCCTGCGTCCCGGGTGATGGGACGGCACTCATCGGTGAAGGGTAGAGACACGCCGCGTTTATCTGTAAAAATGCTTTTTATCTCCATCATGGGAATCAGGCCGGAAAGTCGACGGTCCGCGATGATGGTGAAATAATAAGGCGTATATCTGTATGATCGTTCCAGCACTTTAGCCCAGGCAGCTGTGTGAAAGAATGTCGTTTGGGTATGGGTGAGAAGCAGTTTGTCCCAGCCGGGGTGGTAGATGGGGTTGATGATCTGAATGGAGCTCATTGGGTTTTGTTCATTGCAGTCTGACTATCAGCATTAGATCCTGCCTGGGCAGCGTTCAAGCAGTCTAAAAACTTCGCATCACTGCGAAGAAGCTGCTTTTCTTATGATTCTGGCGGGATTGCCGGCGACAATCGTATTTGCAGGGACATCTTTGGTGACCACGCTGCCGGCGCCCACAATTGAGCCGGCACCGATGGTCACGCCGCAGAGGATCGTCGCATTGGAGCCGATGGATGCCCCCCCCTTTACGAGCGTAGGGATGACCTCCCAATCCTCATCGCTCTGTAGCTCGCCGGATTCATTTAAAGATTTCGGGAACTTGTCGTTGATGAAGACAACCCCGTGACCGATGAACACATCGTCTTCGATGGTGACGCCCTCGCAAATGAAACTATGGCTGGATATTTTGCAACGGCGACCGATAGTTGCATTTTTCTGAATTTCGACAAAAGGCCCTATGCGGCTTTGATCCCCGATGCGACAGCCGTATAGATTGACAAAGTCATGAACAACAGCACCTTTTCCCAGTACGACATCCGGCGCAATTTTTTTCATGTGAAACAGCTCCTGCCTACGGAATTCTATGGGGCACGCCATTTGTAAAGAAATCTACCAGCGGCTTCAAACACGGTGAATGGCACGGTTTCGCTGCGTCTCGGGCCTGCTTGATGCGGCCGTGCAGTCCGGCCGCCGTTGAACGTCCCGGTTTCCGCAACCCGGGGAAAATATGGGCGAAATTTCGGATTTGCCTTGCCGATGGTGCGATATTGGGTCTAAAAGCGAAATTCCAAGATTACCTGGCCTCCTCTGGGGTGGACAGGAGTCAAATTGCAGCGCCTCCGTTTTTCACAAAATGTTCCCCGCATATTCTAACGGACAGTCCGCCAGGGCCGCGGCGGTGTCAGGGTTATGAAAAACGTGGCCCGGTTCTCGTCGTACTCGTCAATATCCCGGGTGGAATTTACCCGCTGGTAGGAATAATTCAGCGTGCAGGAAAGCCAGGTCCGGAAAGCATACCGCATGCCAATGCCTGCGCCATAGCGGTCTTCGTCTCTACCCAGATCCGCTTGCGAGAGGTCGCCAACCGCCCCCGGTGCCACGGCATCGGCCAGCAGCAGCCGCTGATCCTCATCGTATTCATCCCGGCGGTAACTGACAAATCCGTCGATCTGCATATTCCGAATCACTTCATAGTTGGCCGTCACGCCGATCTCATAAAATTTTGACGGTCCCAGGCTCGAACGCGAGGTGAGTGATTCTCCGTACCCCGCTGCTCCGTAAAGACGGGTGCTGCCCCGACGCAGGGTTTTGGTCAAATTGAAAGTTCCCGAAAAACCGGACTGGCTGTCGGTGACATCGTTGTCGCGGTAAAAAAAGCCCGCGGTTGCTTCCATGGCGAGATCATGCGAAATGGAATAGCTCATGCCCACTTCAGGACTGTAGACTTTGTAGTCCTCAAGGGTTCTGCGGGTGGTTGTCAGCAGATCCTGCAGGTCACCTTTCTGGTCCACCACACGATGCCTGTATTGCCCGAACACCTCCAGCCGCCGTGAAAGCCGCCGGATCATTCGCAGGCTCGCATACCAGGCCCGGATATCCGGGTTGATATCAAAGTTGCTATGTTCATAAGACCCCTGGACCTCCGTGCCCCAGCGTGGGCCAAACCAGTATGTCAGCCCCGCCGACGGCAAATGTTCGATACTGTCGTCTCCCTCAGGGTCGTCATCAGCCCGGATGCTGTTGACATACTCGAGAAAATAGGAGTTTTCGCGCCCGAACTGATGCGTAAAGCGAAGTGACGCCGTATTTTCAGAATAGGGTTCACGGGATCTTATGGTAGTGGGGTCTTGAGGCGTGATGCTGTCCGCCGGCCGGTTGATCTCGAAATTGCGCGCACCGCCCAAGGGGTCTTCGGTACGTATAAACGCATCGTTGGCTTCCAGGCGCATTCCGCGGGAGAATTCGGTCCAGGCGGATAAGCTGGCGCTGTGCCGCCAGTTGTTTTGGTCGGTGAAATCGTTGTAGGCGGCATAGGTAAAATCGTAGTCCAGTGAAAGCCCGCTGCGCCGACTGAGCATTTCTGCGGTAAACCCGGGCGTCGTGGTGTAAATGAAATCATCCACGGGTCCCGGCAACGGGTTGCCGTTGACATCTTTGGCATTGTCCGGGTCCAGGAACACATTATCCGTGTATTCCAGGCCAACGCTGATACGGGGCTGAAAAGTCAGTTGATACCCGAAAGCAGATGTTGCCGCCGCCAGAAAAAAGGATACGGCTGCTGCCAAACAGATCTTACTGGATTTCATTTTTTTCTCCCGTCTGTCTGAAAGATTGCAAGCTGTCTGCCGGAACATGTTTCAAAACCTGACTCGAGGCTTGGGCCCACATTATATAGGGTACCGAATAAATTCAGCATTGTAAAGTGCGAAATGCGCATCTCTCCGAATGGTAATGACATAACCAAAAAAACACCCGGTTTTCCCCAGGATTCTGCATTGAGGTCCGAAACACAGCTCAACGGCCGCCATGCGGGCTTGTTTTAAGGTACGACGATCGTGTCATCCGCCTCTAAGTGAATATTCTGTTTCAGATCCCTGCCCTTGACGATATTCTTGTAGTTGATTCTGAAAATTTTTTCATGGTCGCCCGCCTTGCGAAAGAGCAGGATCTCTTTTTTGGAGGCCCATTCGGTAAATCCCCCGGCCAGGGCAAAGGCTTGCAGCACAGTTAAATCTTTTAACAGCGGGTATTCGCCAACGTGCTGCACTTCTCCCAGAACATAGATTTTCTGGCTGGCCGGATCTTTTACCGTTACTGTGACCACCGGGTTGCTCACGTAATTTTTGAGCCCGGCTTCAATTTCTTTTTTGAGCTGCAACGGCGTCAGCCCGGCAGCCTGCACATCATTGAGTAGTGGGAAGGTTATTTTCCCATCGGTGCGCACCAGAACCTCCGGTCTTGAAAAATCCGGCTCTTTCCAGGTGACAATTTCCAGCACATCACTGCTGCCGATGATGTAGGACCCGGCCGCATGGATGCCGCCGGATGTGGCACTGGTCGCAACGCCGAGAATCATAGAGCAAACTGCCAAAAGAAAATAAAAGCGCTTCATTGTAGGTCTCCTGAAAAACCGATTCATAAAGGTCCTTCTGCATAGCTCCGCAGCCTGGATTACCTTGCAAAATAATCTCAACTGATTGTTATTGCACTGTATTGATCCATTATGGGGTGTTTCCGAATCGCAAAGTACACTGCGACATTGCGTATCGTGGCCCGCAAAACCCGGGTGCTTGAGATAAAGAATATGCGCCGCTTCTTCCATTTCCCCCTGCAAACCGCTGCCGCTGGCAAACGGATCCAGAAGAGCCTATTTCCCCCCTGTGCCGTAATAGCCGTGGTATTTTGAATATCCATCATAAGAGGAAAATGTATTCTCATACCAGTTGAAAACAATTCCGAGAATTTTTTCCCGGCCCACAGTATCCACCAGATCGGCCACGGCCTGGCGCGGTGTCTTGCCGTATTGCGTCACCACGACAATACCATCGACCTGCCTGGCAAGCGCACTGGCTTCAGCGGTAAGCAGTGGCGGTGGTGCATCGATGACGATATACCGGTCTACGTAACGCACTTTGGTCTCTTCGATCAGTTCGGACATCTTATGGGATGAGAGCAGTTCGGCCGGATTTTCTGCCGACCGCCCCCCGGGCAGGATCGACAGTTTGTCTATCGGTGTTCTTAAAATCAATTCGGGCAAATCAGCTTCTGAAGTAAGGTATTCCGTCAAACCCGCTACCTGGCCAAATCCGAATCGGCTGTGAATACATGAATTTCGCATATCGCAATCGATCAGCAAGACATGCTCTTCGATTCCGGCTGCAATGCTGATGGCAAGATTCGAGGCAATGAAGGTCTTGCCTTCATCCGGAAAGGCGCTGGTCACCAGGATCGATCGCGGCGGTTCGCCTTTTTCCGGGAATAAGATGTTGGTTCTTAGAATTTTAATCCTTTCCGACACCACTGATCGGGGTTCAAAAAAAGCAATCAAATCGCTGGCCAGACGATCGATCCGCCCGGTCGCCGGCTGGACGCGATGCACAGGCTCAGCCGAGGGATGCGTTTGGGCACGGTTCCCCGAACTTGTCCGTTGAACAGGCTGAATTTCACCTTCAGCGACTTTATTTTGCTTCTCTTCCATCCCGCCGGCCGCATCGAACACAGTCCCGCTCTGACGGTCTCTGTTTGTTTTCTCCAAGGCATCCGCTATTTTACCCACAGGCTTTCTCCCCTGATTTCATCCCATACCGCGATTTTTCCCTCTCCCAGGACCCGGCATCCGTTAAAACGAAATGATGTTCTGCACAAAGAATCTTGTCGTCTCCGCTCCTGCCAAGGTAACCACGCCAAACCCGGCCAGTAGAACCAAAGACAGGAACAGGCAGAAACAGGTAAACGCCAGACGAATGCGTTGTCTTATAATTTTTTTGCGATCCGGAATGGCCGGTACTTCGGCCAGAACCGAAAGATTTAAAAAAGATTCAACATCTTCAGGCATTCTGAAGCTGCTGTCGCCGTGTTCTTTCAGGAAAACCAGCGCACCGCCAATGCTGAAAGCAGCAAACAAAACCAATGCGAAAAGTTTTTTCATGTTGGGTTCGGAAGGCAGCTGAGGGGCCGTGGCGGGGTCGAGAATCCGGAACTGCTCGCCCTTTTGTTTTTTCTCCATGTTAACCGCAATGTCGGCCTCGAGCTTCCTGTCCAGGATCGACTTGTAGGTTGCCTTGATATTCTCATAGTCCCTTTTCAACGCCAGCAGTTCCTGCTCCCTGCGGGGTGTATCATCGACGAGTTTTTGAAAATGCTTTATTTTCGTATTGATCTGGGCGATGTCCGCCAGCAGTGAGCGGATCTCGGCTTTTATCTCGGCACGCTGGCGGATATCGTCTGGGTCGAGATTTTCATGGGAAACCACATCAGTGGGAGCCTTTCTACTGGCTGCAGGTGTGGTCTTGATTCTTTTCTCCAGCCTGGCGATGATGCTTTTCAACCGAACCACATCCGGATGGCGCTCCGTGTAGCGGCTCTGGATGGCAGCAAGGCGTTCTTTAAGCTTCCCCAAATTGGCGACGTCCTCCGGGATAGAGTGCTCACCGGTCTGGGGTGAAAGAATAATTGTCCGATCTGAAAACTTCTGGGCCTTCCTCTTCTCGGCAATAAGAGAATCCAGCGCAACCAGCCGGTTCCTGGCGTCCCGCAGGCTTGCCTGACGGGCGATGGCCTGGCTCTGCAGGCGGTCCAGCGTTCTCAAGTTGGCATCGAGCTGTTCCGGCAACCCGCCCATGTACCGCTGACGATAGTTTTTGATCATCGCATCCCTGACTTCCAGCTTTTTCTTGATATCGGCCAGTTCATCCTCCAGAAACCGGCTGGTGCCCGTAGCCTGAGCTTCCCGGGCCTTTAAATTTTCGTCAATGACATAGCTGGTCAGTGTATTAGCTACTTTAGCGGCTATTTCCGGATTCCTGTCTTTAAAGGAAATCGAAAAGGCGTCTGCCGGCGCATTGTAGTTGCGTCGCATCACTTCAACTGCAATCTTCTTTCTCAAGAGCTTAATTTTTTGTTCATCGAAAAGCCTGGAATATTCCGGCTCTGAAAAAAGATGAAATTCGGCAATAATTTTTTCTAAATTCGAACGGCTCATGATCTGTTGGGAAATGGTGTTGATCCGTGAATCGATATCCGTCGAGACCACGGATTGAACGTAAGCCGACGGCACTTTCTGAGGTTGAATCAGAATCAACGTCTGCGCCTTGTAAATCTTTGGCAGCTTGATGGCCAGAATGATACCGGCCAGCAGGATCAGCAGGAAAGGCACAATAAAATACCATCGGCGACGGCAGAGGATACGCCATAAATATGTCAGATTAAGATCCGGGGCGTTTTTCGTTTTCTTGCGCATTGATTTTGCCCTGTAGTTTTGTGCGTTGGAACAGGAATTCGCATGTTTGTCGGTTGGCAGTTCTAACCTGAATCTTGCACAGACAATTTTGAAAACTTATAAAATTGTAATGTTATCTCATGGTTGTCTATGGATGCAGCGCGATATTTTCTAGCGTCATTGGTATGTTCGGAAACCTTCCATTTTGACTTCAAAATTGTCTGCCCTGCGGGAGCGCCGATTTTACCGCATCGACTGTGTTGCAGGGCATTTGCGTCTGTATACTACAGCTGCATGCCCTGCGCCTTGTATAGGCGGCAAACGCGACGCTTGCAAAATTCAGGTCTAAGTTCAATATTCATAAGAACCCGTGGTGCTCCGGCACCGGGACTTCGTTGCCGCACTGCGCCCTTTCGTTTTCCGGTGACCGGATTCGGGAATAAAGCGACGCCCCAGCCGTTCGTGCACCGGCTTCCGCCAACGATGCATGGCCGTCACGACGTGGCATGCGGTATATCGGGGGATATGCCATGGTTCCCGCAACGCAGACGGAATGGATTGTCGGATGAATGTTGTATGATGCATCAGCCTGCATGGTGATAGATTTCCGTATAGCTCATTTTTTCCAAACAGCCTACGACAGGTCGTACATTTTGATTTTGTTGAGCAGCGACTTGTAGCTGATTGAAAGTAAGGTGGCGGTCTTCCGCCGATTCCATTGGGTACTGTCGAGAACTTTTTTTAAAATCCTCTTCTCGACGCCCGCGCATACTGCCGCGTTAATCTTTTTCAACGCCAGATTATTGGTGTGCTGAAAAGCGTTGCTGTTTTCAGGGTGTATGCGATCTTTACCATGGTTAGCGTCAACAGGTGAGAATAAAGTATCCCCTCTGCTGTCGATTTTGTCAAGCAGGCCGGCCCTGTCTCCGAAAAACACGGTCTTTCGGATTTCAGCAGCCAGTTGCGCGACGTTGTTGGGCCAGTCATACTCAACCAGCGTGCGGCGCATTTGCCCGGACAGTTCTATCGGCGCAATACCGGACGCAAAGCAAAATTTATGGATAAAAAAATCAGCCAGCGGCAAAATGTCTTCTCTGCGCTCCCTAAGCGGTGGCACCAGGATTTTCAACACGCTGAAACGATGGTAAATACTTTCCGGCAGACCCGCACTGCGTCCAGTGGAATTCAGCGCAGCAATGCATTTTAAATCGGACAAACGGTGCGATACCGTATCCGCACCGCCTGCTCCACCCAGAAATTTCAAGAGGATCCAGTAAAAGCGGGCCGGTGTTTTTTCGATTTTGTCAACAAAGATGGTTCCCCTGCAGACGCCTGCCGCCGAAGGCCGGTCTTCTAAAAGCATGCGCAGCTGGTTTTCAATTTCAAACAGCCGCGCCCTGGATTCGGCGCTGTCTCTCAAAATTTTTCCCATGTCTATTTTGACAAATGGATGAGCGCTGCGGGCCGAACTGCGTTGGATCGCATTTGCCAGCAGGGATTTCCCGGTACCGGGTTCGCCCTCAATCAGGATTGGTTCCGCCAGATCGGCAATTTTGGTGACCATTTTTTTGATGCGCACCATGGCCGGACTGTTTCCGATCATCCATGTAAAGTCCTCCTTGCGTAAGCAAGTTGCCTTCCGTTTCATCAACCTGTTGATGGTTGCCCCCATTTGTGACACTTCACACGATGTCCCGAGAAGCGCGACATCCTTAAACCGGTTGAGATGGATAAATTCGGCAACCTCCTCGCTGTCGGACACTAAAATAGCCGGCGGCTTTTGGCACGCAGCACCAAGTACATGCATCAAGCGGAAAGTCCGCCGCGCAGGCAGGGGGCCTGAAATAACCAAGTCGGGCTGAATGGCAGAAAAGTTGCTGAAAAAACCACCCTCGCTTTCAAAGCAAAATGGGGTATGCCCCCAGTACAAAACAGACGATCGCAACAAAGCCCGATGCTCGGCATCAGGGTCGAAAATAACGATACGATGGTGTTTACACATCAGACGAAATACCCGGTTATCGGCAACACATTATTGGCAACGCAGGTGCGCCGTTTGCCGATGCGAATCAATTTACGGTGGCTGCTGACGGTAAAAGCAAAGATTGTGCCTGTTACAACCAGAGCCGAACAAAAGGCGCCCGAATGCTTACAATCCGTGCGACAGAGATTGAAAAATCATTTATTGTGCAAAATTTTAACTAATTTTTGAAAAAAACTATTTGTTTTTTTCAAAATAAAAAAGTATGGGTAAATTATTTTGTGAAGAAAGATGCCCAATCTGGGCAACAAAATTCCCATCCAAAGGGAACTATTTATCACTCTGGCTCATACAAATATTTCATAGTTGGCGGTTGCCTTTGTATACGAATCCGACGGGCCCGTGGAACAGACGCCTGTGTTTCGGAGTTAACCGATTAATTTTATAAATTTTCTTGAATTCCTGCGCATAATCTTTTATAGTCTCGTCCAAAATAGCCGATCGTATATATAAGATCAGGTGCGATACCGTTTCTTCTGATTTCAGCCATGGGTGAATGCATGCCGCAGAAACTGTTGATTATTGAAGACAATGAAGAAGTGCTGATTTCGCTGTATAACTATTTCATTGCCAAGGGCTTCGACGTAACTTCGGCTTCAAACGGTCTGGATGCCTTAAAATTGCTTGAGTCCGAGCAGGAAAATTTTGATCTGATCATCACCGATCTGATCATGCCGTCCGTAAGCGGCGTCGGTATCATAGCGATTGTTAAAAAGAAATCGCCGCACACGCCGATCATTGCCATTACGGGCTGGGGTGAACATCCGGAAGCCTTGGCCAAAGAGGCCAGGGCGGACATCGTGCTTGAAAAGCCGGTGGAACTTGCGGATCTTGAATCCCTTGTGAACGAGTTGCTGTCCCTGTCCAAAGACCAGCAAAAAAAATGAATCGACCGGCCATTTGCAGGACCGGTCCAGTACAACATGGCGAATATGAATAAAAAAGAGACTGCCAAAGGGGGCAAAGGCCCTCAGCCCCTGATCGGAATCAGCAGAAACATATTGAAAATAAAGGATCTGGTTTCCCATATCGCCGATACCGGTCTCAACATCCTGGTTTCCGGTGAGACGGGTGTGGGGAAAGAGGTCGTGGCCCAAAATTTGTATTTCGGGTCCAACCGCAAAAACAAGCCGTTTCTAAAAGTCAACTGCGCGGCGCTGCCCGAAGGACTCCTGGAAAGCGAGCTTTACGGCCATGAAAGAGGCGCCTTTACCGGCGCTGAACGCAAGAAAAGGGGAAAATTCGAACTGGCCCATGGAGGTGTTCTCTTTCTGGATGAGATCGGAGACATGTCTCTGCCGCTCCAGTCCAAGTTGCTGCACGTGCTGCAAAGCGGCGTATTTTCACCACTGGGATCAGAGAAGGAACTCCGGGCTGACACGTGGGTTATCGCTGCAACCAACCACAACCTGGAGGAGGAAATATTCGAGAAAAAGTTCCGTGAGGACCTCTACTATCGGCTCAACACCATCAAAATCCACATCGACCCGTTGCGCGAGCGCAAAGAAGACATCCCCCTGCTGATTGACTATTACCTGAATCAGTACGAACTGCGCTATCCCTCAAAAAAAATCATCAGGCCCTCGCAGAGCATTATCAGGGAGTTGATTGCCTATCCATGGCCCGGGAATGTACGTGAACTGCAGAATGTGCTGAAAAGGATTCTCGTTACAGACAGCTGGGAGGAAGTCCTTCAGGGACTTCCCAAACTGCATCAGATCGGAAACAACCGCGTTGTGCCGTCCCCATCGACGGTCATCACACCCGACCGCCCGGGGCCGGAACAGTTTGCCACCTTGCTGGATGGAATCTTCAGCCATCTCGAAAAGGAGAGCCAAGACTTCTCCTCTTTTTCATTAAAGGACATCAAACGCAAGGCCGTTGACCGCGTTGAGAGGGAAGTGATATCCTACGTTCTGCACAAAACCAACTGGAACCGCACCAAAGCCAGCAAGATTCTGCAGATAAGTTACAAAACCCTGCTCTACAAAATCAGTGACCTCAGCATCAAGCCCCCCCAGCGGGCCAGCCAAAACCTTTTTTAAGGCCCTCTTCCTGCATCGGTTTTTGCACCTTTCACAGCAAGCATCTTGCGGGTGGCATTTCGCACAGTTCACAATTTCTATATAGTTTCTTACCCAAACTGCATCTTTCTTTTCCCTATTGGTAGACGAAGCATCACTGCGCCGGCAGGCTAAACACGGCCACCATAGATTAATTATTTTTTATTATAGGGTAGTTATGTGTCCTGCGCCCCAGCAATACTCTTTTGTGAATTGAGCGGCACCGAAGTTGCAGGAACGAATTTCACAAGCCGTTTGGATAAAGCACCCGGTGGATCCGGCCGTCTTCCACCGGTAGTCAACACCAGGAGTACTTGCGAAAAACAAAATGGACCCAATCCCACTTATCAGGCTTCGGGACAACGGGGGAAGGCGCTCGGGATACCGTCGCCGCCACTTTTCCTACAGCATGCATATCCCTGAAAAGCGCTGTGGCACCGAGAGACGCTCGGGCCGGGACCGTCGTAAGATTCCGCGTTACCGCCGTATCTTTCCAAAAAGCGCGCCGGCACTGTTCTCCCGGACGCCTCCATACAACGATTGACAAAACCGCTCGGCCACTTGAGGCGGCGCCGGTTGTTTCTTTTTTGGTCTTGCGCTACTCTGGCTTCATGACACCTGCCGGCATCTACATTCACATCCCTTTCTGTGAAAAGAAGTGCCCCTACTGCGACTTTTATTCCACCACCGGCACGCATCATATTGCGGCGTATATCCAGTCGCTTGAGTGTGAAATCAAAATGGCTGCGGTCAAATCCGTGGTAGTTGACAGCATCTACATAGGTGGGGGCACGCCTTCGTTGCTGACGGCGGACCAGGTTCGCCTGGTTATCGAAGGACTGCGTTCCCGCTATACAGTTTCCCGCACAGCCGAAATCACCATCGAAATCAACCCCGGACGTATCACGGCCCGCAAGCTGTCAGGATACCGCCAGTCCGGCGTCAACCGGCTCAATATCGGCGTCCAGTCCTTCTCCGACACCAGGCTGCAGCAGCTGGGTAGGACCCATAGTGCGGCAGACGGGCGGCAGGCCATCGGGGCCGCCCGGCGCGCCGGATTCGACAACATCGGGGTGGATCTGATCTACGGCATCTCCGGACAGACACCGGCCGACTGGCGCAAAGATCTCGAGGCCGCCGCCGCCGCTGCCCCGGAGCACATTGCCTGTTACATGCTCACCTACGAACCGCGGACCCTTTACTACACCCGCCTCAGGCAGGGGCGGATGCACCCGCTGCCGGAAGAACAGGTGGCCGACATGTTCCTGCTTACGGCTGAAAAGCTCGGGGGAAAGGGATATACACATTACGAAATTTCGAACTTTGCCCGCATAGATGCCGGTCGAAGGCAGGACTTTACCTCGCGCCACAACTTCAAATACTGGTCCCAAGCCCCCTACCGGGGCTACGGTCCGGCAGCCCATTCTCTCCTGGGGCAAACCCGTTTCTGGAATGTGGCTTCGCTGAAAAAATACATCCGGCAGGTCTCTATGGGTAGACTCCCCGTTGAAGGCACGGAAGCGCTCACCGTGGCGCAACAGATGATCGAAGCGCTCTATTTGGGGCTGCGCACCCGGGACGGAATTGATATTGCCGCGTTCGACCGCCGGTTTGATACGGATTTCAGATCCCGTTTCGGCCCCTCACTCGACTTGCTGGCGGCTGAAGGGCTCATGTATGTCGATGCGCAAACCTGCCGGTTGTCTCTCCGGGGCATGCTTTTCCACAATGCCGTGGCCGGACAGCTGATA
>Ga0256841_1001368_pt1 | contig 21355 bp, 12 predicted proteins | sample 356308metaG_FD_185971 | JGI IMG/M metagenome (GOLD analysis project Ga0256841, IMG submission 185971) | Hydrothermal vent microbial communities from Mid Atlantic Ridge, Atlantic Ocean - 356-308 | ecosystem: Environmental > Aquatic > Marine > Hydrothermal vents | place: Atlantic Ocean: Mid... | reverse complement strand
CTTGCAATCGTAAAAGCAAATCCCTAAGTGAATCCTTAGAGGGATTTACAAGCCAAACTATATCGCTCATATTTCCAACCAATGATCGCGCTGTTACTGAAATATTTTTTAATCCATCCTTAACGCTTTCATTTTCTTTGTTTACTTGCGGTTTTAGTAACTCACTTAAAATAGTTATTTCGGAAAGACCGGAGCCAATCGAGTCATGTAAATCAGCAGAAATTTTGGTTCTTATCTTTTCAACAGCTAATAAATTTCTGTATCTGTATGAAGCAATAAAAGCTATTAACATTGAAACGGCCAATATAATCAGAGTAAAAAACCACCATGTGTTATACCAAGCAGGTGTTATAATAAAAGCCAAAGAAACAGGTTTGCTCCAAAACCCATTTTCGTTTCGTGCACTAACTTCAAATTTGTATTTTCCATCATCCAAATTAGTGTATTGTACATAATTTTCCTTTGATTCTATCCAGCCGGAATCAACACCAGCTAATTTATATTTATATAATAACTTGTTTGGAGCAGATAAATTTATTCCCGTAAAAATAAATTTTAAGTAATTTTGATTAAAGTTTAATATAGGATTTTTACGTAGTTTTTTTAAGTCATATTTTTTATTAAATATTTCCAGACCGGTTAAATAAATTTTTGGAGGAAGTTTATTCAATCTTTCCGATTTGGGATTGTATTTTGTTAACCCCTTAGATGTTCCGATCCAAATATTTTCATTTTTATCAATATAAAGTGAATGTACCAAACATCTATCGGAAGCTAATCCGTCTTCGGAAGAGAGAATAGAAACCTTTGGTTTATTTCCGGATACATCAACGATATTTAATCCATTAAAGGTAGATAAGTACAATATTCCTGAACTCGATATTGCTATTGATAGAATTGTGTTACTTGAAAGACCATCTTCAATATCAATAACGGATATTTTGTCATCCTTTAAAATATTTAGTCCGCCCTCGTAAGTGCCTATATATATGGTTCCGTCATCCGATTGAGATAGAGCTTGAATATTTTCATCTGTTAAACCATCTTTTGATGTTAGATAATTATACTGTCCATTTTTATAAGAAGTTATTCCTTTGCTGCTTCCAAAGTAAATAGTGCCGTCATTTGCAACAAGAATTGCCTGTGTAAAATTATCAATAAGTCCATCTTTTTTTGTTAAGTTAATTATACGGTTGTTTTTAAATTTGACTACGCCAAATCTGGTTCCTAAAAGAATTTCGCCGGATGGTGTTTCGGCCATATCCATAATATAAGTATCAATTAGTCCGTCTTTTTTTGTTAATTTTTTATTGTTGCTATTTGAAATAATGTTTAAGCCATAAGTTGTACCGACAAATATTTTGTTTTTTTGATGAACAACTGTTTTGGCAACATTTGCAAAATAAATATTTGAAAGAGGAATTACCCTTTGCGTTTTGCCTTTTTGGACAACCAAACCTTTTTGAGTTCCTAAAAACAGATTCCCATTTTCGTCTTCTGAAATTGACCAAACTTTATCGGTGGGCAAACCTGTGGCAGTATTGAAAGTTTCAATTAGATTTTGATTATATATATCAACACCATTACCGTGAGTACCCAAGTAAATAATTCCATACTGATCAATCCAAAAGCTGGAAACTTCATTGAATGACAATCCGTTTTCTATTCCAATAACCTCTGTTTCATTGTTTTTTCTTATAACCAAACCCAAATCCGAAGGAAAGTATATTCCTTTATTAATTATTTTAATCTCTTTTAAAGAAGTATTTCCTATTTTCCATTGACTATTTAGATAATTAGTTCTACCGTTTTTAATTTTATGTATTCCAAAGTTAGTGCCAAAATAAATTACACCGGAAGAGTCTTCGGCAAAACAATTAACATCTTCATTATGCATTCCATCTTTGGCGCTAAAATGTTTTACCTTTCCGTTTTTAAAAGAAAAAAAACCACCTTGGAAAAGCCCGACATACACTGTTCCGTCAGCGCTTTCAAATAAAGCAGAAACATCTTTATGGTTTAGTACTTCAGGAGAAATCCATTCCGAGAACCGCCCTTTATTAAGGACAGATATTCTCCCATCATTTCCTCCAAATAATATCTCTCCGTTTTTTTTAATCAGAATCTTGTTTATCCAGTTTGTAATAAGTCCATCGGATTCATCTAATGTATCTAATTGTGAATCTTTATAAACAATTATTCCGCCTCCAAAAGTTGAAATATAAATACTGCTATCATTAGCAATCTTAATATCGCTAATATAAGAAGTTGGCAGTCCGTTATGTTTTTGAAAATTTAAAAAATTAATACCGTCCCATCTTGATAAACCATTCTCGGTGCCAAACCAGATATATCCTTCTGCGTCTTGTGTAATAACAGTCACAATATCATTAACCAAACCATCGGATGAAGTTAGATGCTTGTGGATTTTTATTTGTCCGCAAACCACATAGGGGATGACGAAAAAAAGGAACAAGGCTATATTTTTTATTGTTGCCATTGGTTTATAAATATAAAAAATAAAATTGAATAGATAATAAACAAAAAAATATCGGCTTACAAAAAACAATCGACTTTCTGGTTTTAGATTCAATTAGAAAAGCAAAAAGGTGCAAATTGGTTTTCTTTAGTAATAATCGTAAATTTAAAGTTTTATTTTATAAAAATAAATCAAAATATGTTACTTAATCAAAATGAAGAAATAATAACTGCAATAGCAACTCCGGTTGGAGTAGGAGCTATTTCTGTAATTCGAATAAGCGGACAAGGATGTCTTGAAAAAACAAGTAAGATATTTAAAGGTAAAACCGATTTAGAAAAAGCTAAACCAAACTCCATACATTACGGTAAAATTTTTGATAAAAAAAACAATATAATAGATGATGTTTTGGTTTCCGTATTTAAAAATCCGAATTCATATACGGGGGAAGATTCCGTAGAAATAAGTACACATGGAAATCCGTTAATTACGCAAAAAATTATTGAGAGATTAATTCAGTTAGATATTAGACTTGCGGAACCGGGTGAGTTTACAAAAAGAGCCTTCCTAAATGGAAAAATGGATTTATCGCAAGCCGAAGCTGTTGTTGATGTAATTAATTCCAGAACAAATGCATCTCTAAAAGGTGCAAGAAATCAGCTTGACGGTTTGCTTTCATCAAAAATTAACTTTCTTAGAGAAATGTTAGTTAATGCTTCTTCAATGCTTGAACTTGAGTTGGATTTTGCAGAAGAGGAGTTGGAGTTTATTTCATATAAAGAAGTAGAACAAAGAATTGATAAAATTATTAATGAATTACAAATTTTGGTTGATTCCTATAAAATTGGAAAGATAATTAAAGATGGTGTAAATGTTGCTTTGGTAGGAAAGCCCAATGTTGGTAAATCATCCATGTTGAATTTCATTCTTAAAGAATCAAGAGCAATTGTCAGCCACATTCCGGGAACAACAAGAGACGTTATAAGAGAAGAAGTTTCTATTGACGGAGTTTTATTTCATATTTTTGATACTGCAGGAATAAGACTAACAAAAGACGAAATTGAGAAAGAAGGAGTTTTGCGAAGTAGAAAAGCTATTAAAAATGCAGATGTTGTTGTTCTTATAAACGATGTACAAAATAGTTTTCCAAAAGAATTATATCAAGAAATATTAAAACTTACAAAAGAAGAAAACACTATTAAGGTAACCAATAAGATTGATTTGAAAAATATAGAACCGGAAGATAATGAAATTTTGGTTTCAGTAAAAACCGGTGAAGGAATGAATTTATTTTTTAATGCCTTGAGAGAAAAATCTTTTGGACGTGAAATTTTTTCAGAAAAAAATGCAATTGTAACAAACGTTAGACATAAAAACTCTTTAAATAAAGCAATAGAATTTTTAAATGATGGAAAAAAAGCAATTGCTGAAAATTTAACAGGGGAGTTTATTTCTGTTCATTTAAGAAATGCAATAGATTCTCTCGGGGAAATTATAGGACTTGTTTCAACAGATGATATTTTGAATAATATTTTTTCAAAGTTTTGTATCGGGAAATAAAAAGTTTCACGTGAAACATTTGTTATAAGTATTATCATATTTGAATAAAAGGTTTCACGTGAAACACAATAAAAGAAAGTAGTAATTATGAAAAGTTATGATATTGTTGTAATTGGTGGTGGTCATGCCGGAATAGAAGCTGCCGTAGCACCGGCAAATATGGGTTTAAGTGTAGCTTTGGTTACAATGGAAAAAAACGGCATTGGCAGAATGTCCTGCAATCCGGCAATTGGTGGAAGCGCAAAGGGGCATTTGGTTCATGAAATTGATGCTTTGGGTGGAGTAATGGGTTTGATTGCCGATAAAACCGGTATTCAGTTTAGAACTCTTAATAAATCAAAAGGTCCGGCTATTTGGGCTGGCAGATGTCAATCCGATAGAAAACTTTATTCCGAAGAAGCTCAAAGGGTTGTTTTAGCAACAAAGAATTTGGAAGTTATAGAAGATTCTGTTATAGAAATTATAGAAGAAAACAAAAAAGTAATTGCGGTAAAAACCAAGACCGGCAAAATAATAAATTGTAAAGCGGCAATTGTTTCCTCAGGTACATTTTTAAATGGAATTATGCATACAGGATTAAATGCAAAAGAAGGAGGTCGGTTTGGTGAAGATGCTGCTTTGGGTTTGACAGAATCCTTGATAAACATGGGTTTTGATTCGGATAGATTAAAAACCGGTACACCGCCAAGACTTTTAAAAGACTCTATAAATTTTGATATATTGGAAGAACAACCCGGAGATGAAAATCCACAACCGTTTTCTTTAAGAACTGATAAAAGCAAATTCCCGTTTTTACCACAAGTTAGTTGTCATATTACTTATACCGATGAAAACGTTCATAAAATTTTAGAAACCGGTTTTGATCGTTCGCCAATGTTTACCGGCTTAATTAATGGTGCCGGTCCAAGATATTGTCCATCAATTGAAGATAAAATAGTTAGATTTTCAGATAAACCACGTCATCAATTGTTTTTGGAGCCTGAAGGTTTGGATGATGATTTAATTTATCTAAACGGATTTTCTTCTTCTTTGCCGGAGGAAGTGCAGCTTAAAGCCGTTCATAATATTAAAGGTTTGGAAAATGCCATAATGGTTAGACCTGGTTACGCAATTGAATATGATTATTTTCCTCCGCATCAAGTTGATTTGACTTTGGAAACAAAACTTATAAAAGGTCTTTATTTTGCCGGACAAGTAAACGGAACATCCGGTTACGAAGAAGCGGCTGCACAAGGTTTGGTTGCCGGAATAAATGCTGCATTAAAAATTCAAAATAAAGAAGAGTTTATATTAAAAAGAAGCGAATCATATATTGGAGTTTTAATTGATGATTTGGTCGGTAAATCTACAGACGAACCATACAGAATGTTTACATCAAGAGCTGAACACAGATTGTTGTTAAGACAAGATAATTCCGATAGACGATTGCTGCAATACGGAAAAGACTTCGGTTTGATTTCCGAAGAAATGTATGAACAATTTTTAGAAAAAGAAGCATTGATAAAAGAAGCTATAAATTTGGCAACCGAAATTAAATTTACTCCTAAAATTAATTCTTACTTGGAAGAGAAAGACTCTTCTAAATTAGATAATTCCGAAACAATAAGTAAGTTAGTAAAAAGACCTGAATTGAAACTTAAAGAATTATTAGAGTTTATAGACAAAGACAAACACCCCGTTGTAAAAGCGATTCTTGCCAACAATGAGGTTTTAGAACAGGTTGAAATAGAATTAAAATATGAAGGCTACATAATTAGGCAACAAGAATTAATAAAAAAAATGGAAAAATTAGAAAACCTTAAAATTCCTTTGAGTTTTAATTATTTAAATATTAACGGTATTTCGATTGAAGGTAGAGAAAAATTAAATAAAATAAAACCAAGGTCTTTAGGACAGGCATCAAGAATATCAGGAGTATCGCCTTCAGATATTTCAGTATTATTAGTATATTTAAAAAGTTAATTTTCGGGAGGTTGTTTTTTGAAAACTAAGAAAGACTATTTACTAGAATTAAAAACTTTGTTTTGGGAAAACCAATTAAATTTTGGGGAACATCAAGTTGCAAGGCTGGCACATTTTGCACAATTAGTAGCAAAAAAAAATGAAGAAGTAAATCTTGTTTCAAGAAAGGATATTGATAACATTATAGAAAATCACATTTTTATTTCCGCACTTGCTTCGGAATTTTTACCAAACGGTGCAAATAGATTTCTTGATATAGGAACAGGAGGTGGTTTCCCGGGAATACCTCTGGCAATAGTAAAACCGCTTATGCGTGGTGTGCTTGTTGATTCCACAACCAAAAAGGTTAATGCCGTATCTGAATTTGTTAAAAAATTAAGACTAAGTAATCTTGAAATAGAAAACTCAAGGGTAGAAAGTGATGAGTTTATTAAAAAATATAAAAATAAATTCGATTTGATTATTAGTCGCGGAACTGTTCCCTTGATTCTTCTTTTTAGATACTCTCTTCCGTTAATAAAAGATAAAGCTTATCTTGCCGCAATAAAAGGCGGAAAACTGGAAGAAGAGTTTAAAACAGCCAAAATAAAATATAAATCACATATTAAAAAATCTACTATTTTTGACCTTGCTTATAAACCAAACAATATTAGAAATAAGAAAGGTAAAAAAATTATATTATTGGAAATCGTAAAGTGAGAAAAACTACAAAAACCCTATTTAATGAAATTAGCAATCTGGCTACCGAACAAAGAAACCCAAATTCAACAGATATAGATGAGCTTTCAACTATAGAAATTCTTAAAATAATTAACGAAGAGGATAAAAAGGTTCCTTTAGCCGTTGAAAAAGAATTGCCATACATTGAAAAAGCAGTTGAAGAAATTGTTGAGGCAATTAAAAACGGGGGCAGACTTCTATATTTCGGAGCGGGAACAAGTGGAAGGCTGGGTGTAGTTGATGCAGCTGAATGTCCTCCTACTTTTGGTACGCCTCCGGAATTGGTGCAGGGTTTTATTGCCGGCGGAGAAGCGGCTATGTTTGTAGCTCAAGAAGGCGCTGAGGATTTTGAAGAAAACGGTGCTAAAGATATTGAGTTGGCTAAAGTTACCTCCAAAGACGTAGTTTGCGGAATAGCTGCAAGCAGAAGAACGCCGTATGTAATTGGTGCAATTAAAAAAGCAAAAGAACTTGGGGCAACAACTTTGTATATAACATGCACACCAAGAGAAAGTTTTAATATTGAAGAAGTTGATATTCCAATTTGCCCTTATGTAGGTCCCGAAGTTGTAATGGGTTCAACAAGAATGAAAAGTGGAACGGCACAAAAGTTAGTCCTTAATATGTTAACCACAACAACAATGGTTCGCTTGGGTAAAACGTATGAAAACATGATGATTGACCTACAAATGACCAACAAAAAATTGGTGGAAAGAGCAAAAAGAATTGTTATGATGATTACCGGTGTTGATTACGAAGAAGCAACAAAATATTTGGAAGAAGCAAACTACCACGTTAAAACAGCTTTGGTTATGATTCTTGCCGAAGTAAGTTTGGAAGAAGCAAAGAAAAGATTGGAAAAAGCAGACGGCTTTGTAAGAAAGGCAATTAAAATTACTCTTTAGATAAATAATTTATGGTTTATATAATTTAATATTAAATTTTTTTGGTTTTTAATCCCCAAAAATTTTTTCGTTAGTTTAATTTTATGGTTTTTTTGAGCGAAATCATTTTTGCTTAAATAAATTTATCACATCTTCAACCGGAATATTTATTAAATTTCCCGTCCCTCTTTCTCCAAACTTATACGGCGGTGTTGGATATTTTGATTTATAATAATCCGACATTGCTTTTTCAATTCTTCTTTTAGTTTTATCCAAAACCGATTTTTTAGAAACGTAATTTTTTAACTTCTCTTTTGATGCTAATTTTAGAACGGTGATATTAGAGTTTTGTGTTAAAAAACTATCGGTATTGCTTTGTGTTTTCTTCACTTTTATTTCTGAGGCAAGAGTATCGGTATAAGATTTTAGAATAGGTTCATTAACCACTCTTTTTTCTTTCATATTAAATTTTTGATAAATATTAGAAGTTGTTGAAATTGATTTCTTTTGTTTTTTATTCTTTTCATTATTGGTTTCTTTAGTATCTATGTTGTGTTTAATAACATTTAGCTTAATAAAATTGCTATCCGATTTTTTGATTTTATTTTCAAAAAATATTTGAGTTGAAAAGAAAAGTAAAATTAAATGAATAATAATTGCTAAACATAAAGCAATAAAAGAAATATATTTTGAATGAATTGAGATGATATTCATTTAAGAAATAAGATTTATAAATATGAATTATAATTAAAGATTACTATTTTTCATTCAAAGAGAAAATATAATTTTTATATAGGAAGAATGATATGAATAAAAAATTAATCATTGTACTGTTTCTATTGATTTTAGTTCCTAAACTTATTTTGGCTGAAAACAATAAAGAAGAAAAAGATTCAACAATTATAAAGATGTACAACGGATTAAAGTGGCGAAGTATTGGTCCGGCATTTACTTCCGGAAGAATTGCAGATATTGCAATTAATTCTAAAAATAAAACAGAATACTATGTCGCATGCGCAAGCGGGAATATTTGGAAAACGACAAATTGGGGAACTACATTTAAACCGGTTTTTGAAAATTACGGAGCTTATTCAATTGGTTGCATAACTATTGATCCGAATAACACAAATGTTGTTTGGGCTGGAACAGGGGAAAATAATCATCAACGTGCTCTTGGTTATGGTGATGGTGTGTACAAAACTGTAGATGGTGGAAAAACCTGGAAAAATATGGGACTGAAAGAATCCAGACAAATTGGGAAAATTGCTATTGACCCTAGAAATTCCGATGTAATTTTTGTTGCTTCGGAAGGTTCTGTTTGGGGAAACGGTGGTGATAGAGGTTTGTATAAAACTATCGACGGTGGAAAATCATGGAAAAAAATTCTTAACATAAGTAAATACACAGGAATAAATAATGTAATCTTTGATCCTAGAAATCCGGATATAATGTATGCAACATCGGAACAAAGAAGAAGACATGTTTTTACCAAAATTGGCGGCGGACCGGAATCTGCAGTTTATAAATCAGTTGACGCCGGTAATACTTGGAAAAAAATCATGAAAGGATTGCCGAAGGTTGATATTGGCGGAATGGGAATTGCAATTTCTCCGGCTAATCCGGAATATATTTATTTAGTGGTAGAAGCGGCTGACAATAAAAGCGGATTTTTTCGATCTACAAACAGAGGCGCTAATTGGGAAAGAAGAAGTAATCAATATTCTTCAGGGCAATATTTTAACGAAATATTTTGTGACCCGAAAAATCCTGAAAAAGTATTTTTAATGGATGTACGAAGTAAAGTAACTTTAGATGGTGGCAAAACATGGAAGAATATTGGAAATAATAACAGGCACGTAGATGACCATGCAATGTGGATAGATGACAAAAACACATCACATTTTTTAATAGCCGGTGACGGTGGAATTTATGAAACTTATGATGATGGTAAAACTTTTGATTTTAAAGAAAACATTCCTATAACACAATTTTATAGAGTATTTGTTGATAATAGTAAACCATTTTATTTTGTTTACGGCGGAACACAAGATAATAGCAGTATGGGAGGACCTTCTCAAACATTAAGCAATGACGGAATTGTTAATAGCGATTGGTTTGTTACAAATGGTGGCGATGGTTTTTGGTCTGCAGTTGACCCTGAAGAACCAAACATTGTTTATGCCGAATCTCAATATGCCGGAATGGTAAGATACGATAGACAAAGTAAGGAAGCAGTTGATATAAGACCCGAACCAAGAAAAGGTGAATTAACTTACAGATGGAATTGGGATACACCTTTATTTATTAGCCCGCATAACCATAAAAGAATTTATTGTGCGGCAAATAAAGTTTTTAGAAGTGAAGATAGAGGAAATAGTTGGAAAGTAATAAGTGACGATTTAACAGCACAAATTGACAGAAACTCTTTTCCGGTAATGGATAAATTTTGGAGTATTGATGCGGTTGCTAAGGATAAATCAACATCATTATATGGAACTATAGTTTCCATGTGTGAATCTCCGTTGAAAGAGAATCTGCTTTTTGTTGGAACAGACGACGGAGTTATTCAAATTACGGAAAATGCGAAAGATTGGAAAAAATCCGATTCATTTCCCGGAGTGCCAAAATATTCTTATGTAAGCGATATTGTGCCATCAAAATTTGATGAAAATGTTGTGTTTGCTTCTTTTGATAATACAAAAAGAGATGATTTTAAACCTTATCTTCTTAAAAGCACAAATAAAGGAAAATCATGGAGCTCTATCGCCGGTAACTTACCCAAAAACGGAAGTATTCATACATTTGAGCAAGATTTTATAAATCCGGATTTACTATTTGTTGGAACAGAATTTGGATTTTTTTATTCCTATAATGGCGGAAAAAATTGGATACAGTTAAAATCAGGATTACCAACTATTTCGGTTAAAGATATTGCATTGCAAAAAAGAGAAAATGATATTGTAATTGCTACATTTGGCAGAGGATTTTATATCCTTGATGATTATTCCGCTTTAAGAAAAATTGATAAAAACACAAAAAATAAAAAAGCAGAAATATATCCAATAAAAGATGCAAAATTATTTATAAAATCCGCCGGAAGATATGGACAAGGTTCAAATTACTTTAAAGCCGAAAATCCAAAATTTGGAGCAACGTTTACATATTTTTTAAAAGATGTTCCGAAAACACTTAAAGAGATAAGAAAAGAAAAGGAAAAAAAATTATTTAAAGCCGGAAAACCAATTCCACAACCATCAAATATAGAATTATTAAAAGAAAAAGAAGAAGTTAAACCGTATTTGGAATTTATTATATATAATTCTGAAAATAAAATTGTACGTAAATTAACAGCAGCGGCAAAAAAAGGTATTCAAAGAACAACATGGGATTTAAGATTTAACAATTTATCTCCGGTAAATATTAAAAATAAGTTTAATCCTGTAAAAAAACAAAGCAGCAGTACCTTGGTTTCCCCCGGTAAATATAAAGTAGAAATGTTTATGGTAACCCGCAGTGGAGAAGAAAAATTACTTGGTCCTATTGATTTTAATGTTGTACCAATAAACAATAAAACAATTCCTAATAATTCGGAAAATGAATTAGTGGCATTCCAAGAAAAAGTGAATGAATTAAATAGAACAATTACCGGAACAGAAAAGTATTTAGACGAATTATTGGAAAGAATAGAAAAAATAAAACAAGCATTGGTTAACACACCGGTTATAGATAGCAGTTTAATGGCAAGTACGAATAAAATAAAAAAAGAGCTTGCTGAAATAAAATTAAAATTTAGAAGAAATAATAAATTCCCAAGCGTAGAAGAAAATCCGCCGTCTCCGGTTACATTAAATGAAAGATTACAAATACTAAAATATACACACAACAAATCAACCGCCCAAATAACAGAAAAGGAAAAAACAGCATATAATATTTTATTAAAAAAATTTCCGGCAATAAGAGCTCAAATAAAAAACATTGAAAATAATGAAATGAAAAACCTTGAAAATAAATTAGAAATTATTGGTGCTCCTTGGACACCGGGAAGATTACCAGCCCTAAAACTAAAGTAAAAAATCTTACTAGCTTCCTTCTTAAATGTTTAAAAAATTTAAGAAGGAAGTTATAAATTTTACCAGTATAGCTCAAAACGATTTTATTACCAGCCATTTGTATTTTTAATACCTAATCCTTAAATTATTTTATATTTATAAGGCATTAAATCTTTTTATGAATAAAACACAACATAAGCTTTATGTAGGATTTTTTATAACTATAACATTAGCAGTTTTGTTTCTGTTAATATATAATGGTTATGATTATTATACAACACCTTTAGAAAAACGATTTTTTAATCATGATCACATGGCATTAAAACCAAGTGGATTTTGGGGACATGGTTTTGGTATTCTGGGAACATTTTTAATGTTGTTGGGTGTTGTTGTTTATATGATTAGAAAAAGAGTAAAAAGATTTGCAAAGTTGGGAGCATTAAAACACTGGCTTGAGTTCCATATTTTTTTATGTACCGTTGGACCAATATTAGTTCTTTTCCATACAGCGTTTAAGTTTGGGGGAATAGTATCTGTTAGTTTCTGGAGTATGGTGGCTGTATTTGTAAGCGGTATTGTCGGACGTTTTATTTATATCAGAATTCCACGAACAATTGAAGGAGAGGAATTAAACATTGAGCAAATTAAAAGAATTAACAAAAATCTCTCCATTAAGTTAAATGTTGAATATAATATTGATGAAGCAACCATAAATAGAATAGAAAAAATAACACAAAGTGATAATATAAATTCAAAATCCATAATTGAATTTTTTACCGATTTTATACCCAACACATTTAAAAATAGAAAGGAAATTAAAGCAATAGAAAGAAATCTAAAAGCTAACAAAGTTTCCGTAAGGAAAAGGAAAGAAATTAAAAAAATTATAAAAGAAAAATTTTCAGTAATAAATAAAATTACTTATTTGAAGACAATGCAGAATTTATTCAAATATTGGCATGTTGTACATTTACCATTCGCAATAATCATGCTAATAATAATGTTAATTCACGTAGTCGTTACAATTACATTTGGTTATAGATGGATATTTTAAAGGAATAAAATGAAAACAAAAAAAACATATATTGGCTTAGCTTTATTAGTAATAATAGTTTTAATTGTTGGTGTTATCTATTACAGCTCTAAAAGCGAACAAGATAAAGTTTATACAAAAGTTAAAAAAATATCTGAAAATAAAATGCCAAACGATGCCATACATAAAAATATAAATAACTTAGATGCTCAAAAACCAAGCAAAGAAAATGTAAATAGCAATGTTATTCACAAAATGGAAATGTTTGAAAAAGAGCTTAACAAAGGCGTAAGAGATACGGTAAAAATGTTAGAATATGCAAATTTGTTAGTTGCAGGACATAATATAGATAAAGGAATTTTATATTATAAAAAAATATTAAAAGTAGATTCTAAAAGGGACGATATTCTTCTGCAATTAGCCTTTGCTTATACAAGTAAAAATGATTTTAACAGTGCCATAGATGTTACAAAAAAAATGTTAGATATAAATCCAAACAATGTTATAGCTTTGTATAACTTGGGAGCATTAAACGCAACAATTGGAAAAAAGGATTTGGCAAAAACAATATGGGAGGAGCTTATCGATAAATTTCCAAACAACGATATAACCGAAAAAGCAAAAGAATCTATTAAAAGATTATAAATAAGTGATTCTTTTTTGACCTAAATTAAGACTTGTTATCCGCTTTATTTTCATTATATTAATTAATAGTTAAGAATATGAGAAAAGAATAAATATTTATGGAAGTAATTTTTGAGAATATTGTAATATATGGATTGGTTTTTTTTCTTATAGCTGTTATCCTCTATTTCTATTTTAGCTTACAAAAAAAACAAACGGAAATAACAAAAAAGAAAATAGAAAAAGCTAAAGAGTATGGTTTTATTGAACCGGTTTCTCTTCATCCTGTAATTAATGAAGATATATGTATTGGTAGCGGTGCTTGTGTTACAGCTTGTCCGGAAAAAGATATTTTAGGTTTGGTAGATGGAAAAGGAAAGCTAGTAAATGCATCTCACTGTGTTGGGCACGGAGCTTGTTTTCATGCATGTCCGGTAGAAGCAATAACCTTGGTTATGGGAACAGAAAAAAGAGGTGTTGAACTTCCGCACGTAAGTCAAGAATACCAAACAAACATCAAAGGTGTTTATATAGCCGGTGAATTAGGAGGAATGGGTTTAATAAAAAATGCTGTGGACCAAGGAAAAATGGCAATGAATAATATTATAAACTCATTACCCAAAATTAAAAAAGCGGAATATGATGTTATAATTATTGGAGCAGGACCTGCCGGAATATCAGCAACATTAACCGCAGCTAAAAATAACATTAAATTTTTAACTATTGAACAAGATAGCTTGGGAGGAACGGTTTTCTCTTTTCCCAGAACAAAAATTGTTATGACTTCTCCGGTGGACTTACCTTTATATGGAAAAGTAAAATTAGTTGAAACTTCAAAACCGGAATTACTTTCTCTTTGGATGGAGATCTTAGAAAAAAATAGGATTTCAATAAACGAAAATGAAAAGGTTTTGGAAATAACAAAAGAGGAAGATTTTTTTGAAGTTGTTACTAATAATGCCGAATATACATGTTCAAAAGTTTTGTTGGCAATTGGTAGAAGGGGTTCTCCTAGAAAATTAGGAATTCCGGGCGAAGACAAAGAAAAAGTTTTTTACAGATTACTTGAACCCGAACTAATAAACAATAAAAATATTTTAGTTGTTGGTGGAGGTGATTCTGCAATTGAAGCGGCATTATTATTAAGTGAAAGAGGAACAAATCAAGTTACATTATCATATAGATCAGATTCATTTAAAAGAGCAAAGCCAAAAAATTTAGAAAAAATTATTAATGCAAAAAATGAGAATAGAATAAGTGTAATATATAATTCTACCCTTAAAAGAATTGAAGATAAAGAAATTGAGTTGGAAGTTGCTAAAGAAAAGACAATAAAATTAACAAATGATTTTGTATATATTTTTGCCGGAGGTGAACTACCAAATAAATTTTTAGAAAAAATTGGCATAAAAATTTCCAAAAAATTTGGAGAAACAGTATTAAAACATTAGTACTTTTTATATGGATTTTAATAACCGGAAATAATTTATTCGCTCAAATTTCACCTGGGAAATTAGCCAAAGCTCATGCGGATTTAGAGGGAATAAGTAATTGCACCAAATGTCATTCTTTGGGTAAAAATGTTCAAGAAATTAAATGTTTGAAATGTCATAAAGAAATTAGAAAGTTGGTTAATCTTAAAAGAGGTTTTCATTCCAACAAGGAAGTAACATCTAAAAAATGTTGGAATTGTCACGGAGAACACTTTGGAAGAAATTTTGAAATTATAAGATTTGACGAAAAAAAGTTCAATCATAAAAAGAGCGGTTATGAACTTATAGGAAGCCATAAAAACTTAGACTGTAAAAAATGTCATAATTCAAATTTTATTAGTGATAAAAAATTAAAATCCAAAACAAAAACATTTTTAGGTTTAAATAAAAATTGCATTACTTGTCATGATGATATTCATAAAGGAACATTAAATAATGATTGTGCAAAATGCCATACTATGAATAAGTTTACTCCTGCAGAAAACTTTAATCATAAAGATGCAAAGTTTATTTTAACGGGAAAACATAAAAAAGTAGATTGTGTAAAGTGTCATGTTATAGAAAAAAAAGGAAAAGAAAAATTTCAAAAATTCACTGGATTAAAATTCAATAATTGTAATTCTTGTCATAAAGATGTGCATAAAAGAAGGTTTGGTAATGATTGTAAATCATGTCATAATACGGAATCTTTTAATAAAATTTCAATGACTAAAAACTTTAATCATAATAGAACAAATTTTCCGTTAGTTGGAAAACATAAAAGTGTTAGTTGTAAAAGTTGCCATAAAAGTTCTTTGTCGTATAAACAAAAGCATAAAAAATGTTTGGATTGTCATAAAGACTATCATGGCGGGGAGTTTTCTAGTTCCGGAAAACCGAGTGATTGTGTAGAATGCCATAATGAATATGGTTTTTCTCCTTCTACATATTCTGTAGCTGAACATAATAAAAGTAATTTTCCGCTTGGAGGTGCGCATAAAGCAGTTGCTTGTATAGAATGTCATTTAAATAATGGGAAATGGAAATTTAGAATTAACGGAGAAACGTGCATAGCATGTCATAAAAATGTTCATGGTAATTCAATTGATAAAAAATATTTTAACAAAAATAAATGTGAGGCTTGCCACTCAACTTCTTCTTGGAAGAATGTTACATTTAATCATGCCAATACTAAGTTTGAATTAATTGGTGTTCATAAAAAAACGGAGTGTGCAAGCTGTCATTTTGATAAAAGTGTTTTAGACGAAAAAGCAAAACATTTTATAACAATTAATTCAAAATGTTCTTCGTGTCATGATGATGTGCACAGAGGACAGTTTGTAAAAGAAAATGAAGGAAACTGTAAATCATGTCATAATTTTAATAGCTGGAATCCGGTTTTATTTGATCACAATAAAACCAATTTTAAAATTGAAGGTGCGCATAAGAATGTTGATTGTTTAGAGTGTCATAAGTTGGTTAATGATAAAAAGGGAAATTATGTACTGTATAAAATTGAGGATACAAGATGTATAAGCTGTCATTAATAATTTTACTAACTGTAAAAATTATTTTTGCTCAGTCTCCGCACGGAGCAAATTTCAATTATGATTGTCAAGAATGCCATACAACAAATTCTTGGAAAATTACAGGCAAAGTAAACTTTTTACATGACCAAACCGGGTTTGAATTATTAGGACAACATAAAGTTTTAGATTGTAAGTCTTGTCATTCTTCATTAAAATTTTCTTCGGCTTCAAAAGATTGTTTTCAATGTCATACAGATATCCATAACAACACGGTAAGTAAAAATTGTGATGAATGTCATTCTTCTAAATCTTGGGTAATAGAAAACATAAATGATGTTCACAGGATGAGTAGATTTCCATTGGTTGGAGCGCATCAACAAGTAGATTGCCAAAGCTGTCATAAGTCATTTAATAATTTGCAGTTTGAACAAATTGGTGCAGATTGCATTGATTGCCATTTTAAAGATTATGAATCAGCTCAAATTCCAAACCATAAGCAGGCAAATTTTTCCACTAATTGTGTTGAATGTCATAATGTCTCTGATCCTCAATGGTCAAGAGGAACTTTTGAGCATGACTTTTTTCCTCTTGAAGGTGGTCATAGAATTAGTAATTGTTTTGATTGTCATACTTCTAATACATTTAAAGGACTTTCTCAAGATTGTATCAACTGTCATCAGTCAGATTATAATTCAACTACTGATCCAAATCATATAAGTTTAAGTTTTTCGAAAGATTGTTTGGAATGTCATACAACCAGTCCAAACTGGAAACCGGCTGATTTTAAAATTCATGATGCTTATTATCCGTTAGTTGGGGCACACAAAACTATTGCAGGAGATTGTAAAAGTTGTCATTCTACAGGATATAAAAATACACCAACGGATTGTTTTAGTTGTCATAAGCAAGCATATAATAATACTTCTAACCCAAACCATAAAGAAGCTAATTTTTCAACTGATTGTAAAACGTGTCATACTGAAACAGCCTGGAAACCTGCATCGTTTGACCATGATAATCAATATTTTCCTATCTATTCGGGTAAACATAAAAATGAGTGGACTAATTGTTCTGATTGTCATACTAACCCTTCAAATTATAATGCATTTGAATGTATAACTTGTCATGAACATAGAAAAACTAAAATGGATGATGAACACAAAGGAATTAATGGCTATGTTTACCAAAGTATTGCTTGTTTAGGTTGCCATCCAACAGGAAATGAGAGCAGTAATTTTAATCATTCAAACACACAATTTCCATTAACAGGTTCACACACAACTGTGGATTGTGCAAGTTGTCATACAAACGGATATTCCGGAACTTCCACTGATTGTAATGCTTGTCATCAAAACAATTATTCAAGTACGGTAAATCCAAACCATACAGCAGCCGGAATAGATACAAAGTGTGAAAGTTGCCATACAACAGCAAGTTGGAAGCCATCAACCTTTAATCACAGTACAACAGGTTTTGAATTGGCGGGGGGACATAATTTACCGCAATGCTCAAGTTGTCATTCTGGAAATACCTCAAATGCAAGTTCGGATTGTTACAGTTGTCATTCGTCTAATTATGCATCTGCACCGGAACATACGGCTCAAAATTATCCTAAGGAATGTCAACAATGCCATAACACAACAGATTGGAAACAAGCAACATTTGACCATTCAAATACACAATTTCCATTAACAGGTTCACACACAACAGTGGATTGTGCAAGTTGTCATACAAACGGATATTCCGGAACTCCAACTAATTGCGATGCGTGCCACATAACGAACTATAATAATACAACAAATCCAAATCATCAAGCCTCGGGATTTGGTACACAATGTGAAGATTGTCATACAACAAAGGGTTGGACTCCTGCAACATTTGATCATGATGGGCAATATTTTCCAATCTACTCCGGTAAACATCGAGGTGAGTGGAATAATTGCAGTGATTGCCACACTAACTCAAATGATTATTCTCAGTTTTCTTGTTTAAACTGTCATGAGCACAGGCAATCAAAAATGGATGATGAACATAAAGAGGTAAGTGGATATTCTTATGTGAGTTCTGCATGTTTAAGTTGTCATCCTAATGGATCAGAATAACAAAATCAAGAAATTATAGGAAATTCCTTATTTCATGAAAAAAAATCATTTATTTATATTAATATTTTTTATAACGATTAATCTGTTTTCACAGAAATCGGGGAAAAAGATATTTGGTAACGTGAGTTATATTTCTTCACAATTTACCTATGTTAAATTTACTTCAACTGATGGAATAAGTATAAACGATACATTATATATTGGTATTAAAAAAAGTCTTGTTCCTAAACTTATAGTTAAATCCAAATCTTCCAAATCAACTGCATGTAAAATAATTGGCTTTAAAATAAAAAAAGGAACTAAAGTTACAGCATTTATAAAATCAAAATTGGTAAAGGATCGGAAGAAAAAGGTCAAGGAAAAAAAAATAAAACTGACAAAAAAAAATAAAAAAAGCCAAACAATAAAAAACAGATTTGTAAAAAGAAAAAAAAATATTACCGGACGTTTTAGTCTTTCCGGTTATTCTAACTTATCAAACATAAAAAACTATACGGATTTTCAAAATTGGAGATATTCTTTTTCATTAGAAGCAAACAAAATAAATGGTTCAAAATTTTCGTTTTCAAATTATTTTATTTTTAGATATAGAGCAGATCAATGGCATTTATTAAGTGATAACTTTAGTCGTTCGTTTAAGGTATATGAATTAGCCGGAAAATATGAATTTAATGCTAGAACAAAATTAACAATAGGAAGAAAAATAAATTATAAAATTTCCAATATAGGTGCAATTGACGGAATACAATTTGAAACGAAAATAAATAATTTTAATCTTGGTGTGGTTGTTGGCTCCAGACCAAATTTTAGTGATTACGGATTTAATATAAAGCTTTTCCAAACCGGTATTTATGCCAGTCGTGATGATTCTGTTGGGCGTGGAGTTATGCAAAATACATTATCGGTATTTCAACAAATGAATAATAATACTACCGATAGAAGATTTCTTTATTTTCAACACAGTAATAACATTATTAAAAAAGTAAGTTTCTTTTTTTCATCCGAACTTGATTTGTTTGAAAAAATAAGCGGGAAAAATATAAATTCATTGAGATTAACCAGTCTTTATTTTTCAACTAGATATTCTCCATACAGATGGCTTTCATTAAGTGCATCGTATGATGCAAGAAAAAATGTAATTTATTATGAAACATTTAAAAATTATGCATACCGTCTTTTAGATGAAGCATTACGTCAGGGTTTTAGGTTAAGAATAAATTTTAGACCAATAAACTATGTTTTTGCAAGTGTATATTCGGGTTATAGATTTAGAGATAAAGATATTAAACCTACAAGAAATTTTGGGGCATCACTCACACATTCAAGAATTCCTTATCTAAAAGTATCCACAAGCATAAGTTATATAAATTTAAGTACAAATTATTTAAATGGAGATGTTTTAGGTTTTCGTTTAAGTAAATATTTTTTTAATGGTATTTTAAATACCTCATTAAATTACAGAAATGTTAATTATAAGTTTAACGTTTCCGGAAAAAATCTTCTTCAAGATATTGTTTCTGCAGATTTGTCTATTCGGTTTTCGCGAATGTTTAGTTTTTTGATAAGCTTTGAAGGTACATTTAAAGATAAAGAAAGCTATTCTAATATATACTTAAACCTAACTACACGATTTTAATTATTTATCTATCGTAAATAAAATAAGTACAGCTATTTGATATACAACATTTTTTTTGTCTCGATATAATTACCAACTTGTAATCTGTATATATATGTTCCGCTAGCCAAACCGGAAGCGTTAAATATAACTTCATAAGTTCCGGGTTGTTGTTCCCCATTTATAAGTGTTGCAACTTCTTTACCAAGAATATCGTAAACCTTTAGTGTTACGTGCCCCCCTGCGTTCCCCTCTTTCGCAAAGGGAGGATTATCCCGAAGGGATGCCTTTGGCAAGGGGGTTGGTATTGTATATTTTATAGTGGTACTCGGATTAAACGGATTTGGATAATTTTGGTATAGAACGAAATTATTACGAATCGGCTTAACATCAATCCCTGTTGTTGCACCGACATATTTTATTCTAAAAGCGTCTGCAATAACTTTACCTGTAGTGTTGCTTTGTAATTTAATGCTAATGTTACCACCGTTTTCCAAATCAACCGTAGTTAAGTGGTTCCACTGTCCGCCATTAATTTTTTGAGTTTTTGTTTCTTCATAAGTATTACCACCGGCAGAAATCTTAAATTTTGTTTCATATGAATTATCGCTATTCTCTTGCCACCAAGAAGAAATATCATATTTCCCAGCAGGTAAAGCAGTAGCTGTGTATATAATATTTGCCGATGTATCATTCGGGTCAAGTTCAATAAAGCTATTGCCGTAAAATTCTATTCCTGAAGAATCAATAAAATAATTTCCATTTTTTTGTGCAATACTATTATCAAGTAAATAGTATTTTGGTTGCGAAAGTTGTAAATATTCAGCAATAGCATAAACAGTTCTTGAGCCTATTTCGAATAAGTTTTCATTTGTTACGGTTAAATCATTACTGCTTTTAAGATAATCATCATAAGGAGTTTCATAAGTAAGAGCCATAATTTGATCACCGTAATTATTCCAAAGCCAACCTTCCGGAAATTTGGATTTTAATGTTGAAAAACTTAGATCGGGCTTTTCAAAATACTCATTATCGGATATATTTAAATAAGCAAATAAATTTTCGTAATGATAAAATTTATCAGATGTTGAACCTGCAGTATGAATCCAAAATGTACAAAAAGAGGATACTTGCGAATGTAAATTTAAAAACAAAGAAAAAGGTTTAGCATCGTTTAATTCTTTCATACGCGCTCTTATTACTTTAACCTCTTTGGCTGTATTAGTTTCGTCTTTATTCCAGTTCGATTCCAAATCAATTCCGTCAAAGTTTGTTCTGGAGCGTCCGTAAAAAACACCATCGGGATTTACAAAAGGAATAAGGTGG
>Ga0256841_1001367_pt1 | contig 21367 bp, 22 predicted proteins | sample 356308metaG_FD_185971 | JGI IMG/M metagenome (GOLD analysis project Ga0256841, IMG submission 185971) | Hydrothermal vent microbial communities from Mid Atlantic Ridge, Atlantic Ocean - 356-308 | ecosystem: Environmental > Aquatic > Marine > Hydrothermal vents | place: Atlantic Ocean: Mid... | reverse complement strand
ATATTTAATTTTTTTCTGAACTTTGAAAGCCCGATGGAAGAGCGGACGACTAAAATTAAAACTGCTAAAATTGAAAGGTAAGGAATAAGCTTTTCAAAAGATAAAAAAATTGTTATCAACAATCCGGACATCCCGAATACATTTACAAATCCGGATAATATCTCTTTTTCCCGTTCAAGTTTTAACCTTTCGTGAATATACAAAACCGTTGGGAACGAACGGTTTAACAACACTACCAAAAAAGCCATTGCGCTTGCAAACGTCCAACCGCCGAGCAGTACAATACTAACCGCAATTAAATCAACGGCAAAAGGCGCAATTGCTTCAGTAGTTAAAGTTTTTTTATAATTCAAAACTTCCGCCGCAAGATAAAATGCCATAATTATTATTGCCAGAAAGAAAGGGATAAATACATATATTTTAAAGTTAAAAGGAATAAGGGTCATAAACAAAATTGCCAAGCCGGAATAAATCATCAGAAAAATAAGCGCAATCTTCTTTAGTTGTTCCGTTTGATTTTTATTAAATAAAACTCTAACCGGTTGATGCGCAAAAAATATGAAAAGCGATACAAGGAATAAAAACAATCCGTTTTTGGAATATGCGACAATTATAGATAAGAGCAAGGGTTCAAAATAAAATCCCCACGAACCATGTTCTTTCGGATATGCTACTTTCTTTATTTTTGATAAATTAATCATTTGAATTCAATTTTAGAAAAACAGTTTAGCAAAAGATAAAATACCTTGTTTCCACGGCACTCTATGCGAAACACCGGATTGATTTTTAAATTGGTCAATATTTTCCAAATACCACTTATAATTTCTTATTAATGCATCTTTATTGGAATATTTAGGAACAAACCCTAATTTTTTCTCTGCTTTTTCAATCGATACAAAAGAATCCTTAGATGCGGTTTCGTAAACCCATTTATACAAAGGAGACAAATTCAGCGCTTCTAAAATTCTTAACGTCCAAATTATCGGTTTTTCGGGCAATCCGACGATATGCTTACCCTTACCTGCGAAATCTAAAACCGCCTGATAGTCTTCCTTCATTGTTGTATACTCCTTCGCGCCGATATTAAATGTATCGTTAACTGTTTCTTCATCTAACGCTAAACATTTTTCAACTGCATTGCATAGATCCTCAACATCCAGCAACTGATATCTGTTGTTTCCTTTCCCAATCATTGGAAAATTATGGCCTGTATAAGCCCAATCATATAATAATGCAAAAACGCCAAGACGTTCCGGACCAATAAATGATTTGGGTCTTATTACCGGCACGCACATTCCTTTTTTTCTATATTCCTCGCAAATTTTTTCCGCCTTAACTTTAGCTTTGCCGTATGGTCCAACACCGTCTAATTTATCTGTTTCGTAAAGCGGATGATGATCGGGAATACCATAAACTGCAGTTGATGAAATATGAACAAATCTTTTAATACCTTTTTGAAATGACTCTTCCAGCATTAATTTTGTTCCATTAATTCCGGTCGTTAAAATTTCCTCTTCCGGATAAAGAGGTAAAGCCATTGCCGAGTGAATTACAAAATCCACATCTTTCAATGCTCTTCTAACATCTTCCGTATTTCTAATATCCCCTTTAATTATTTCTACTTGGTCCTTTTCCGGATAATTAAAATCGGCAATATCCATTGAAACTACATTATACTTATTCTTCAATAAATATCTTATCATGTTAATTCCGAAAAATCCGGATCCTCCGGTAACAAGTACCTTTTTCATAATTCCTTTATAAATAGAAAAAATATTTATTGATTTTTATTAGTTTTTATTAAATTGTAAATTATATACTACAAAATTAAACAAAGAAAGGAGAAAAAATGCACTCAATATCTTTAAGAAAATTATTTATTTTCTTTCTCGTTTTTGCTGTTTTTTTTAGTGTTAACAGCTTGTTTGCTCAAAAACAGTTTGAAGGAAAAATAAAATTTTCAATTTCCGATGGCGGAAATAATATGATAATGGATTACATTATAAAAAACAATATGGTAAGAATTGAAATGCCGGGAAATCAGGGCGGAGCAATGATTATGAAGGACAAGAAAATGTATATGGTAATGCCTTCACAAAAAATGTATATGGAATTTTCTATGGATAAAATGAAAAAAATGGCTGAAAAATATAAAGGTAAGGCTAATTCCAAATCCCATGTTGAAAATTTTGACATCAATAGCATGAGAACGGGTAAGACGAAAGAGATATTCGGGCATAAATGTGAACAGTGGATATATAATGATAAAGATGAAAACACAACAGTGGAAATGTGGATTGCTACCGATATGGGTAATTTCTTCTTTGCTCAGAATCCTATGGCACCTTCAAACGGACCTGCATGGCAACGCCAATTGGAAGGTAAAAAGTTTTTCCCCATGGAAGTTATTTCAAAAGATAGTGACGGTACGGTTAAAAACGTATTTAAAGTTATTGAAATTAAAAACGTATCTGTAAATAGCGATTTGTTTAACATACCGGAGGGTTTTAATAAAATGACAATACCCGGAATGAATTAATAACTTAAAACTTAAATCGTAAGACTTCTAAAGAAGGGAAAATGTTCTGTTTTCCCTTTTTTATTTAGATTACTTGCTAAAATTTAATGAATACTTCATCTTTCATACTGGTAAATCTCTTATTACTATTTTCATTTATGAGCTGCAAGGATGAAAGTAATAAACCAACATATATTCCTCCCGGAACTTCAATTGTTGACAAACAGTTTAATTTTCACATTGTAAATAAAGGTGTTTGGCGGTCTTCGCAACCGAATAAAGAATCTTTAATTCGAATGAAAAATTTCGGATTAAAAACCATTGTTAATTTACGGGGCGATTCCACAACTGATGTTTGGGAAAGTAAAATTGCCGATAGTTTAATGTTACACTATTTTAATATCCCGTTAGATGCCGGAAAAAAACAAAGCGATAAAAAACTGAATGAAATTTTAAGTATAGTCTTAAACCATTCCAATCAACCGGTTTTAATACATTGTTTAGGCGGAAAAGATCGAACGGGAATGGTCGTTGGAATTTATGAATTAATTTCAAAAATGAAATCGTTGAACGAAGTACATAAAGAAATGCTAATGTACGGATATGATGAGGAAAAATATCCTTTAATTTATCAAACAGTTAAAAATTGGGAAAATTTTAAAAAATGAAACACTTAAAATTGTTGATTGTTTTATTAATTCTATTTGGAATTACAGCATGCCGGGAAAAACAACTCTCCTCGGTTAATCAAAATCAAGAATTACAAAAACTTTTACCCGAAATAAACCCTCTTAAAATTTCGTTGCAAGGTGAAATTAGTAACCGCAATTCCGAAATTTCGGGTTTGGCTTGGTATAAAGAAAATTTGATTTTACTCCCACAATTTCCAAACAAATGGAAAAACGGCGATGCCGGAACGGTTTATTCAATCAGTAAAAAACAACTTATCAATTATATTAACGGGAAATTAACTCAACCAATTCTACCGCAAAAATTAAAATTCTTCTCTAAAGGTCTGGAGCAATTCGATTCCAAAGGTTCGGGTTATGAAGCAATTTTATTCGATAAAAACGACGTTTATATTTCAATAGAATCGTTCAGTCACGACGAAACCGACGGTTTTGTGGTAAAAGGAACTGTTTCTTCGGAAGATACATCAATCGTATTGGATGCAAATACTCTTAGGAAAATACCATTGAATATTAATTTATTTAATTCAAGTTGTGAAACAATTTTGAATTTTAAGCAAAATATTGTAACAATATTTGAAGCCAATGGTAAAAATATAAATCCAAATCCTTTAGCTTACGAATTCGATAACAATTTATCATTTATCAAATTTTTGCCCTTTCCTACAATAGAATATAGAATAACAGATGCCACTTCGGTGGATGAGAACGGAAAATTTTGGGCGATGAATTATTTTTACCCGGGAGATAAAAACTTGCTTAATCCTGCCGAAGATTCGCTGAAATTAAAATTTGGATACGGAAAAACTCATTTTTTATCCGAAGCGGTGGAAAGAATTGTACAGCTGAAAATTTCTGAAGATAAAATAGTTGAAACCAATATACCGCCTATTTATCTTAAATTGGATGTAAACAATCCCAGTCGTAATTGGGAAGGTTTGGCTAAATTGGATGATTTAGGTTTTCTTATTGTAACCGATAAATACCCCGAAACTATTTTGGCTTTCGTTCGCTATCCATAAAATTTTCATTTAAAAACAAAAAACCCAACGGATTAACGTTGGGTTTCTCAAGGAGAATAAAACGAAAAGTTAAACTACGTCTTTCAGATCTTTTATTAACCAACGTCTGCTTTTCATATAATGTTTTTTTATTAATTCTTCGTCAAAACCCAATGCCCAAACTACATCCGGATTAATTTGGCTAATTACCTCTTCATCTTCAGGGTTAAATTTAATTCTGTGATAATAAATTTCACCGTCTCTGGTTTTATATAAATTATGATTTAATTTATTTATCCCACGGTTGTCTGTATTTAAGTCATAATGATTCATTTTTTCTCCTTTTTCGTTTTTTATAACATACATGTCAAGCTTTGTGCCATTTTAAAAATGCTAATTTTGGTTAGTTTTTTCACTTTATTTCATAAACTTCGTCTCGAAATGAAAAAAAACCAAATTCCGGTGAGCCATAATGAAACAGCATATAGTTTTACCGGTAAATATTTAATTAATTTTTCAATCTGATAAAGATTTGAAAATTTCTTACAAAAGCTAAAAATTCTTCTAAATAGCTACTTTTTTTTGTCAATCCAAAGACAAAAGCCGCTTAAAAATAAAAATCGCTTAAGTATTTTTTGTATATTGTTTTCACATTTCAAAAATAAAAAGGAATTAAAATGTCTGTATCAAATAACAAAGTAGTGCATATTCACTACAAATTAACAAATGACAAAGGAGAAGTACTCGATACATCCGAAGGAAGAGCTCCTTTAGCTTACATTCAAGGCAAGGGAAATATTATTCCGGGGTTAGAAAAAGCTTTGGAAGGAAAAGAAAAAGGCGATGATTTAACGGTAACTATTCCCCCCGAAGAAGCTTATGGAGTACATGACGAACGATTAATTCAAGTATTACCAAGATCATCTTTCCAGGGAGTTGAAGAAATAAAACCAGGAATGCAGTTTCAAGCAACAATTGAAGGTCATCCTCAAATTCTGACGGTTACTAAAGTTGAAGGAGATGAAATTACCGTTGATGCTAATCATCCATTGGCGGGAGAATCTTTAACTTTTGATGTTACGGTAACCGATATAAGAGATGCCACGGAAGATGAACTGGCGCACGGTCATGTTCATGGTCCTGAAGGGCACTCGCATTAATTTAAGAGGTTAACCATGAAACGATTAGTTATTTTATCTGTTTTTGTCCTTATTTTCACTTCAGCTTTATTTGCAGGTAACGGACTTGTTAAAGTAAAAAGTACTCACAACGTTCATGCAACCGTTGATTCTCTTGTAAAAGTATTGAAAAGCAAAGGAATGACTGTTTTTGCGGTTATTGATCATCAAAAAGGAGCTGAATCAGTTGGAAAAAAAATAAGACCCACTACGGTGGTAATTTTTGGAAATCCTAAAATCGGAACGCTTCTAATGCAATGTAACCAAACCGTTGCTATTGATCTGCCTCAGAAAATGTTAATTTGGGAAGACAGCTCAGGACAAACATGGATTGCTTATAATAATCCAGATTATTTGGTTGAGAGACATAAATTAAATGACTGCAACAAAAAAATAGTTGCTAAAATTAAAGGTGCTCTCAAAAAATTTGCGGAAACGGCTGCTAAATAGTTTATATTCCATTTCACAATGATTTCCGGAACACAATAAATAAAAAAAACCCTCGCCGATAATCAAATCTTCGAGGGTTTTAAAATTACAACCTGTAAAGTGAATTACATTTTGGATTTATAATCTTTTCTCATCCAATGAGCCAATTCTTTTATTTCGGTTAAATCTCTCTGCATTTCACTCCATCCGTACCAAAGAGCATAGTCGGGGCTGGCATGGAAAGTACCTTGGAATGTTCTCATTCTATGTTCTAAGAACATAACAAAAAGTTTTTGCTCAATTGACGTAGGAGCATCGTGAAATGTTAATAACAAAGGATAATCGTAAGGATATGCTTTCGGTTTGGGAATCACTTTATCCTTGTAAAGACCGGCAACCGTTCTAATTGCTTCAGCCATTAAATGATCGGCAGCTTTAATCATCTCATCGCCTTTTTTCAATTCTCCTTCGGCAAAATTTTTGGAGTGGCAATTCTGACATGTTTTTACCATTTTATCTCTTTCTTTTTGCCATTCATCTTGAGTTAATCTGGCAATATCAGCAGCTTTAACCACATCAAGTAATTTGGTTGGTTTCCCTTGCGGATCTAGTACTCCTAATGCTTGTAATATGGTTACTTGGTCTGCAGCCCATTGTTTATCTTTGGGTAACGGAAGTTTTACCGCCAAAAATCCCCAAGCAGTACGAACATTATGATTTCCGTTTTGCATGTGACAAGTCTGACAAGTTGGAGCCGGTGTATCTTCCGATAAAACTCCCAATTGTTTCAATTCATTTCTAACACCATGTTTGGAACTTGAATACATTTCCCATTGAGGATGATCAAAACCCATGTGGCATGTTTTACAAGCTTGAGGTTGCTTTGCTTCTTTAACGGAAAAAGTATGACGGGTATGGCATGCATCGCAAGATGCGTGACCAAACATTGAACCTTCACTTTTTAATCTGGCAAGCTCCTCTTTGGATTTTACACCTATTTTGTGGCATGAACCGCAACCTTTTTCACCATCTACCAACGGAGAAGGCTGCATGTGTATTGTTGGCATTGCCATTAAAGTACCCCACCCTTTTGAGTGTTTTCCGTCGAGGAATTGTTTTACTTGAGTTTCGTGACAATCGCCACAAGTTTCATAAGTCGGTAATTCCGCCTTCGCAAAATCTGTCATTGTGGTATGTTCATCACCATGACAAGTCGAGCAATCAACATCATTCTGCGAATGCTTGCTGTTCTGCCAATCTTGCACAATTTTTGGCGTTACTTTTTTGTGGCAATCAATACAATTTTGGGCGTTTAATATTGATGCGACAAAAAAAGACAGGATAAATAATGTTGCTAATTTAGCTTTCATTCGTCCTCCGTTTAGGTGTGGTGTTTAGGAAAAATTCAGAATTTAATATCCGATTTAAAAATACTAATTATTTATATTCCTTTCAACTTTGTTTCTTATTCTTATTAAAAAAAGTAAAGTGTTTAACTATTTTTATTAAGCCCATTCATTATTTTTAAGGTGATAATTTAAATAAAAAGCGAAAAGTGATGAATAATTTTATAGAAAAATTTAATTTTAAAAGAATATTTACTTACACGGAATTTTTAAATTATTCGAAAACCAAAATAGAAACTAAAAGTGAAGAATCGGTTGACGGTAAAGAAAAAATTTACTTGGAATATAGTAAGATAAACCTTGTCAGAAGTATTAGAATTCAAAAGTCATATAAATTAAATCCCGAATTAAAACAGTATTTCGAAAAAATTGAAGAGAAACAAATTTGGCTGGTTATTACCGAAGATTGGTGCGGGGATTCTGCTCAAAATCTTCCATACATTTATAAATACGTTGAAAACCATCCGAAAATAGACTTTAAAATTGTTCTGAGAGACGAAAATGTTGACATACTCGACCAATTTTATGAAAACGGAGCGGGACGCGGAATACCTAAAATCATAATTTTTACCAGTTCCGGAAAAGTGTTATTCAAATGGGGTCCACGTCCTGCTTTTGCCCAAAATTTTGTAAAAGAACTAAAACAAAACGGTATTGAGAGCAAAACAGTAAATGAAAAACTTCACTTGTGGTATGCACGGAATAAAGGTAAGGAATTGGAGAAAGAATTAAAAAATATGTTAATAAAAATCAGCTCTGTATAAAACTGAATTTTCAAAACTAATTTTTTAATAGGAATTATCGTAGAACGGTTTATTTTTAGATACTTCACTATTTTATATTTTGTGGTAACTCCATTCCCCCGGAATTTAATAAAACAAGAGTTCATTCAACAATAAAAGGATTATTTTACAAAACGCTGATTTTTACGGAACCGTTTGCACATTTATTTTCGTTATTCTCCATATTAAACAATCCATACATCCAAAACTATCAAGAAATATTTTCCAATGGCGGAACAATATTTCCGGCAGTATCGGTATCAACATTGTTCCATGATTTTTCTCACTCCGGGCAACCCTTTAACACTCACTGCGGTATGTATACAATTATCAGGTTTTCAAAAACACGTACGCAATAACCTGTTTTTAAATCTTTTTGCTTTTTTGTTCGCTTTAGTTTGTAAAATAGTTTTGGATTTAATCAGACATTCTATCGCATTTTATCAAATTATTTTGTATTTTTTATATTAATTCCAACCTTACTTAGAGAAAGCAATGAATAGAAAAAATTTCCTCAAGTCGTCAATTTTAATCGGTACGGGATTATTCTTCCAGGGTAACCGCTTTATAAGTTTAATGAAAGACAATAAATTTACGTTTCAAGAATTACGTAACGGAATCGGGTTTTACGTTAACAAAGGCGGTACAATCGGTTGGATGATTCATAATGACGGTATTGTTGTTATCGATTCCCAATTTCCCGACACTGCCGAAATTTTTGAGGACCAACTCAAAAAAGAATCTTCCGGAAAAATAAATATCCTCTTTAATACTCATCATCATCGCGACCATACCGCCGGAAATACTTATTTGGTAAAATTTGCAAAAGAAATTGTAGCTAATAAAAATTGCGTCCGGCTCCAAAAAACCAGAAATGTTGGCAATGATCTTGATAAAAATAAAGTTTACGCAAATAAAACATTCGATAAAGATTGGTCGCTTAATTTGGGAAAAGAAAGATTATTCGCTTACCATTTTGGACCCGCGCACACTGGGGGCGATTCCATTTTTCATTTTGTTAATTCGAATGTTGTACACATGGGCGACCTTGTTTTTAACCGGATATATCCATGGGTAAATAAAGAAGACGAAGCTTCGTTAAAAGGATGGGTCGACTATTTGGATAACGCAATCAATTATTTTGATAACGATGCGGTTTTTATTTTCGGTCATTCCTATACTCCGGAAAAAGTACATGGGAATAAAACCGACTTAAAATTTATGCGTAATTATATTGAAGCTTTGCTTAACTATGTGACAAAAGAAAAAAAAGACGGAAAAACCGAGGAACAAATTCTTAAAACAGAATACATTCCGAAATTTGAAAATATGAAAGCTTTATGGAAAGGTGCTTTACAAGCTAACATTAAAGCGGCTCTTATTGAATTAAAATAAACGGTACTTAATAGTTACTGTTACCATTTTTACCTTGAATTTTTTTACGGATTTATAAATTTTTGAAATATTCTCCGGATTTTCCTAATTGCAAAATTGACGGCTGCAGGACAGACTATTTTTAGTATAAATTTATATTTAAACTATGCTTATAACAATTTCCATATTGATTTTAGCTTTTGTAACCGGATTTATTTTACGCGGTTATATCATTGATAATAATCATAACCAAACTTTACTTAACCATAAATCCGATATTTCTATTTTTCTTAAAGAAACAAAACAGTTCAGAGATAAAATCTATACACTTCAAAGAAGGAATAAAATTCTTGAAAACAGGGTTTTTAATCTAATCCACAAAGCAAAAAAGATGGCGGGGAAAGAAACTTTGAAAGAAAAGAAAAAACTGCACCGTAATAAATTCGATAATTCATACTTTACAACCAATTAAATTTCTCCTAAAAATAAACCGGACTTTCAAAAAACTGTTTTTATTTCTTTATTAGCGGTTATCTTTTTAATACTTCTACCGGTAAACTGAAAATTTATTATTTGAATAAGGGAAATTAATTCCTTTCCAACAAGATCAAACTTCTCAGAATCTTCAGATACATTTTTATTAATTTTATTATTTGAATTAATAACTAAATACTTTACGAAAATAAAAAATGTAGAACAAATTACATTTCAGTATTCAATTTATTTTTAACTTTAAGAAAACATGAATAAAGAATTTCTAATTATAGCTCATAGAGGTGAATCATTCGATGCACCGGAAAATACAATGGCGGCAATAAATTTAGCGTGGCAAAGGGATGACGATGCCGTTGAAATTGATATACAGCTTTCCAAAGACGATAAAATCGTCGTTATACACGATAAAAATACTTATAGAACCGGAGGGAAATACAAACCGGTAAAATCACAAAATTATAACGAACTGGAATTACTTGACGTAGGAAGTTTTAAAAGTAAAAAATACGAGAACGAAGGAATTCCGCTGCTTAAATCCGTAGTAAATTCATTACCCCCAAAAAAATATTTATTTATCGAAATAAAAAGCGCCGGAGATACTACGGAAATTTTAGAAGAATTCTTTTCTAAGAATAATGCAAATAAAAACTATATTAAATTTATCTCGTTTAATAAAGAAGTATTAACCCGACTAAAAACATCTCTGCCCGGAATTGAAGCCTTTTGGATTTTGGACGATAAAATCCCGTTTTTTGCGAAAAATACCAACTCAATTATTAACCAATGCAAAGCGGCAAAATTGGACGGTTTGGATTTGAATGAAAAGATGATAAAATCCGAAAAAATTGTGAGAAAAATTTTGAATGAAAATTTAAAATTATACACTTGGACTGTTGACGATGTTGAAAGAGCAAAAGAGTTAATGAATTGGAAACTCAACGGAATTACAAGCAACAAAGCCGCATGGCTAAAAAAACAATTGGATTTATAACAATTATGGCAAGACAAAAAATTATAATAGGTATTCACGGACTTGGAAACAAACCGCCTCAAATTTTACTGGAGGAATGGTGGCGGCTTGCAATTCACGAAGGTTTAACAAGAATTGGCTGCCCTAAAAATAACGTTAATTTTGAATTGGTATACTGGGCAAATATTTTACATAAAAAACTTCTGGATCCCGATGAAACAGACACAAATTCGGATTATTTTTTAGACGAAAAATACCAACCGAGTTCCGAAAATTCGAAATCCCCGGATTCATTGAAAACTTCTTTCCTGCAAAAAATATACAATCGTTTTAATAATATTTTATTTAATAAAAAATTGCATTCTAATTTCCCTTCCGTAACGGATTGGGTAATTAAACATTTTTTCAAAGAGTTGGATATTTACTTATCCGAAAATTGTGTTACCGAAGAAAATTATGATTGCCTTGCAAAAGAAGTAATTAGAGAAAAACTCCACTCAACATTATTAAAACATCAGGACAAAGATATTCTATTAATTGCCCATTCCATGGGAACAATAATTGCTTTTGATGTTTTATCGAAATATCAACATGAACTATCGATCAAAACTTTTATAACCTGCGGATCGCCGCTAGGCGTTCCTTTCATTTTTAATAGAGTTAAAGACGAACTTCTTCTAACCGGTTCGGATGCGGCTTATACCCCTAATTCCATTGAACAAGCGTGGTTTAACTTGGCAGATTTAAATGACAAACTTGCCGTTAATTACGAATTGAATCAATACTTTTTACCTAACAAAAAGGAGGTCGCACCGCAGGGAATGGTGGTTATAAACGATTATCAGAATAACGGAATTAATAACCCGCATAAGTCGTTCGGGTATCTGAGAAGTAAAGAAATGTCGGAAATAATAGATAAATTTATTGAAGAAGGAAAACCTGTCTTAATTAAGTGGTTTGTAAAATATATGCGAAAACTTAAAATGAAATTGAATTGATAAGCATGAAAAAATTTACCAGAGAAAAAATGCTGGATAGCGTTTCCGGTTTTAACGCGGAATGGGATATTATAATTATCGGAGGAGGCGCAACAGGAGCCGGAGTGGCAATTGATTCGTCTTTAAGAGGATTTAAAACTTTGCTGCTTGAGCAAAGCGACTTTGGTAAGGGAACTTCAAGTCGTAGTACAAAACTAATTCACGGCGGCGTCCGTTATCTTCAGCAAGGTAATTTTTCACTCGTAATGGAAGCTCTGAAAGAACGGGGAATATTATACAAAAATGCTCCGCATCTTGTTCATAACCTTAAATTTATTGTTCCGCGTTATGATTGGTGGGAAGGAACTTTTTATGGCGTGGGATTAAAATTGTATGATATGATGGCAGGTAAATTCGGCTTTGGTGATTCAAAATTACTTTCTAAAGAAGAAACCGTTGGATTAATTCCGACTATAGAAACCAACGGATTGCGCGGCGGAGTTATTTATTACGACGGACAATTTGACGATTCGCGATTATTAATTAACTTGATGCAAACAGCTGCAGACAACGGGGCAACCGTATTAAACTATTTCAAAGTAATTAATTTGTTAAAAACAAACAATCTGATTGCCGGCGTTGCGGTAAAAGATATTGAGTCCGGTAAAGAATACGAAATCAAATCGAAAGTGGTAATCAATGCAACGGGAGTTTTTTCGGATGAGATAAGGAGAATTGACGATCCGGCTTGTACTGAATTGGTTGAACCGAGCAGGGGTACGCACATTGTTTTAGATAAATCATTTTTACCGGGAGACAGCGCCGTAATGGTTCCTCATACCGATGACGGCAGAATTTTATTCGCAATTCCATGGCATAACAAAGTATTGGTCGGTACAACAGATATTCCGGTTAATAACCCCGAATTAGATCCTATAGCATCAGAAGATGAAATTGAATTTTTACTGCATCATGCCGCACGATATTTAACCAAAGATCCGTCAAGGAACGATATACTAAGCGTTTTCTCGGGATTGAGACCGCTTGTTAAATCGGGAGATAATGAAAACACTGCGGCGATTTCACGCGAACACACCATAAACATTTCACGCGGCGGACTAATTACAATTGCCGGAGGGAAATGGACTACTTATAGAAAAATGGCTGAAGATACGGTTGACCAAGCAATATTATTAGCAGGGTTTGAACAAAAAAAATCACAGACCGAAAATTTTAAAATTCACGGATACACTTTGGAAAATCCCGTCAATTCGGAATTAAAAATTTACGGGTCGGATTCCATCCGCGTTCAGATGATTTGTAATTTGAATAAAATGTACGAATTAATTCATCCCAAATTAAATATTTGTAAAGGCGAAGTTATTTGGTCGGTGAGAAATGAAATGGCCCGTACTGTTGAAGATTTTCTTGCACGTAGAAGAAGAGCCTTATTTTTGGATGCTCAAGCAAGCATTGAGGCAGCGCCAATAGTTGCAAAACTAATGGCTAAAGAATTGGGAAAAAGCAGGAAATGGGAAGAAGATCAAATTTCAGCGTTCAATAAAATTGCAAAAAATTTTATACTTTAATCGAATTAAAATAACCCGCATCTATATTTACAAATTTAATTGCTTGAAATAAAAATTGAGCTTCTCCGTTACTCCGGAATTTGAGTATATATTCGGAAAGGAAAAATGACCGAAAAGCCTCTTCGGAAAATTTTTACATCCTTATTTGCGTTACTTTGTCTTTAGTTAATTAAAAATAAGTGTAATTTTAATTATCTCAGGTCTGCTGCCTGTTCTCATGGGCGGACCCCAACCGCCCGCTCCGCAAGAAACGTAAAAGTGTGTATTGCCTTTCTTCTTATAACCCCAGCTCAATTCGTAAACATGTTTGGTAATATAATTGAAAGGCCAAAGCTGACCGTTATGCGTATGTCCCGAGAGTTGTAAATCCACTCCGTTTTCTACAGCTTCTTCAAGTTTAAACGGTTGATGATCTAATAATATTACCGGAAAAGATTTATTAACATTCTTCATAATCTCATGTAATTCTTTTCTATGGTTTTGAACACAATTTGTTTTATCAGAAGATTCTCTATCACAATCCTCATCCTCCGAAACCGGTTCGTCATCTGAAATTGTAATAGGTGATGTTTCGTCAATATCCTTCATAATTGTAGATAATTCATCTTGACCGGTTGTGTTATAGTGGTTAATCGATAAGTCTTCCCTTCCCACAACGTAAAAGCTGTTATCTATAAATCTTGCTTCATCATTTAAAAGTTTGATGCTATGATTAATCAAATATTCCTTCGCTTTTTTTATCCCACCAATATATTCATGATTACCGGTTACAGCGTAAGTGCCGTACCGCGAAGTAAATTTATTAAGAACTTCGCCTAAATTATTTTCTATAACGGGAGCAAGGTCTTCGTCAATTATATCACCGGGAATTAAAATTATATCGGGGTTCAACGAGTTTACAATATTAACCACTTTTGATAAATATTTTTTACCTATTAATGTACCAATGTGCAAATCGGAAAGAGTTACAATATTTAGTTTTCTTAATTTACCGGCGTTCTTATTTATTTTGATTTCTAAATATTTAATTTTTGGAAATAAAGTATTTATATGTCCCGCTATAACGGTAATTAAAGAAATTAAAACAACAATAATTCCGGTTATCTTATTGGTCTGATTAAGATTATATGTGAGGTAATCCGGAAAGATCCCGAATAAATAATTAAGCAGTCTTAAAAAATCTATAAAAATCAATTGCAATAAAGTATAGACCATAAATCCCGTATAAAATGAACCTACCCATATTAAAGCGGTTGATATTTTACTAATTCTATATCTTTCCCATAACCTTCCTATTATAAACGACGAGGCAAGGAAGATAATTAAAATGATAAAAAACAGACGTAAAGGTGAGTTGTGCGGGACTAATACTAACCCGCGAACGATTAAATAATAATTAATTAATACATAAATTAAAATTATAAGGGAAAAGACTAAAATGTATTTCAGTAATTTCATTTACAGTTTATCAAAAATAGTAAAAAAAGAAGATTTACCGGGAAAATTAAAACTACAAAAGTTATCAGAAAGATATAGCTAAATATAATTTAACCGGACAACAAAAAAGATGGATGTCCTTGAGCATCAAAACGAAAAATAACTTTCCCATAATCTTTAGAGTAGCTGATATTGAAAAAGATAATTTAGAATAGAAGTTATTTTACTAAATCAAAAATAGAAAAACTATTCCCATTCCAAACTTAGAATTTTTTCGTAATCACCCGGAGAATTCATATTAAAAAAAAGATCATCGGAATAAAAATCCAGATTTTCAGGATCTATTATTTCAGGATTAACAGAATCTAAAAAATCGTGCATGCCGCAATTCTTTTTATGTTTTATTTTCCCTTCGCTTCTTAATCTTTCAAAATTTTTTAAGTGTTCATCCAATGCTTTAAATATTTTTTTAGAATATACACCGGCTAACGGTTGAAGGTAACCGGCAGCATGACATATAGTAACCGGTTTATCCGTAGGGAAATCGACTATATAGTTTATCATCTCAACTGTCATCAACGGAATATCGCAAGACAGCACAAAATTCCGTTCTGATGCGGAGTGAAGTAAACCCGAGTGAATTCCTGCCAATGGTCCTTTATATTTATAAATATCTTCGTAAACCGGTAATCCTAAAAATTCATAATCTCCTGGTGTATTTGTAATAATAATTTTTTCATTAAATACCGCCGCTGCAATATCAATCATTCGTTCAATCACGGTTTTACTTCCCAACTTCATCAGAGCTTTGTTTTGCCCCATTCTACTACTTTTTCCGCCTGCCAATATTACGCAGGTTACATCGGTATACATTCTACAATTTCCCCTTTTCCCGGATGCAGTCTTTCTTCCTCAACAATAATCAAACAGTTTGCTTTACTCATTTCAACTAAATTTCCCGATGATTGCGAAATTGTTGATGTAACATAATATTTATCATTTTCTTTCGAGAGCAATCCTTTCATAAAATGTCTTTTTTTATCTTTTTTTCTTAAATCATTCAGCAATTCGGCTTTAACGGTTCCCATGGGATTCATTCCGTACAAACGTTTAATATTTTCTTTAATATAAACTTTGAAATTAACTTGTGAAGAAACGGGATTTCCGGGAAGTCCGAAAACCAATTTCAATTTATCTTTTTGTTTATAAGAACCAAAAAAAGCCGGTTTACCCGGTTTAATATAAGCTCTCCAAAATATTTGTTCAACGCCTAATTCCGAAAAAATAATTTTTAGATAATCGTATTCACCAACGGAAACGCCTCCCGTAGTAATAATTATATCAGCATCGGAGTTCAACATTTGTTTAACTTTATTTTTAATTTCATTTTTATCATCTTTAACAAACCCATAATTCACAACCGCTTGATGATTTTCCAAAACTTCCCCAATTAAAGAATAAGTATTGGAAATTCGAATTTTATCATCCTTGGGTTTTTCGTTTACCGGTATTAATTCATCGCCTGTTGCTAAAACTGCAAACTTTAACTTTTTATAAACCAACAGTTCACTTTTGCCGCATGATGCAGCCGAAGCTAAATGCCTGGGTTTCAGAAATGTTCCTTTGTTAATTGCCGTTTCATTTTGTTTTATATCGCTTCCCTTTTTTCTAATATTCATACCGGAATGATATTTTACATTTGGCAACAATTTTATTCTGTTCCCTTCAACCACAACATCTTCAATAGGAATTACCGCAGTTACTCCGGCCGGAATTTTAGCGCCGGTCATTATCTTTACGGCGCCGGATCCGGTTATATTGAATTCTTTATAATTTCCCGCTGAAATTTCTCCGGTAATTTCCCATTCAGTAGCATCATGACTAAAAATAATTCCGTACCCGTCCACGGCGGAGTTATCGAAAGGGGGAAGATCGATATCTGAAATAATATCTTGGGCTAATGTACGGTGCAAAGCATTTTCCAACTTAACCGTTTCCGTTTCCAAATTTAATTCATCAAATTTTCTTTTAATTAATTCCGAAGCTTCGGTGTAACTTATCATAATCAAACATACCTAATTTAGAATTCTTATTTCATCGTTAATTTTGATATCGCCGGATTTTATTACTTTGGCAAATATTCCTTCGCGCGGCATTACGCAATCGCCTACTTTTACGAATATAGCGCATTTGTCATGGCATTCTTTACCTATTTGAGTTATTTCAAGTTCTGCGCTTTTTCCGATTTTAATTCTTGTTCCTATTTCAATTTCCGGTAAAGTTAAAAATTCGGTTGTAATATTTTCGGCAAAAGCTCCAGGGCGCAAACCGGGAAGTCCTTTTGCCCGCATTTTATCAATACTTTCCAAAGCAAGAAAACTTACTTGCCGGTGCCATTTGCCGGCGTGAATGTCTCCTTCTATTCCATAGTTTTCAATCAGTTTTGCAGAATTAACATTCGATTTGGGAATACCTTTTTTTTTGCTAATGGATACCGCAACTATTCTTCCTGCTTTTTTCCCGGTTGCAGTTTTTTCATCCAATTCCATTTGATTATTTATATTCATTTTGCACCTCAGAATTTCTTTATTTTATGTTTGTAAAATATAATCTCCGCTTTTCCCGCCGGTTTTACTCAATAATTTAATATTAGAAATCCGGATTGATTTATCAACAGCTTTGCACATATCGTACACGGTAAGCGCCGCAATACTAACTGCGGTAAGAGCTTCCATTTCAATTCCGGTAACGGAATTTGTTTTGGCATAAGAAATAATCTCAACGGATTTATTCTTTTCATTTAATTTTAGGTTAACGTCTAATTTGGAAATAAAAATATTATGACAAAGCGGAATTAATTCCGATGTTTTTTTACCGCCTTGGATTCCGGCAATTTTTGCAGTTGTTAAAACATCGCCTTTTTCTATTTCGTTCTTTTTAATTTTTTCGAATAATTCGCCGGAGACAAAAACTTCGCCGAAAGCTTCAGCCGTTCTTAAATTTGAAGTTTTCGCGCTTACATCAACCATATTAGCTTTGCCGTTATTATCAACGTGTGTTAAATTTTTCATTATCCACCTATTGCCATCATATTGTTATTTAATGCATTTGCCAATTCTTCAGGTTCAGGATGTTTTTCCCATTTGGTTTTAATTGCCAAATCAAGTTTTTCAATTATTTCCTCATCCGAAAATCCGTTACGGAACATTTCTTTGAAATTAATATAGCTTTCACCTTGAGAAAAAAGACAGACTCTGAATTTACCGTCGGCGGAAATTCTTACCCGGTTACAAGTCGAACAGAAATGCTCCGAAATACTAGTAATAAAACTTACCTTTCCCAAATGTTCCGCAATTTGAAAATCTTTTGCAACCGCATTCTTTTCATTTATTGCCGGTATAAGTTTTACTTTTTTTTCAACCGATTCTTTTATTTCCTTGTAACTAATAAAGCCGTTTTTTTGCCAATCGTTAGAACCAAAGGGCATAAATTCAATAAACCTTACGTTAACATTTCTGTTTTTAAAATAATCTATGAAATCAACTATTTCGTTATCGTTAATACCTTTAATAACAACCACATTAACTTTAACCGGATTGAACCCGTTTCTTTCCGCTTCTTCAATTACGCCAATTATTTTTTCGAGATCATCCTTCCCTGTAATTTTGTAGAATTTTTCTTTGTCCAGAGTGTCTAAACTAATATTTAAATTATCAAAACCGAACTTTTTAAGTAAACCGGTTTTATTTACTACCAATGATCCGTTAGTTGTTACACCTAATTTGAATCCGTAATCTTTTTTTAAACTTCCCACTTTTTCAAATAACTTAAATACATCTTTGCGTACCAACGGCTCTCCGCCTGTAAATCTGATTTTTTTAAATCCTAATTTACTTGCGAACAATTTTACAATTCTTTCAATTTCCTCAAAAGTGAGCAAGTAATTCTTCTGCAAACCTTTAATAAAATGATTTTTAGGATTGCAGTAAACACAATTGAAATTGCATTTATCCGTTAAAGATATTCTCAAATAATCATGTTTTCTTTTATAATCATCAATTAAATTCATAGCTTTACAAAATTATTAATGCCAATAACGCTTCGGCTATTACTACAATTGCCGGATGTAATTTAAATGTGAGGATTAATATCAATCCCACGGTAACAAAAATTAAGCTTTGCCATTGAAAGCTGGACTTGAAAAAATACTGCGCCATAATTCCTATAACCATTCCCACAACTGCAAACTTTACGCCTTGAAAAGCTTTTTCGACGTAAACATTTTTTTCAAATTTATTGTAAAAAATAAAAGCAAGAATCATTAAAGTTACAGGAACTAAAAGGTTGCCAAGATTAGCCATTATAGCGCCGGGAATTCCTGCTGCTTTGTAACCGACATAAGTAGCGTATTTAATGGAAATTGCACCCGGGAAAACTTCCACAATTCCAAGCACTTTTAAAAATTCATCGGGTGTAAGCCAATGATTTAAATCTACAGCCTCCTTTTCAATTAAAGGAATTAATGAATAAGCGCCGCCGAAAGAAAAAGCTCCGACTTTAAAAAATGAAATTAGTAATTTCATTAAAGTTAAAAACATTTTTAATCCTTTAATACATCGTCAATCCAGCTAAAAGCTGCCATCATGCCAGGCAAACCGATTGTGGGAAGCGCAAGAATAGCAACTTGCTGCATTTCTTCCTTTGTAGCTCCGGCTTTAATTGCTTTACGTGCATGAGAATGCACTGCTCCTTCTAATCTTGCACCCGTTGAAATTGCAAGTTTAATTAATGCACGTGTTTTTTCATCCAAAGGTCCCGCCGAATGGACCGCATTTCCCAAAGCTTCGTAGGCGGCAATTACTTCGGGGTAATCTTCTTTAAATTGTGAATAACGTTTAGGAATTTCACTCATTTTTTTCTCCATTTTTATTTTAAAAAACAAAAGCCTTATTCTGCGAAGAATAAGGCCATTGAATAAATTTATTCCTAATAATCGTCTCTCCTTCGCAATGGACCGCCAAAAGCCGGTCAGGCAGGCTAATTCATTTCTAAATTAACCCTATCGGTTATGCCTCTTATTTCCCAAAAGAAACTTAGAAGTACATAACTCGGAGTATTTTTTTTAAAGAACTACTATAAATTTAACTAAGTTTACTTTGGTTTCATAGTATAATAGAAATAGTAAATAGATTATTGAAATATTTTTTCGAAAAATATTTAAATAGCAATGTTGAAACTAAATTTCGAATCAAAATTAAGTTTAACTCTGATACAAAATCATTTAATTTAACCTAATTCGTTAATCCTCTTCTTTTTAAAAGCGGTTCAATGCTCGGTTCTTTCCCTCTGAATTTTTTATACAATACCATTAAATCGTCGGTATAACCTTTTGACAGTATATACTTCCTGTATTTAGCCGCAAGTTTCTTATTAAACACATCGCCAGATTCAACAAACGCATTAAATGCATCGGCATCCAAAACAGCCGACCAAATATATCCGTAATATCCGGCAGAATATCCTCCGGAAAAAATATGATTAAAATATGTACTTCTGTAGCGCGGAAGAATTTCGGGAATCAGACCAATCCTATGCATTGAATTATTTTCAAACCGGTTTGTTCCTATTGTTACCGGTTCAGTTATTGTATGCCAATCCATATCAAGAATAGCAGCCGCAAGCAGTTCCGTAGTTTCAAATCCTTGGTTAAACAAACCTGCCGATTGAATTTTGTTTATCAATTCATCCGGCATCACTTTGCCCGTTTTATAATGGAAAGCATAAGTCTTCAAAACATCGGGATAAAGCGCCCAATTTTCCATTACCTGAGAAGGAAACTCAACAAAGTCGCGGGGTGTTTCCGTTGCGGAAAGTGATTCGTAAGTACAATTGGAAAGCAATCCGTTAAGCGCATGCCCGAATTCGTGGAACATGGTCTGGACTTCATCCACGCTAAGCAGAGCCGGTTTGTCTTTTGTGGGTTTGGAAAAATTTCCCACATTATAAATTATAGGGTAAACCATTTTACCGTTCTTTTTGAACTGCCTTTGAAATTCATCCATCCAAGCGCCGCCGCGTTTACTTGCCCGTGGAAAATAATCGGTATATAAAATTCCGATATGCGAACCGTCTGCTTCTTTTACTTCAAAAACCCGTACGTCGGGATGGTACTTTGCTATTTCGTTATTCTCGACAAACTGCAGACCAAATAACCTTGTAGCTAATCCGAAAACACCTTTTATTACATTCTTAACTTCAAAATACGGACGTAAATCTTCTTCGTCCAAATTGTACTTTGCCTTTTTTAATTTTTCGGCATAATACCACCAATCCCAAGGAGCCAGCTTAAAATTATTACCTTCTTTATAAATCAACTTCTGCATTTCCGCTCTTTCTGTTTTGGCTCTTTTTAAAGCTGGTGTCCAAAGTTTGTATAACAGGTCGTAAACATTTTTAGGATTCTTAGCCATATTTTCTTCCAACACATAATCCGCGTGTGTTTTATAACCAAGCAGGTTAGCG
>Ga0256841_1001366_pt1 | contig 21371 bp, 18 predicted proteins | sample 356308metaG_FD_185971 | JGI IMG/M metagenome (GOLD analysis project Ga0256841, IMG submission 185971) | Hydrothermal vent microbial communities from Mid Atlantic Ridge, Atlantic Ocean - 356-308 | ecosystem: Environmental > Aquatic > Marine > Hydrothermal vents | place: Atlantic Ocean: Mid... | reverse complement strand
CGTGAGATCGCGCAGGCGGGCGCGGCCGCGGCCGAAGATGTCCGCAAACCCGTGGCTCCAGTTCCAGGCGATGCGGTCGTAGGAGGCGGCAAGCCGCATGGCGGCGCCGAGATCGGCAGGCGGCGGACCGCGAACGTCGGCCTCCGGCACGCGCCCGAGCCCGCCCGGGGCGGCGAGGCGGATGGCTGCGAAGACGGCCGCCGCATCGGCGCGCGTGAGCCGGCGCAGGACCGCTTCGAGGGCGGTTGCGGGGGAGGGATGGGGGCGGTGGAAGAGGGCCGCCTCGGCCAGGGGCCCCGCGAGCAGGAGGATGCCGAGATTGGTGTTCTGCCCCACCGCCGCGCGCGTCGCCCGCACCGCCTCGAGGATGCGCCTGCCGACGCCGGGGACGGGTGCGGCGAGGTGGGGGGCGGCGGCCTCGGCGCTGCGCAGGAAGTCCGCCACCGTCATGCCGTGGCCGTCGCGGAAGCGGTGGACGTTGCCGGGCTTGGGGGCGTCGAGCTCGATCCGGCAGGCGTGGCGGAAGGCCTCGGCCACCTGATACGCGGACAATGGCATACGCGTTCAACCCGATGCGCGGATCCTCGCGGCGACGGCGGCGGCGAGACGGTCGGCGATCGCCACCGGGCTCACCCGCTGCAGCCCCGACCAGGCGGGCATGCTGTTGACCTCGAGCACGAACAGCGCCCCCTCCTCGTCCTCGATGACATCGACGCCGGCGAAGAACGCCCCCACCGCCTCACAGGCGGCCACCGCGAGCGCCGCGAGGCGCGGCGAGAGGGCCACGGGCTCGGGCCGCGCCCCCTGGCCGATGTTCGTGATCCAGTGCGCGCCGCGGCGGCGCATGGCGGCGATCGCCTCGCCGGCGACGACGAACACCCGGTAGTCGCAGAAGCCGCCCCGCCGCGCGATGTAGCGCTGCAGATACCACACCCCGGCCACCGCCGCGGCGGCGGGAAGATCCGCGGCCGCGGCGACGCGGCGCAGCCCGCGGCCGCGGTTGCCGAACAGCGGCTTGGCGACGAGCTCCGCCCCCGATGCCGCGACATGGGCGCGCACCGCCGCCTCCTCCTCGCTCGCGAAGAAGGGCGGGGTGGGAAGGCCCGCGCGGTGGAGGAGAAAGCTCGCGGTCGCCTTGTCGACGCAGCGCTCGATCGCCCGCGGCGGGTTGAAGACGGCCACCCCGAGCCCCTCGAGGGCGTGGAGGAAGGCGAGCCGCAGCGTGATCTGCTCGAAGCTGCCGGCGGCGATCGCGCGCACCAGCACGGCCCGCGGCAGCCGTGCGAGATCGCCGAGGCGGAGCCCCTCCGCGCGCGCGCTCGTGAAGGCGAGGTCGCGGAAGGAGAGATGCCGGGCCGGGAGTCCGGTGCGGGCGAAGGCATCCTCGAGCGCGCGGCCGTGCCAGCGGCCCTCGCCCAGGATCGCGACCTCCGCGATCACCTTGTCACCCCCGGAGGAAGGCGTAAACACAGGGGCCACAGCCGAGACGCCTCCGGCGGCCCCGGATCGCCGTGCAGCGAGAGACCCCGCGATGGCCGAAAAACCCTACATCCTCCATTTCGTGACCCCGCTCAAGCATGTGAGCCCGTTCGACGTCAACATGGCCGCGGATGCCGGATGGGACGTCATCGCCCCCTACGGCGACGTGGAGCTCAGGGAGCTCGTGGCCCTCGTCCAGGACGCGATCTTCTCGCGCGCGCCCAAGGACGGCCGGCGCACCGCCGTCCTCATCGGCGGCCGCGATCCGGTGCTCGCCCTCGACATGTTCGAGGCGGCGAAGAAGGCCATGGTGCCGCCCCATTTCGAGATCTCGGTGATGGTCGATCCCTCGGGCGCCTTCACCACCGCCGCCGCCATGGTGGCGGTGGCGGAGAAGTACGCCAGGGCCCGGGGCTCGAGCCTCGAGGGCAAGCGGGTTGCGGTCTTCGGCGCCACCGGTCCGGTGGGCAGCGTGGCCGGGCTCATCGCCGCCAGGGCCGGCGCCCGGGTGCGGCTCGTGGGCTACGACGGACCGCAGCGGGTGACGCTGCGCGCCGATCAGTTCGGCGAGCGCTTCGGGGTCGCGCTCGAGCCCGTGGACGGCAGCGACGACGAGAAGATCAACGCCATCCTCGAGACGGCCGAGATCGTCTTCACCGCCGGCCGCGCCGGGCTGCAGATCCTGAGCGAGAAGCATCTCGCCCACGCCCGGGTGCTGGAGATCGCGGTCGACGTCAACGCCGTGCCGCCGCCGGGCATCGCCGGGCTCGACCCCTTCGCCGACGGCAGCCCGATCCCGGGCACCCGGGCCGTGGGCGTCGGCGCCCTCGCGGTGGGCAACGTCAAGTTCAAGACCGAGCAGGAGATGCTCGCATCGATGCGGGACGCCGAACCGCGGCGCCATCTCGGCATCGACGAGGCGTTCGCCACCGCGCGCAGATATGCGCACTGAAGGCGGACCCGGTGAGGGGTGCCGGCGCCTTCTGATCGTCGCCCTGTCGGCGCGGGCGCTGGCCCGCTCAGCGCGCCGCGCCGGGCTGCGGCCGATCGCCCTCGACGCCTTCGCCGATCTCGACCTGCGCGAGGCCGCCGAGCGCTGCCGCCGCCTTCCCCTCACCGCCGAGGGCCGTTTCGCGCCGCGGGCGCTGCGCGCCGCCGCCCGCAGCCTGGCGCCGCCGCCCATGCCGCTCCTCTACGGCTCCGGTTTCGAACGGGATGCGGCGCTGCTGGCCGAACTCGCCGCGGGCCGCCGGCTGCTCGGCACCGCCGCCGCCGATCTCGCCCGCGCCAAGGATCCCTTCCGCTTCGCGGCCGTCTGCCGCCGGCTCGGCCTGCCCCATCCCGAGCTGCGGCGCACCCCGCCGCCCGATCCCGCGGGCTGGCTCGAAAAGCGCCCGGGCGGTGCGGGCGGCGGACATGTGCGTCCCGCGGCGGCGCACCGCCACCATCGGGATGGCTATTTCCAGCGGCGGATGCCGGGGGTGCCGGTGTCGGCGCTGCTGCTCGGCGACGGCCGGCGGGCGCGGGTGCTCGGCTTCGCCCGCCAGTGGACGGCGCCCGGATGGGGCTTCCGCTTCGCCGGCGTGAGCCTGCCGCTCGATCTTCCCGGACCGCAGGCGGCCCGGCTCGCCGCCGCCGCCCGCGCCGTCGCCGTCGCCTTCCGCCTGCGCGGCCTCGGCAGCGTCGATTTCCTTCTCGCCGGGCGGCGCTTCTGGCTGCTCGAGCTCAACCCGCGTCCCACCGCCGCCCTCGAGGCCTGGGAGCTCGCCTGCGACGTCAGTCTCTGCCGGCTCCATATCGCCGCCTGCCGCGGCCGCCTCGCGCCGCGGCCGCGGGTTCTGAGGGCGGCGGCGAGCGAGATCGTCTTCGCGCCGCGGGCGCTTCGCATGCCCGAAGGCTTTCCCTGGCCCTCCTGGGCGCGCGATCGCAGCCCGCCGGGGACGCGGATCGCGGCGGGCGGGCCGGTGTGCACCGTGGTGGCGACGGCGGCGGATGCGCGGGCGGCGCGGGCGCAGGTCCGCCGCCGCCGGGCCTGGATGCGGGCGCGGCTCCTGGACCCCGGGCGGGCGGCCGCGTGATCGAGGAGGACGGGAGGAGGAGATGACGGAGGGAGCTTCACGGCCGAGCGTCGGCCGCCGCAGCGCGCCCCTGTTCGAGGCGCTCCTCGCCGATGCCGAGGCGCTGCGCCTCGAGGTGGAGACACATCCCTCGGGGGCGCGGATCGTCGATGCCGGGATCAGGGCCGCAGGCGGCATCGAGGCCGGGCGGCGCATCGCCGAGATCTGCATGGGCGGGCTCGGCCGGGTCACCATCGAGGGAAGCTCGCCCTTTCCCGACTGGCCCTTCTCGCTCTGCGTCTCCGCCGCCGAGCCGGTGACCGCCTGTCTCCTCTCCCAGTATGCGGGCTGGAAGCTCGAGCGCGGCGGGGAAGGGAAGGGGTGGTTCGCCATGGCCTCGGGCCCCGGCCGGGCGCGGGCGCGGCGCGAGGCGCTGTTCGCCGAGCTCGCCTACGCCGACGATGCCGATCGCGCCATCTTCGTGCTCGAGACCGATCGCCCGCCGCCGCATGAGGTGGTGACCGAGGTGGCCGCGGCCTGCGGGCTCGAGCCCGCACAGCTGGCCTTCATCCTCACCCCCACCACGAGCCTCGCCGGACTCGTGCAGATCACCGCGCGGGTGCTCGAGGTGGGGCTGCACAAGCTGCACGAGCTCGGCTTTCCGCTCGATCGGGTCCGCGACGGCCTCGGCCGCGCCCCGCTGCCGCCGCCCTCGCCGGATCTGCTCACGGCCATGGGCCGCAGCAACGACGCCATCCTCTTCGGCGGCGAGCTGTGGCTGTGCGTGGAGGGGCCGGAAGGGGAGGCGCGCAGGCTCGCCGAGCAGCTGCCGAGCTCGAGCTCGCCGGACTGGGGCCGCCCCTTCGCCGAGCTGTTCCGGGAGGCCGGCTGCGATTTCTACCGCATCGACCGGCTGCTCTTCAGCCCCGCCCGGGTCCATGTCACCGCGCTCGAGAGCGGCCGCAGCTTCAGCGCCGGAAGGCTCGCCCCCGAGCTCCTCGCCCGGAGCTTCGGCGGCTAGCGGGGCGCGCCCGCCTCCTCCTCGCCGCGGGCGGGCAGCTCGAACAGCTGCGCATCCCGCGCCCGGCAGCGGGCGAGGAGAAGATCGCGGATGCGGGCGAGCCGCGGCTCGCGCAGGCTTTCGAGCAGGGCGCGCGCCTCCTCGAAGCGGCCGAGTTCGCGCAGCGCCTCCGCCGCGAGCAGCCGCTCCTCCTCCGCCACCTCCGCGGCGAGCAGCGGCACGAGCGCCTCGAGATTGTCCCGCCAGCGCCCGCAGGGACAGGCCCGCGGGTGCGCGATCTCGGGCAGACCCAGGGAGTCGAGGACGACCCCGCGCAGGGCGTCGTTGTGGCGATGCCAGGCGCGCAGGCGCAGGCGCTTCTCCCGCTCCGGCGTATCGCCGAGCCCCTGATCGAGGGCGCGATAGCAGTCCTCCTCCGTGGGCGGCGGCAGCCATGGGGGAGACTCGTCCTCCCGCGGGGCGGCGCGCTCATCCCGCGCCGCATCCTCGAGCCAGTAGCATCGCCCGCAGTGGGGACAGCGCGCGAGCTCAGGGATTTCGGGAGATCCGAAGGCGACCCTGCGGCCGTCGCTCCACAGGCGGGCGCCCATGATGTAGGCCGAGAACCAGGACCGGTACTGCGCGCGGCCGCCGCAGTGGGGGCAGGCGACGGTGATCGGGGGGCCGGGTTCGCTCATGCCGCCTCCTCCCTGCCGCTGCGGTCGTCGTTGACCGCAGCGCCCCGCCAGGGCCCGCGGATGCCGCGGCGGTAGCGGCGGGCGCGCAGGCTGCCGGCGTGGAGCGCGGTGACGACGATGCCGGTTGCGGGATCGACGACGAGGACGATGCGCCGCATGCGCTCGAGGAGGGCGCCCGGAAGGCCCGCGCGCCGCAGCCGGCGGGCCCGCTCGGGGCTCAGCCAGCGGCTCTCGAGCCCGCGGCCGACATGCGCGCGGCCGTCGAAGAGCCGCGCCACGAGCAGGGCCGCGCGGCGGTCGAGCCCGCGCTGGCGCATGCGCATCTCGGCGTGGGTGGTGAAGACGGGAAGGGACACGACATCCTCCGCGCAGCTTCCGGTATCCATTCTAGCATGTCGGCACCGCCGGGGGCGCAGCGGCAGGCCTGCCGCGCGCCGTGCCTCGCGGCGGGCGGGGTGTCTCAGCCGGCGGCGAAGCGGGCGAGCGCGTGCAGGCCCGGGGCCAGGGCGTCGTGGAGGCCGGCGTAGATGTCGTAGAGCTGCCGGTAGCGCGCGACCGCATCGGGATCGGGCAGATCGCGGCCTTCCACCCGCGCCGCGCAGGCCGCCGCCGCGGCGGCGTCCTGCCACCAGCCGACGCCCATGCCGGCGACGAGCGCGGCGCCGTAGGCCGCCCCCTGAGCGGCGCCGTAGGCGGTGAGGATGGGCAGATCGAAGACGTCGGCCTGGATCTGCCGCCAGAGGGAGGAGGTGGCGCCGCCGCCGGAGGCGTGGATCTCCCCGGGCGCGGCGGTGATGCGGCGGGCGAGGGCGTAGATGCTGCGGAGCGCGAACACGACCCCCTCCATGACCGCCCGCGCCATCGCCCGGTGATCGTGATGGAGGCCGAGGCCGAGAAAGCCGCCGCGGAGCTCGGGATCGGGATGGGGGCAGCGCTCGCCCGCAAGCCAGGGGAGGAAGAGGAGGCCGTTTGCGCCCGGCGGCACCGCGGCGGCGAGGGCGGTGAGCTCCTCATAGGAGAGCGCGCCGGGATCGCGGCCCCGGATCGCCGCGAACAGCTTCCGGAGCCAGGCGAAGGAGGCGCCGGCCGAGAGCGCGACGCCCATGCAGTGCCAGAGATCCGGCGCCACGTTGCAGAAGATCTGCAGCCGTCCCTCGGGGTTGTCGGCGGGATGGTCGAGGGCGCAGGCGAGGATGCCGCCGGTGCCGATGGTCGTCTGCAGGGCCCCCGGCCGGGCGATGCCGCAGCCCAGGGTCTGGAGGACGGCGTCGCCGCCGCCGCCCACCACCGGCGTGCCGGCCGCGAGCCCGAGCTCCGCCGCCGCCTCGGGGCGCAGCCTGCCGCTCACTTCCGCGCTCTCGAAACAGGGCGGGAACAGCGCCGCATCGATGTCGAGGCGCGCGAGCAGCTCCGTCGACCAGCGCCTGCGGCGGACGTCGAAGGCGGCGGTGCCCGAGGCGTCCGAGACCTCGGTCGCCTTCTCGCCGGTGAGCTCGAGCCGGATCCAGTCCTTGGGGTTGAGGAACAGGCGCATGCGGCGGAAGTGTTGCGGCTCCTCATCCCGCAGCCAGGCGATCTTGGAGAGGGTGTAGCCGGTGAGGATGGGATTGTTCGTGAGCCGCAGCACCTCCTCCGGCCCGCCCGCCCGGGCCGTGAGCTGCGCGCACTGGGCGCCGCTTCGCTGGTCGTTCCAGAGGATCGCGGGGCGGATCACGCGGTCCCCCTCATCCAGCGGCACGAGCCCGTGCATCTGGCCGGAGAGGCCGATCGCCGCGATCTCCGGCCGGCGGTTGCGGGCGAGCAGCTGCGCCGTCGCCGCCGCCACCGCCCGCCACCAGTCCCGGGGGTCCTGTTCGGTCCAGCCGGGGCGCGGGGTGTGCAGCGGGTAGTCGCGGCTTTCCGCATCCACGACCCGGCCGGCGCCGTCGACGAGCACGACCTTGGTCGCCGAGGTGCCGACATCGATGCCGAGCAGCAGCGCCATCGAAGCCTCCCGATCCCTTTTTCTCGCGCCGATCCTAGAAGAGCCCCGGCCCGCGGCCAAGCGCGGGGGCGCTCAGCCGGACGCCACCTCGGCGCCGCGGTTGCGGCCGCGGAGGAGGTGGAAGGTGAGATCGGGAAAGGCGGGCTCGAGGGCGGCGAGGAGCCTGCGGCCGGTGTCCTCGTCGGGCAGCAGCGCGAAGCCGGTGGGCCCCCAGGAGGTCTGGCCGACGGCGGCGATTCCCGCCTGCTCGATCGCGCCCATCGCCGCCGCCACCCGCGGGCTCGCGAAGCGCCCGCCGCCCTGGAAGGAGGCGAAGTGATCGCCGACGATCCGCTGGATCTCGCCGATCGCCGGACCGGCGAGGGTGAGATCGGCGCGGGCGACGCCCGGGAGGAAGGCGAGGAGGGTGAGGCGGCAGAGGCGGCCGCAGAGATGTTCGGCGAGCGGCGGCAGGGCGGCGAAGGCGCGCCCCTCGGCCGCGCCCGAAAGCCCCTCGCGGGCCGGATCGAAGACGAGGAGGATGCGCCAGTGCTCGGGAAAGGGGAGGCGGGCGACGATCGGCGGCGGCTCCTCCTCCGCGCCGCGGCCGCCGTCGAGCAGCACCCCGCCCTGCTCGAAGGCGCCGAGGCCGATGCCCGAGCGCGCGCCGCGGCCCGCGATCTTCGCGATCGCGCGGGGCGGGGCGTCGATGCCGCAGAGCCGGGCGAGGGCGGTGCCGAGGGCGAGGGCGAGCTGGGTTCCCGAGCCGAGGCCGCGATGGGCGGGGATCGCCTCCCGCACCCGCACCTCCACCGGGGGGATCCCCCAGGCCGCGCGGAAGCGCGCGAGCAGCCCGCGGATGCGCTCTTCCTCGAGGCCCTGGATGCGCGCCGCCGCCGCCCGCCGCACCTCGATCTCGGTGGCGATCTCCTCGAGCGTCACCCCGAGGCTCGCAAAGGCGCGCGGCATCCGCCCCGAGAGCTCGAGGAAGCCGAGGTGCAGCCGTGCCGGCGCGCGCACGCGCAGGCGCTGTTCGCGGGAATCGACCATCGCACGCTCCCGGGGCCGCCAAGGGCTTCGGAAACGGGAAGCGATTGTCAAGAGCGCGGCCGTTGTCCATCCGCTGCCGCTTGCTATGCTCGCGGCCAAATCCCCAACCGCAGGGAGACGGGCCATGGCCGCAGAACGCAAGCTTCGGGTCTACACCGAGGAGGAAGCCGCCGAACGCCTCCGGGCGGAGCTTCCGCACTGGTACGTGGAGCGGGGCTGGATCCGCCGCCGCTACCGCACCCACAGCTGGAAGGGGACGCTCATGGTGATCGGTGCCGTCGGCCATCTCGCCGAGGCCGCCTGGCACCATCCCGACATCACCGCCTCCTATGCCTGGGTCGAGGTGCGGCTCAGGACCCACGATCATCAGGGCATCACCGACAAGGACTTCGCGCTCGCCCGGAAGATCGAGGAGGTCATCATGTGGCGGCCGGAGGAGCCGCTCGAGGGCACGCCCGAGAAGGATCTCCGCTTCGCCTACATCCGATACGACAAGCCTCCCGCCGCCTCGTGAGGGATTAGGGCGGGCGTGGGCGCCGTTCTCTCCATGGGCGAGCACGTACCGGAGTGCGAAACCTCCGCGCTGGGGTGCAAGGGTTTCGCAATCCTGATGCGGCAGGCTGGCCCCGTGAGCGCGAGGGAGAACGGCGACCCATGTTCACCGATGCCCGGACGGAGACGCTTGCCTTCGAGCCTCCCGCCGGCCGGTGGCAGGAGGCGGCGGCGGCGCGCGCGCTGCCTCTCGACCCGGCCCGGCTGCGGGCGGCCAAGCGCGGCTGCGTGACCCGCTGCGTCGATCTCGCGCAGATCGCGCGCATCATCACCGGGGGGCGGCCCCGGGCCGGCGATCTCCTGCTCGCGCGGGTGCTCGAGATCGGCCATCACCGGAGGATCGAGCTGCCCTCGGGGCGCAAGGCCCAGCTCTTCGAGGGCGACGAGCTGCTGCTCGCCTACGGGGCCCGCTATGCGAGCGATCAGTTCGCGGCGGTGGTGCCCGAGGATCTCGCGCCCTGCGATCTCGTCGCCGCCGGCGGGCTCGCCGGTCGCTGCACGAGCCGCCATGAGCGCACCCGCAGGCCCACCCGCATCGCTCCCGTGGGGCTGCTCGCGGACGCGCGGGGGCGGGTGCTGGCGCTGCGCGACTTCGCCCCGCTGGGGCGGCAGGGGGAAGGGAGGGGAGAGGCGACGCCGCCCTTCACCCTGGCGGTGGTGGGCACGGCCATGAACGCGGGCAAGACGACCACCGCCGCGGCGCTCGTGCGCGGCTACCGTCGCCTCGGCCGCCGCGTGGCGGCGCTCAAGGCGACGGGCACGGGAAGCGGCGGCGACCGCTTCGCCCTCCTCGATGCCGGCGCCGCACCGGTGTTCGATTTCACCGATCTCGGCTTCGCCTCCACCTGCCGCCTGCCCGGCGCCGAACTCGAGGCGATCTTCACGCGGCTGCTCGCCGCCGCCGCGGCGGCGGGTGCGGAGGTGGCGGTGGTCGAGATCGCCGATGGGCTGCTGTTCGAGGACACCGCCCGGCTCGTCGGCTCCGCGGCCTTCCGCAGGCGGGTCGATGCGCTCGTGCTGGCGGCGGCGGATGCCCTGGGCGCCGCCGGATCCGTGCACTGGCTGCGCGATCACGGCCTCGCGCCGGCGCTCGTGAGCGGCGCCCTCACCGCCTCGCCGCTGGCCGTGCGCGAGGCGGAAGGCGCGCTCGCGCTGCCGGTCGTGCCGCCGGCGGTGCTCGCCGCCGGGCTGCAGCTGCCCTCCTGCGGCCGATGAGGGTTCCCCTTCTGCCCCGCCTCGCCGCGGGCGATCCGCCGCTTCTCGGCCCGCTGCTCCGCCTCTGCGCTCTCGGTCTCGCGCAGGCGGTGCTCGCCGTGGCCGCGGCGCGGATCACCCGCGCGGGTTTCGACGAGCTCTTCGCCGCCCCCGCGGCGCCGCAGCTGCGGTCGCTGCTCGCCGCGCTCGCTCTGCTCGCGCTCGCGAGTGCGGGGCTGCGCCATCTCGAGACGATGACGGCGGAGCGGCTCGGCCACGGCTGGGCCCATCACGCCCGCCTCGCCCTGTTCGCCCATCTCCTGAGCCTTGCGCCGGACGCGCGGCTGCCCTGCGGGGAGGGTGCGCTGCTGCTGCGCTTTGCCGGCGATCTCACGGCCCTGAGGCGGTGGCTCGCGCGCGGCCTCGCGCGTCTCGTGGCGAGCGGCATCGCCGTGCTCGCGACCCTCGCAGCCCTCCTCCTGCTCGCCCCGACCCTCGCCCTGCTGCTCGCCGTCGCCCTGCTGCTGCTCGCCCTGCTCGCGCTCGGCCTCGCGCGCGATCTGCAGCGCGGCGCGGCGGAGATGCGGCGGCTCAGGGGGCGGCTTGCGCAGCGCATCGCCGAACGGCTGCGGGCGCGGCGCACGATCGCCGCCTTCGCCCGCGAAGGCCGCGAGCGGACCCGCATCGCCCGCGCGAGCGCGCGTCTGGGCGCGCGGATCCTCGCCCGCGCGGCCGCGGTGGCGCGGCTGCGGGCGCTGGCCGAGGCCGGCAGCTATGCGGTTCCGGCGCTGGTGCTCGGCTGCGGCGCGCTCCTCGCCTCCCGCGCGGCCCTCACCCCCGGCACCCTGATCACCGCGCTCCTGCTCGCCGGGCTGTTCGCCCCCCGCATCCGCGAGCTCGCCCGGGTGCTCGAACATGCGAGCGCGGCCGCGGTCGCCCGGGGGCGGTTCGAGGCGCTGCTCGCCGCCGGATCGCCGCGCCGGCGCGGCCGCCGGCGTCTTCCCGGGGGAGGTGGTGCGATCGCGCTGCGGCGGCTGTCCTGTCGCGGGCGGCTCGCGCGGCTCGATCTCGACATCGCCGCGGGCGCGCGCGTCGCCGTCACCGGCCCGAGCGGCGCCGGCAAGACGACCCTGCTGCTGCTCCTCGCCGGCGTGCTCACGCCCGATGGCGGCGAGATCCGCATCGACGGCGCCGAGCTCGCGCGGCTGCGTCCCTCGGCGCGGCGCCGCGCGGTGGCCTTCGCCGGCGAGGCGGTGCCCCTGTTCGGACGCCGGCTCGAGGAGATGCTCCTCTATGGCCGCGACCGCCCGGGCCGGGCGGAGCTCGTGGCGCTGCTGCGGGCGCTCGGCTTCGCCGCCTGGGCGGAGGAGATCGCGGCGGGGCGCGCACTGCGGCTCGCCCCGCAGGCCCTTTCCGCCGGCGAGCGGGCGCGGCTGCTGCTCGCCCGGGCGCTGCTCGCCGAGCCCCGGGTGCTGCTGCTCGACGAGATCGAGGCCGCCCTCGACGCCGACAACCGGCGCCGGGTCGCCGCCCTCATCGCGGCCTTCCCCGGCACCGTGCTCGTCGCCGGCCACCATCCCGAGGCGCTGCTCGGCCGCGGCCGCCTGCTGCGGCTCGAGCAGGGGCGGCTCGTGGAGGATCGCCCCTTCGCCCGCGAACCGCGGCTCGAGGTGGTGGGATGAGCGCGCCGCGGCGCTTGCTGCTCGCGGCCGATGCCCGCTTTCCCTACTGGCTCGCCGGCGCCGCGCCGGGGCCGGGGGTGCCGCTTCTCGTCGCCGTGCACGGCATCTCCCGCAACGCCGAGGAACACGCCCGGGCCTTCCACGCCGCCGCGGCCAGAGCCGGCCTTGCGGTGCTCGCGCCGCTGTTCTCCGCGGAGCTGTTTCCGGACTATCAGCGGCTCGGCCGCCGCGGCCTGCGCGCCGATCTCCTGCTCGAGGCGATCCTCGCCGAGCTGCGCGCGCGCTTCGGGCTCGAGGTGGAGCGTTTTCATCTCTTCGGCTTCTCGGGCGGGGCCCAGTTCGCCCACCGCTATGCCCTCGCGCAGGCGGCGCGGGTGCGAAGCCTCCAGCTCGCCGCCGCCGGCTGGTACAGCCGCCTCGATCCCGGGCGGCGCTTTCCCCACGGCACCGCGCCCTGCCGCGCGCTCGCCGATCTGCGCTTCGATCCCGTCTCCTTCCTCCATCTGCCGATCGCGGTCTTCGTCGGCGCGCGGGATGTGGAGGTGGACGAGCGGCTGCGGCGCGGTGCCCGGCTCGAGCGCGAACAGGGCCGCAACCGCCGCGAGCGGGCGCGGCGGTGGGTCCTGCATCTGCGCGCGCAGGCGGAGCGGCTCGGCCTCCGCCCCCGCATCCGCTTCGCGGAACTGCCGGGCTGCGGCCACGACTTCACCGCCTGCGTGCGGGAGGGAGGTCTCGTCACGCGGGTCCTCGGGGCGCTCGCCGCGGCGCCCGTCCGGGTGTGAACGGAGGAAGTCATGGTGCGGAATCTCTTCCCCTTTCTGTTCTCCGCCCTGCTGCTGTTCGGCGGCTGCGCCGCTCCGGTGCCGGAGAAGGGCGTGACGCTCGCGCCGGCGGCGCGGCCCGCCTACCGGGTCGGGGATCGCTTCGTCTACCGCACGGAGAAGGGCGAGGAGGCGGTGCGCGAGGTGGAGGCCGTGGCCGACGGGGTCGTGCGCTGGCGGACGGAGAAGGGCTTCCGCTTCGCCAAGCGCGATCCCTTCCTGCCGATGATCGCCTTCGAGGGGGCGCGCAGCCGCGGCCGGGCGGTGGCGGTCGCGGTCGAGGGGGATCTGTGGCCGCTCGCGCCGGGCCGCAGGAGCCGCATCCGCCTCGATTACGTGAAGACGGACCGGCAGGGGCGGGAGCGGCGCTATCGCGAATGGTGGCGCTGTCGCGTCAACCGGCCGCGGGAGATCGCGGTGCCGGCGGGCCGCTTTGCCGTCTTCAAGGTGCTCTGCAAGCGCTACGAGCCGGGGACGGAGACGGTCACCCGCACGCACATCTGGTACTGGGCGCCGGCTCTCGGCCACTGGGTCAGGCGGGTCAAGAAGTATGCCGACGGGCGCCGCCGCGAGCTCGAGCTCCTGCGCTATCGGCGCGCTTCCGGCTGAGCCGGGGCGGCGGTCCGCTGCGGGGACGGGGGTGTCGGGGCATACGCGTATACCCTTTCCATGTTGACGTTTGAGAAAGGGCTTTGACGTAAACGTCAATCATGCTAGCCTCGGGGTCCAGGCGCGGACCGTGCGGAGGACGGTCGATGCCGGGTCTGCTCGAGGCGCATCCCTGGATCCGCTCCTACCCCGAGGGGGTGAGCTGGGAGATCGCGCCGCCGCGGGAACCCCTCTTCGCCGCCCTCGAGCGCGCCGCGGCGCGCTTTCCCGACCGGCCGGCGATCGATTTCCTGGGCCGCATCCACAGCTACCGCGAGCTCGCCGCGCTCGTCGCCCGCGTCGCCCGCGGGCTTCGCGACCTCGGCGTGGCCAGGGGGACCCGCGTCGCCCTGCTCCTTCCCAACTGCAGCTGGTTCGTCGCCGCCTACTACGGCATCCTCCGCGCCGGCGGGACGGTGGTCTGCATCAATCCCCTCTACACCGAGGAGGAGATCGCGCGGCAGCTCGAGGACGCGGGGGCGCGGCTGCTCTTCACCATGGATCTCCACCTCCTCCTTCCCAAGGCGGTGGCGCTCGCCCGGCGGGGGATGATCGACCGCATCCTCCTCTGCTCCATGAGCGCGGCGCTGCCGCCGCCGATGGGGCTTCTGTTCCGGATCTTCCGGCGCCGCGAGCGGGCGGAGCCGCCCGCGGACGTGCCCGTCACCACCTTCGAGGAGCTCGCGGACAACGCCGGCGCGCCCCCCGATCCCGGCCTCGATCCCGCCGCGGATCTCGCGGCGCTGCAGTATACGGGCGGCACCACCGGCATCCCCAAGGGGGCGATGCTCACCCACGGCAACCTCGTCGCCAACCGCGAGCAGGTCATCGCCTGGGATCCCGAGGTGGTGCCGGGGGGCGAGCGCATTCTCGGCGTGCTGCCGCTCTTCCACATCTTCGCCATGACCGCGGTCATGAACCTCGCCCTCGGCATCGGGGCGACGATGATCCTCCTCCCCCGCTTCCAGCTGCAGCAGCTGCTGCGCGTCATCGCGAAGAAGCGGCCGACCCTCTTTCCGGTGGTGCCGAGTCTGCTCGCCGCCCTCATCGACGCCCCCGGCCTGCGCCGTCATGATCTCACCTCGCTGCGCTTCTGCATCTCCGGCGGGGCGCCGCTTCCCATCGAGGTCAAGGAGCGCTTCGAGGCGATCACCGGCTGCACCGTGGTCGAGGGCTACGGGCTCACCGAGGCCGCGCCGGTGGTCACCTGCAATCCGCCCACGGGCCGCATCAAGGCGGGCTCGATCGGCCTTCCCATCCCCGGCACCGTGGTCGAGATCCGCGACCTCGAGGATCCCGCAAGGCGGCTCGCGGTGGGGGAGAAGGGGGAGATCTGCGTGCGCGGGCCGCAGGTCATGAAGGGCTACTGGAAGCGGCCGGCGGAAACCCGCGAGGTGTTCGTCGACGGCGCGCTCAGAACCGGCGATGTCGGCTTCATGGACGAGGAGGGCTACGTCTATCTCGTCGACCGCATCAAGGACCTCATCCTCGTGCGCGGCTACAACGTCTATCCGCGCGTGATCGAGGAGGCGATCCACGCCCATCCCGCGGTCGCCGAGGTGACCGTGATCGGCCTGCCCGACCCCGGCCGCGGCCAGATCCCCAAGGCCTTCGTGCGCCTGCGCGAGGGGGCCGCGCTCTCGGCCCCGGAGCTGCTCGAATTCCTGCGGCCGCGGCTGTCGCCGATCGAGATGCCGCGGGAGATCGAGTTCCGCCGCGAGCTGCCGAAGACCATGGTCGGCAAGCTGTCGAAGAAGGAGCTGCTCGCCGAGGAGCTCCAGCGGCGCCGGGCGCAGGGAGGGTCGGCATGAGCGCCGCGCCGCGGACGGGGGAGATGAGCGAGCGCCTCTATTCCGTCGGCGAGCTCGCGCGCGAGCTCGGCATCACGCCGCGGGCGCTGCGCTTCTACGAGGATCGCGGGCTCGTCGCCCCGCGCCGGATCGGCCGGCATCGCGTCTACACCCACCGCGACCGTGCCCGCCTCCAGCTCGTCCTGCGCGGCAAGCGGCTCGGCTTTTCCCTGCGCGAGATCGCCGAGTGGCTCGCGCTCTACGATGCCGATCCGGCCCAGCTGCGCCAGACCCGCTATCTCCTCGAGCGGGTGTGGAGGCGCATCGCCGAGCTCGAGCGGCAGCGCCGCGACATCGAGACCACGCTCGAGGAACTGCGCGCCATCGAACGGCAGGCCCGCGATCATCTGCGGCGCGTCGCGCCCGGGCTCGCGGGCGGCCGCATGGCGCTCCATCCGCGCCCCGTCCGGGATCCGGAGCCATGACGAGAACCGCCGTCCTCTGCGGCTTCGCCCGCACCCCCTTCCACTTCGCGAACCGCGGCGCGCTGCGGCGCCTGCGTCCCGACGATCTCCTCGCCCAGCTGCTCAAGGGGCTGCTCGAGCGGGTGCCGGTGCCGCGCGAGCGGATCGAGGATGTCATCGTCGGCTGCGCCTTCCCGGAGGCCGAGCAGGGGCTCAATCTCGCGCGGCTCGCCGTCTTCCTCGCCGATCTCCCGATCGAGGTCGCCGGCGTGACCGTGAACCGCTTCTGCGGTTCCTCGATGCAGGCGGTCCACCAGGCGGCGGCGGCGATCGCCGCCGGCTGGGGCGAGCTCTTCCTCTGCGCCGGGGTCGAATCCATGACCCGGGTGCCGATCCCGGGCTTCAATCCCATGCCCAACCCCGGCCTCATGGCCCGCTTCCCCGAGGCCTATGTGAGCATGGGCGAGACGGCGGAGAACGTCGCCGCGCGCTGCGGCATCGGCCGCGAACGCCAGGAGCGCTTCGCGCTCGCGAGCCACCAGAAGGCGGCCCGCGCCCGCGCGGAGGGGCGTTTTGCCGCGGAGATCGTTCCCGTCACGACCCCGGAGGGGGTGGTGGCGGAGGACGGCTGCATCCGCCCCGATACCTCGCTCGAGGCCCTGGCCGCGCTCGAGCCCGCCTTCCGCGAGGGAGGCACGGTGACCGCCGGCACCTCCTCGCCGCTCACCGACGGCGCCGCGGCGGTGGTGGTGGCGGAGGAGGCCTTCGCCCGCGCCGCCGGGCTGCCCGTCATGGCCCGCATCCGCGCCGCCGCCGTGGTGGGCTGCGCGCCCGCGACCATGGGCCTCGGTCCGGTGGCGGCCACCCGCAGGCTGCTGCAGCGGACCGGGCTCACCCTCGCGGAGATCGATCTCGTCGAGCTCAACGAGGCCTTCGCCGCTCAGGTCCTCGCCTGCATCGACGAACTCGGCATCCCCGAAGAGCGGCTCAATCGCGACGGCGGGGCCATCGCCCTCGGCCATCCCCTGGGCGCCTCCGGCGCCCGCATCCTCGGCAAGGCGGCCCAGCTGCTCGGGCGCGAGGGCGGCCGCTTCGCCCTCGCGGTCATGTGCATCGGCGGCGGGCAGGGGATCGCCACCCTGCTCGAGGCGGCCTGAAGGGGAGGGGATGATGACCATCCAGCGCGCGGCCGTGCTCGGTGCCGGCGTCATGGGCGCCCAGATCGCGGCCCATCTCGCCAACGCCGGCCTCGAGGTGCGGCTGCTCGACCTCGTTCCCGAGGGGGCGGATGATCGCGATGTCCTCGCGAAGAAGGCGCTCGAGCGCCTCGCGACGATGGACCCGCCCCCGCTCATGAGCCGGCGCTTCGCCCGCCGCATCATGGCGGGCAATGTCGAGGACGATCTTCCGAAACTCGCGGAAGCGGACTGGATCCTCGAGGCCGTGGTCGAGCAGCCGGAGGAGAAGCGCCGGCTCTATGCCCGCATCCTCGAGGTCATGCGCCCCGATGCCATCGTCACCTCCAACACCTCGACCATCCCCCTCCACCGCCTCGTCGCCGGGCTGCCCGCGGCCTTCGCCCGCCGCTTCGCCATCACCCACTTCTTCAACCCGCCGCGCTACATGCGGCTGCTCGAGCTCGTCGCCGGGCCGCAGACGGAGGGGGAGGTGCTCGCCACCCTCGCGGCCTTCTGCGACCACCGCCTCGGCAAGAGCGTCGTCCTCGCCAGGGACACCCCCGGCTTCATCGCCAACCGCATCGGCGCCTTCTGGATCCAGGCGAGCCTGAAGTTCGCCCTCGCCCTCGGGCTCGCGGTCGAGGAGGCGGATGCGGTGATCGGCCGCCCGCTCGGCTTCCCGAGGACGGGCATCTTCGGCCTCATCGATCTCGTGGGCCTCGATCTCGTCCCCCAGGTGGACGCATCCCTCGCCCGGGCGCTTCCCCCCGACGATCCCTATCATGCGGTGCGGGCGGAATTTCCCCTGCTCGCGCAGCTCGTCGCCGAGGGATACCGCGGCCGCAAGGGGAAGGGCGGCTTCTACCGGCGGCGCGAGGAGGACGGGCGCCACATCCGGGAGGTCGTCGATCTCGCCACGGGGACCTTCCGCCCCCTGCGCCGGGTCGCCTTCGAATCCCTCGAGCTCGCGAAGAGCGGCGACATCGCGCTGCTGCTCGAACACGGGGACCGGGCGGGAAGATATGCCCGCGCCGTGCTCACCCGCACGATCGCCTACGCCGCCCGGCTCCTGCCCGAGATCGCCGACGAGATCGAGGCCGTGGATCGCGCCATGCGTACCGGCTACGGCTGGCGCTGGGGGCCGTTCGAGCTCGCCGATCGCCTCGGCGCCGGGCGGTTGTGCGCCCTCTGCGCGCGGGAGGGAGTGGAGGTCCCGCCGCTGCTGGAGCGCGCCGCCGCGCGGGAGGGGTTCTACCGGCTGCAGGGCGGCCGGCTCGAGCAGCTCGCGCCCGCAGGGGACTACCGGCCCCTGCGCCGGCCGCAGGGGGTGCTCCTGCTCGAGGACATCCGGCGGGCCTCGGCGCCGCTCGCGGAGAACGGCGCGGCCTCGCTGTGGGATCTCGGCGACGGGGTCGTCGTCCTCGAGGTCCACACCAAGATGAACACCATCGATCCCGAGGTGCTCGACATCCTCGCCCGGGCCCTCGAGCTCGTGCCGCGGCAGCACCGCGCCCTGGTGATCTACAACGAGGGCGAGCATTTCTCGGCCGGGGCGAACATCGGCCTCGCCCTCTTCGCCGCCAATGTCGGCGCCTGGTCGCTCCTCGAGGAGCTGGTGGAGAAGGGGCAGCGGCTCTATGCGGCGCTGCGCACCGCCCCCTTTCCCGTCGTCGCCGCCCCCTCGGGCCTGGCGCTGGGCGGCGGCTGCGAGCTCCTGCTCGCCGCCGATCGCGTCGTCGCCCATGCCGAGAGCTATGTGGGCCTCGTCGAATGCGGCGTCGGGCTGCTGCCCGCCTGGGGCGGCTGCACCCGGCTCCTCGCCCGCTACGCCGCGGATCCGGACGCGCCCCGAGGACCGATGCCGCCGGTGATGCGGGCCTTCGAGACCATCGGCCGCGCCCGGGTCGCGCGATCCGCCGTCGAAGCGCGCGAACTCGGCTTTCTCACCGCGGAGGACGAGATCGTCATGAACCGCGACCGGCTGCTTGCCGCGGCCAAGGCGAAGGCCCTCGCGCTCGCCCGCGACTACCGGCCGCCCGGGCCGGTGCGGCTCGCCCTTCCCGGGCCGACGGGGCGGGCGGCGCTCGCCATGGCGCTGCGCGATCTCGACCTCAGGGGGGCGCTCACCCCGCACGATCATGTCGTCGCCGAGGCGCTCGCCGGGGTGCTGAGCGGCGGCGAGGAGGCGGACTTCATCGATCCCGTCGACGAGGGCGTGGTGATGGCGCGCGAGCGGGCCGCCTTCATGCGGCTCATCCGTACCGAGGCCACCCTCGAGCGGATGGAGCACACCCTCGAGACCGGCCGTCCGCTCCGCAACTGAGGGAAAGGGGAGGGCGGTGATGCAGATCTGGCGCGCACCTCTCGATGCGATGCGCTTTCTCCTCTTCGAGACGCTCGATTTCGAGGGCCGCATCCGCGCGCTCCCCCGCTTCGCCGAACTCGACCGCGAGACGGTCGCGGCGGTGCTCGAGGAGGCCGCCCGGCTCGCCGCGGAGCGGCTTCTGCCCCTGAACGCCCGGGGCGATCGGGAGGGGCTCCGCTTCGAGGGCGGGGCGGTGCGCATGCCTTCGGGCTTCCGCGAGGCCTACCGGCTCTTCGCCGCGGGCGGCTGGTGCGGGCTCACGATCGATCCCGCCTACGGCGGGCAGGGGCTGCCGCAGGTCCTCCAGGTTGCGGTTTCGGAGATGATCTCGGCGGCCAACATGGCCTTCGGCATCACCCCCGGCCTCAGCCAGGGGGCGGCGCATGCGCTCGAGCTCTGGGGCCGTCCGGAGCAGAAGGCGCGGCTGTTGCCGAAGCTCGCCTCGGGGGAGTGGTCGGGCACCATGTGCCTCACCGAGCCCCAGGCCGGAAGCGACCTCGGGCTCATCCGCACCCGCGCCGAGCCCGCAGGCGGGGACCGCTTCCGCATTTCCGGCACCAAGATCTTCATCTCCGCGGGCGAGCACGACCTCACCGACAACATCCTCCATCTCGTGCTCGCGCGGCTGCCCGATGCGCCCTGGGGCACCCGCGGCATCTCCCTCTTCGCGGTGCCGAAATACCGCCTCGCGCCCGGGGGCGGCCCCGCTGCGCAGAACGGCGTGCGGTGCACGGGCATCGAGGAGAAGATGGGCCTTCACGCCTCCCCCACCTGCACCCTCGTCTTCGAGGAGGCCGAGGGCGAACTCGTCGGCCCGCCGCATGGCGGCATGAAGGCGATGTTCTCGATGATGAACGCGGCGCGGCTTCTGGTCGGCGTCCAGGGGCTGGGGCTCGCCGAGACCGCCTGCCAGTCGGCCGTGGCCCATGCCGGGGAGCGCCTGCAGGGGCGGGCGCCGGCGGCGGCGCAGCGGCCGGATCTGCCCGCCGATCCCATCATCCACCATCCCGACGTGCGCGAGATGCTCTATGCCATGCGGGCGCGGATCGAGCCCGCCCGGGCGCTGGCGCTCGAGGTGGGGATGATGATCGACCGCGCGCAACACGCCCCCGATCCCGGGGCGCGGCGGGCGGCGGAGGATTTCGCCGCGCTCATGACGCCGGTGATCAAGGCCCATTTCACGGACTTCGCGCTGGAGGCGGCGCTCACCGCCCAGCAGGTCCACGGCGGCTACGGCTACATCCGCGAGCAGGGAATCGAGCAGCTCGTGCGGGATGTCCGCATCACCACCATCTACGAGGGCACGAACGGCATCCAGGCGCTCGATCTCCTGGGCCGCAAGCTGCCCGCCGGCTCGGGGCGGATGCTGCGCCGTTTCTTCCACCCGCTCGAGGATTTCCTCGCCCGCCATCGCGATGCGCCCGCGCTCGGCGCGCTCCTGCCGGCGCTCGAGAAGGCCTTCGGCCGGCTGCAGCGGGCGAGTCTCGAGCTGGCCCGCCGCGGGCTCGCCGATCCCGGAGAGGCGGCGGGGGTTGCCCGCGACTATCTCGCCCTGTTCGCGCTCGTGGCCCTGGGCTGGATGTGGGCGCGGATGCTGTGCGCGCTCGCGGCGCGGGGCGAGGCGGCGCCGCCCGCGCTGCGCCGCAGCTGGCCCCATCTCGCCCGCTACTACCACGCCCGCGTGCTGCCTCTGAGCGCGACGCTGTTCGCCCGCATCATGGCGGGAAGCGGCCTGCTCGCGCTCGAGGGGGTGGCGCCGGGCGCGCGATCGCGCTAGGGGCCGGCGGGGAGGTCGGATGCCGCCTCGCGGGCGAGGCGCGCGCGCCGCAGCAGAAAGGGCGGCGGCAGGGCCACCGGCGACAGCCGGAGCGTGCGGCCCGCTTCGGCGAGGGCCTCGAGAAAGCCCGCGAGCGGCTCGAGCCGGCGGTAGTGGGAGGGAAAGAGGGCGACGATGCGGCGCTCGAGCTCGGGCACGCCGTAGAGGCGGACCGAGAACAGAAACCGCCCCCCGAGCTGGACCGCGAGCAGGGGGACGAGCGCCACCCCGAGTCCGGCCTCGACCATGGCGAGCGCGGTCTCGTAGCTGCGCGTCCGCCCGACCACGAGAAAGCGCGGCAGCACGCGGCGGAACCAGCTCTCCACCTTCTGCTGGTGCAGGGTGCCGAAGTTGAACTGGATCGTGCGGCAGAGAAGCGCCCGCTGTTCGGGCGGCAGATCGCGGTCGGGATCCTCGACCCCCTCGAGCGCGAGCCCCTCGGGGACCGCGAGGGCGTAGCCGTCCGTGCACACCGGCAGCCGGGCGAAGGAGAGATGGTCGCGGGCGACCGCGGTCTCGGAGAGGAGCGCGATCTGCAGGGTGCGGCCGTAGAGCTGTTCGATCGCGTCCCGGGGATCGAGCTCGTGGATGTCGAGCTCGAGATCGGGGGTGCG
>Ga0256841_1001365_pt1 | contig 21376 bp, 15 predicted proteins | sample 356308metaG_FD_185971 | JGI IMG/M metagenome (GOLD analysis project Ga0256841, IMG submission 185971) | Hydrothermal vent microbial communities from Mid Atlantic Ridge, Atlantic Ocean - 356-308 | ecosystem: Environmental > Aquatic > Marine > Hydrothermal vents | place: Atlantic Ocean: Mid... | reverse complement strand
GGGCGATGAACTCAAGGGAGCCAAACTGTTGTATCCGGTTATGATCAATGGAATAATCCAAATCTATAGATTTAATATTAAAATGAAGTAAGAATAGTTACCAATACAATAACACACCAAGCCGAAAACGAAATGCGGCTTAGGGTAAAAAAGAGGGATTACACTTTTTACAAAAATGCTTCCAACTTGTTCACAAGTATCTGTTTGGGCACCGCTCCAACCTGTTTGTCAACAACCTGTCCGTCTTTAAAAAACAAGATTGTGGGGATGTTTCTGATGCCGAATTTGGCCGATACTCCCGGATTACTGTCAACATCAAGTTTGCCGACTACGACTTGTCCTTCATAATCCTGTCCTATTTCCTGAACAATAGGTCCGACCATTCTGCAAGGACCGCACCATTCGGCCCAAAAATCAACTAATACGGGTTTATCTGATTGTAATACAAGTTCTTCAAAATTTGCGTCTGTGAATTCTAATGCCATAATTATAAGTTTTTTGCGTTTAACATTTTAAGCGGAGCAAAAATATTACTTTTTCATAATAAACAAGCTAATAACGTAAAATAAATTATTTTAGTTTAAATTTAATATCTGGTAATGCCGAAACTTTTCTTAAAAACATTGCAGGATCAATTTTTATTTTGGGTGCCGGCATCTCAATTGAGATATTATCTTCAGTGTCAAATACCTGAAATTTTAATTTGCAGTTACCCGGAAAATCCTTTGTTAACTGTAAAAGAGTATTTACGATTTCGTCATTAATATCAGATAACCGGAGCCGTAGATTAATCTCGTTGGTTTCTTTTTCCAAAACTTCCGAAAGCAAAACCATTTTGTTAACCCGGATGTCAAGTGTGTCGGTATGTCTGTTGCGCGGGGCAATTCTTGCCGATACCAAAACCGAATTTCCTTCAACGAGAAAATGTTTCATCTTCAGATAATCCTCTGAAAACAGTATAAACTGGTTTTGATCCGTAAAATCCTCAATGACAAAAGTTGCGAATTTATTTCCCGTTTTGGATGTTCGATGGTTCACCGAGGTTATCATTCCTGCAAATCTTAAAGGTTTGTTTTTATGCTTTTGCATATTGTTTTTCAATTCGTAGATGTTAATGTTGCAGAAATGTTCCATTTCAATTTTAAAATCCTCAAGCGGGTGTCCCGACATATAGAAGCCGGTTATATCTTTTTCGTGCTTCAGTTGTTCCAGTTTTGTCCAAGGATCACATTTCGGAAGATCGGGGTCTTTAACTTCAATTTCGTCGGAATCGCCGAAGAGGCTTGCCTGCATTGAGTTCTGTTTCTCCTGATATGTGGAACCCCATTTAATTATCTTTTCGATAAATATTGAATCTTCGGAATTTTCTCTGTAAAAATATTGTGCTCTGTGAGTGTTTTCAAAACTATCGAAAGCACCTGCCATTGCAAGGGCTTCAAGACTGCGTTTGTTGACAGACCTGAGATTTACCCTTTTTACAAAATCAAAAATCGAGGAATATGTCCCTGTTTTTTCCCTTTCTTCAATAATAGATTTTGCAGCACTTTCACCCACATTTTTAATAGCAGCCAGTCCGAAACGTATTTCGCCTTTGGCATTAACCATAAAATTGAGGTCACTTTCATTAACATCCGGTCCCAATACGTTTATTCCCTGACGCTTGCATTCGTCAACAAAGAAGGTGATCTTTTTAATATCGTTCAGATTGTGTGTCAGCACGGCAGCCATATATTCGGCGGGATAATGTGCCTTGAGATAGGCCGTTTGATAAGCAATAACGGAATATGCCGCCGAGTGTGACCTGTTGAACCCATATTTGGCAAACTCCATCATTACATTGAAAACCTCTTCGGCTTTTTTCTTGTCAATTCCCTGTTTTTGAGCCCCTTCAACGAAAATGACCTTTTGCTTCTCCATTATATCCATCTTCTTCTTTCCCATTGCTCTTCGCAAAAGGTCGGCTTTACCGAGAGTGAAGCCACCCATTATCTGAGCTGTCTTCATTATCTGCTCCTGATAGACCATTATGCCGAATGTGGGCTTCAATATCTCCTCAAGAACGGGATGCGGATATTCTACTTTTTCCTTTCCGTGCTTTCGTCTGATGTAAAGCGGAATGAAATCCATCGGACCCGGACGGTATAAAGCATTCATTGCAATAAGGTCTTCTATATCGGTTGGTTTTAGCTCTTTAAGATACGTTCTCATTCCCTCCGACTCAAACTGAAATGTTCCGATGGTATCTCCTCTTTGGTATAGTTTGTACGTCTCCTCATCGTCAAGAGGGATTGTTTCTATATCAATTGAAATATCATGTCTTTTCTTGATATTTTTTATAGCATCATTGATTATTGAAAGGGTTTTAAGCCCGAGGAAATCCATTTTCAACATTCCTGCCGACTCCACGAGTTTGCCGTCATATTGAGTCACCATTAATTGAGAATCCTTTGCCGTTGCAAGCGGAATATGATTTATAAGGTCATCGGGGCCGATAATAACGCCGCAAGCATGTGTTCCCGTGTGCCGGGCGGAGCCTTCGAGTGTTTTTGCAAATTGCAGGGTTTTTTGTTCCAGTTCATTACCCTTTCTTCTAATTTCGTCCAACTCCTTAACTTCCTTAAAAGCCTTTTCAAGAGTTGTTCCCGGTTTTTCGGGAACATATTTTGCAAGTCTGTCGGCATCGGGCAATGGGAGTTTAAGTACACGGGCAACATCCCTGATTGCAGATCTTGCCGCCATGGTTCCGAAAGTAACAATCTGGGCAACCCTTTCCTTACCGTATTTTTTCACAACATAATCCAAAACCTTATCCCTGCCGTCATCATCAAAGTCAACATCAATATCGGGCATCGTAACACGTTCGGGATTGAGGAATCTTTCAAAAAGCAGATTGTATTTTATGGGATCAATACTGGTAATCCCCGTACAATATGCAACCGCCGACCCCGCGGCCGAACCTCTTCCGGGGCCCACGGCCACCCCCATTTTTTTGGCCTCATTGATGAAATCCTGAACTATAAGAAAATAACCCGGAAAGCCCATATCCTTAATCACCTTTAGCTCAAAATCAAGTCGCTCTCTAACTTCTTCGGTTATTTCACCGTATTTCTTTTTAGCTCCTTCATAAGTAAGATGACGCAAATAGTCATCTTCCGTTTCAAATTCCTCAGGCAGAGGAAAGTGAGGAAGCAAAATGTCTTTGTGAATATCGAAATCCTCAATTTTCGACACTATTTCCTGAGTGTTGGAAATAGCTTCGGGATGATCGGGAAAAAGGGCTGCCATCTCTTCGGGACTCTTCAGGTACTCCTGACCGGTATAGTGCATATCCTCCTTCTTGTCGTTGATATCCGCACCGGTATTTAACCTTATCAGAATGTCGTGGGCACTGTAGTCTTCCTTGTTGATAAAATGCACATCATTTGTAGCTATCACTTTCAAGCCGTTCTTTTCCGCAAGTTTAACAAGAGTGGCATTAACGGTTTTCTGCTCTGCGTGACCGTTATCCTGAAGTTCGAGATAGAAATCATCACCGAAAATATTTTTAAATCTGTTAATAACCTCCTGGGCTTTTTCCTCTCCGTAATTCAATATTGCCTGCGGAACTTCACCGCCAAGGCAGGCAGTTGAAACAATAAGACCTTCGCTGAATTGCTCCAAAATCTCCATATCAATGCGCGGCTTGTAGTAAAAACCTTCAAGGTAACCTTTGGAGACAAGCTTTGCAAGATTATGATATCCCGTTTTGTTTTTTGCCAAAAGTATGAGATGATAATATAGCTTTTTACCTTGTACCTTCTCCTTTTTAAAACGGCTCTCGGCAGCGACATATACTTCGCAGCCGATTATGGGTTTAATATCTTGTTTTTTAGCTTCATTATAGAACCTAAGAACCCCATACATATTGCCGTGGTCGGTAATGGCGAGTGCGTTCATTCCCGACTCTTTGGCTTTTTTTATGAGCAGAGGAATATTGGCGGCTCCGTCAAGGATCGAATATTGAGTGTGTACGTGCAGATGTGTAAATTCGGGCATATCGTCTTAAATATATTTTGAAATTTGCAGGCAAAATTATATAAAATGAAAGTCGGAAAACGGATTGTTAATAACTAATTAATTTGATTTTTATTCTTAATTTTTGTATTTTTGCAAAGCGAAATAATTTAAGAATGTTAATTGCAAATCCCATATACGATGTAGTGTTTAAGTACTTGCTTGATGATAATAAAATAGCAAAACTGTTTATTTCGGAAATTATCGGTGAGGAAGTTGAAACTTTGGAATACAAACCGACGGAACATAGGAGTTTGCTTGAGAAGGGAGTAGGTTTTACGGTTTACCATATTGATTTTGAAGCTACAATAAAAACAAAGGAGGGAGAACATAAAAAAGTAATAATTGAAATACAAAAGGCAAAGTTTTCAACCGATATTATGCGTTTCCTAAAGTATTTGGGTTTGCAATATATGGATGAAAATAACTTTGTCGGTGACCGAAATACCTACTACGGTGAGAAAAAAGCACTGCCTATTATAAGTATCTATTTTCTCGGTTATTCTTTGAAAAGTATTGATGCTCCGGTAATTGCCGTTAAAAGAAAATATTATGATGTGGTTCGGAATAAAGAGATTAAAGCAAAAGATGAATTTATAGAAAGTTTAACTCATGATAGTTTTGTTATCCAGATTCCTTATCTGAAAAAAAGACGACGCAGTGATCTTGAAATATTATTGAGTATTTTCGATCAGGAAAACAAATTATATGATAAGCATATTCTGGAAGTGGATGAGAAAAATTTTCCGGGAAAATACAGAAGGATAATCAGAAGATTGCGGAAAGCCCATGAAGAAAAAGAGGTGCGGGAAATTATGGATGCAGAAGATTACCATTTGCAAAATCTTCAGGATTTTGAAAGAGAGATCGGAGAGAGAGAAAGAGTAATTGAAGAAAGAGAAAAAGTGATTTCGGAAAAGGAAAAAGAAATTTCGGAAAAAGATGCGCTTTTATCGGAGAAGGAAGCACTTCTTTCCGAAAAAGATAAGCTAATTAATGAGTTGATGAAAAAGATTGAGAAAAATAAATAGTCTTCGTGTTACATCCGTTTTATGAAAAATTTATTTCTGCCCTTTTTTTTATTCTTTGTTTTTCCGCTTTTTGCACAGCAAAATGACAGGGTTTCATACGGCGGTGAAATCAATGATATTCTTTTGCAAAATAAGGATGAACTCCCTCTTGTATTTGATTTGCGGAAAACAAGTCGTCTTTCGCCTGTAAAAACCCAGCCCGACGGAGGTTGTTGGGCAAGCGCGACAATGTCATCTGTAGAATCATTATTCAAAACTTTTGATTATGGTGATTTTAAACTGTCCGATATAAATTTGAAACTTTTTAACGGTTTTGATTCTGCGAGAAGTACAAACGGCAATCATTTTATGGCAACGGCTTATTTCACGCGCGGTGCCGGGCCACTTTTGTCATCTCCCCAAACGGATTCGGTTTTTGCATTAGCTCCCGAAACAGCGGCATATATTACAGATGCAAGATTTCTTCCTGATGATTCGGAAATTATTAAAAATGTCATTATCAATTTCGGTGCTGTTTATTCAATGATATATTTTAATAAAAATAATTTCGATACTCTTTCCTGTATTCTTTATTCTCAAAAACATAAAATTAATCATGTTGTTGATCTTGTGGGCTGGAATGATACAATGCAAACAAAAAATGGAAGCGGCGTTTGGATATCTCAAAATTCACTTGGGAATAAATTTGGCGATTCCGGTTTCTTTTATATTCCTTACACTGATTATAACGTTTTGAAATTTAATGCTATATGGAATAAGTGGATACCTTATGATTCCAATGCGAGAATTTACTATTATGATACGCTCGGGACGTATTTCTCCTATGGCTATAATGATAGTTTGATATACGGTCTTGTTAAATACATAGCTTTGTCGGACTGTGAAATAACAAAAATAGGGACTTCCGTAAATTGTAATAATACAAAGATTTATACCGAAATTTATGGGAAATTCAACCGGCATACAGGTGCATTGACAGACAAAAAAGCTGTGATTGGGGAGCGAATATGCAATTATCCTGGTTATTACACCTTTGATTTGGAAAATCCTATTGAACTAAAAAAAGGGGAGGAGTTTTATATTTTGATGAGATACATTTCGCCCGGAGAGTCTATGCCGATGCCTGTTGAAGAAGTTGTTAAAGGTTATTCCAATCCGGTTTTGACTTCCGGAAAATGTTTTATCAACCATGATATTGAAAAATGGCCTGATGCCTGGTTTGAAACGGGAAAAGATGCGGAATATGATTTCCTGAAATTTAATTTGTGTATTAAGGCTTATTGCATTGATACCGGAGGAGGTGATTAACCCAATAGTTTCCGTCGTGCATCCTCCAAAGCGGAATCGGTTCCGAAAATATGAACAATATCACCAACACGAAAAAATGTTTCTCCATGTGGAATATATGATTCGTTACCTCTCTTAACCATCATCAAAATCGCATTGTTTTGAAATGGAACCTCTTTAACCTGCAATCCGTCAACATCCTTATTTCTAATTTGAATCTCTTCAACGCTGAAATTTTCAAAGGTCTCAACAAGTGTATGATAGGTGGTTGGTCTGATAATCAGGTTTTCAATGGTGGTTGCAATAACTTTCACGGCGTCAACGGTTTCAACCTCAAGCCTTTTCATTGCGCGGTCAAGTGAAAGATGGGCTGCTCTTGAAATAATACGCTCATGACCGATATCCTTTCTGAGCAATTCACATATTTTATAGTTTCTTTCATCCGAGGCAGTATCAACCACGACATAGTTTTCAGGTTTAAGCTTTATTTTCTGGTATATATCAGGGTTAAGGCCATCGCCTCTTATTGAATTTAGTCCGTTAGCTTTAATCTCTTTACATCTTGCTTCATTCATTTCAACAATTATTGAAGTTTTACCGTGGATATGGAGGCGGCGTGCGAGCAGGACTCCGGTGCTACTTCCTCCGACAATAATAGTTTTGTCACCTTCAAGGATATCGGGAGGATTAAGTTGGTTGAAAATAATGGGAGACAGGAAACAAGTTAATACTGCCATCAGAACGAAACTTGCATTTTGACCCGCCGTTATAACTCCCAAATCCTGTCCGATTGCAGCCGCCGCAATGATAAGGCTTAACCTTGACGACATCAGAAATCCTCCCGAGATGGCTTTTCTTACTCCGAATAATCTTGCCCAAAGTAACGAAGGGATTACTTTAACGGCAAAAAGTGTTATTAATAAAAAGATAAGAAAATAGATCAAAGAACTATCGAACTCATGGAAGGCTTCCGGTTCGAATTTTGCACCCACCATTATGAAAAATATGGGAATGAAAAACCCGAATCCCATTCCGTCGAGTTTCACCATAAGCAGTGATCTCTCTTTATGGAGGAAATTAGAGAGCAGCAATCCGCTTAAGAATGCACCAAGCAGAATAACTTCTTCACCGATATAATGGGAGAGCACAACAAATATCAGTATCAAAAGCATTGTGCCTCTAACACTTATTTGTGATGCGGCGTGTGAAAGTTGAAAACTTACTCTTTTATACAAAGGAAATTTGTGAAGCCGTTTGCCGATTTCATAAAAGATAAAGAAAGCCGCAAAAAGTGCTATGATGAGCAAAATCTTCCATTTAAAACCATGTTTTAGAATAAACGCTGTGAATGTGAACAAAATAATACTAATGATATCGGCAATGGCAGCGGCAATTATCAGCATCTGACCGAAACGACTGTTAACCTCTCCTCTGTTTTTCAGAATGGGCAGAATGATCCCTACGGAAGTTGTAACCATTATCAGTGCAAAATACCAACGACTATTTATTGATGCAAACGATGATAATGATAAAGCGCCGAGGTAAGACAGAATTAGAGTGATAATAAAAGAAGAGAGGCCAACAAGAAGCGGGTTTTTTAAAAATCTGGCTACAGTTATCCTTTTACGCGGAAACGATGCAATAATCTGGTCAACATCAATTTCAAGTCCGCTCAGAAACATAAGAAAAATAAAACCGGACAGTGCCAGAAATTCAAGAATATGATAGCTCTCCTGATCCGGAGAACCGAGAAAATAAACACCTACGAAGTATCCTAAAATAATTTCAACAATAACCGCAGGTACTTTTTTCAGTTTGAAAAGATTCAGCAACATAGGTACCAGCCATGCCACTGTAGCTACTATGAATAGCGGCAGGAAATCAAAATCAAATGAGATACTTAATAACAGTTTATTCATATTTGAATTTAATCGTCATATTTCAATAAAAACTTCGGATTGATGGCTTTGAAAGAGATTCTTCCCGTGTTGTCAACTATTTCTTTTACAGGTCGTAATACAATTCCCTCGCGTTGAATATTATTCAGTACCGACTTTCCGGTTGCCAACTCAACAAGCTCTTCAATGTTATTCGAGAGTTTATAATTTTTTTCAAGTAACGGAACGGTTTTTAATTCCATTTTCTTGAAAAACTCTTCAAATTCATCAAGGTTAAGAAACCTGTGCTCATCAATGTCATAAGCATTAAAAAAATAGATATCCTGACCTCTGAGGTTGTATTTGTTACTTTGAACATTCTCGCCGATAACCTCCCCTTGAATAGCCATATTCTTGTTGAGACCTTTAAATTTTTCTTCTACTTTGTACTTTCGTGCAAGTTTCCATTGAGTATTTTCTTCTGTTTCTAACAGTTCCAGATTACGTGAGCATACTCCGAATTCACCGTCATTATAATAAAACGTTGCGGAGCTGCCGTCAAGTTTTTCGGTATAGAAAAATGTTTCACCTTTGTATTTGTCCAAAACATCCTGCATAATCTGAACACGCGGTTCGTCTGTTTTGGGGATGAATGAAGGAAATCTGCCCTTTGCCACACCCTCAAGATTTGCCGGAATTGGAGGCTCGTATTTTGTTATGCCCAATATTTCCGTAACATCCTTACCTTCTTCAATTTCAGTGCCTTCGGGCAAAATTGACAAAGGAAAACAAATGCCCTGTGATATCTGTCCGCGCAGCTTGATAGTGCGTATGCGCATCTTACGTGGTTTCAGAAATTCAAACTCCGGTCTTTCAGGTAAAATGCTGTCTATTTCACAATAAACACATAAATCTCCTTCGTTGAATTCTCCTTTTTTAACAACCAGTTGCCAGCCGAGCACAGTTGCCTTTACAATGCTGTTGGCACCTTCAATAGGCTCCAACTTGCTGATTTTCTGTATGCTTGCCAGTTTTCTCATAGTTATTTGTTGTTTAGATTCTTTTGTGTCAAAGATAATATTTTTACAGGACTTTTAGGTGGTTGATAAAAAATAAAGTTGATTTTAAACAAAATTCTATAAATTAGCGGGCGATAATTGCTGTTTGATATCTGCGCCGGTTGTTATCATTTTGTTTTTAAACTTATGATTTTAAATCCCTATTATGAGAAGAATTATTTTATTTGTCATTTTTGTATTTTCCATTACTTTCGGAAGTGAATTTTTATGCGCCGGGTCGCAGGATACCATAAAAGCCGGACATTCTACGGGAAAAGTCGAACAAAAACTTAACGCAGAAACAAAAACTATAAGCGATAGAATAGATAATGCATTCAGACCTGTTGTAGATAAAATGAGCAAGTTTTTATTCTGGGACCCGGCACAGGCGTCGGGAATTTATGATCCGGTAATCAGAGACGAAAACGGGAATCCCGTGCTTGACAGGGATGGGAAAAAGAAAGAGGCGCATGTGCCTTTGGTGGTTCTTTGGCTCATATTCGGTGCTATAACTTTTACAATCTTTTTCAGATTTATAAATATACGCGGATTTAAACATTCCCTTCAAATAGTTTCAGGAAAATATGATGACCCCGAAGATGCCGGTGAGGTGTCTCACTTTCAGGCATTGACAACAGCTTTGTCAGCTACGGTAGGTCTCGGAAATATTGCGGGTGTCGCCATTGCCATTTCAATCGGAGGTCCCGGTGCAACATTCTGGATGATAGTTGCAGGCTTGTTGGGTATGTCGTCAAAGTTTGTGGAGTGTACACTTGGCGTGAAGTATCGTAAAATTGATGAAAACGGTGTTGTGTCGGGTGGCGCGATGTATTATTTGCGCGACGGCTTGAAGAAAAAGGGTATGAAATGGCTCGGAGCCTTACTTGCTTTCATATTTGCCGTTTTGGTTATCGGAGGCTCCTTTGGAGGCGGAAATATGTTCCAGGCTAATCAGGCTTTTGCACAGTTAGCCTATGTTGCTCCCGGTGTATCGAACCACGGCTTTTGGTTTGGAGTTATAGTTGCCATTCTTGTCGGCGTGGTAATAATCGGAGGTATTAAAAGTATTGCAAATGTTACGGATAAAATAGTACCTTTTATGGCTGTAATTTATGTGGGAACAGCGCTGGTAATTATTTTCCTGAACTTAAATCATACGGCGGAAGCTTTTAAATTGATAATTGAAGGAGCTTTTGGAGCGGATGCCTTAAAAGGCGGTTTTATTGGAGTTTTAATTGTCGGTTTCCAACGTGCGGCATTTTCAAATGAGGCAGGCGTAGGCTCGGCTGCTATCGCTCACTCGGCAGTTAAAACCGAAATACCTGTTACGGAGGGTTATGTTGCTCTTTTGGAGCCCTTTGTGGATACTGTGGTGATTTGCACGATGACAGCCCTTGTTTTGATCTTTACAGGCACCTATGAAAATCCGGCCGGTTTGGAAGGCGCCCAACTTACATCGCAAGCCTTTTCTACGGTCATCTCCTGGTTCCCCTATCTGCTTGTTGTGGCAATCTTCCTTTTTGCGTTTTCAACAATGATATCATGGTCATATTACGGTCTGAAAGGTTTTGACTATCTCTTCGGCGACATTTCCGAAAAACTCTTCAAAACAAGAAACGTTGCCAAATATACTTATTTTACAATTTTTCTGATATTTATAGTTATAGGTTCTTCATCCAATCTCGGATCGGTTATGGACTTTTCCGATATGATGATTCTGTCAATGGCATTTCCCAATATCCTGGGGCTGCTTATTCTTGCTCCCGAAATAAGAAGGGATTTACGTGATTATCAAAGAAGACTTAAAAACGGCGAAATTAAAGTGTTCAAATAGATTTCTTTTTTGTATCTTTACTCCCAAATTTTTGAAATTGAGCCGGATTAAAGATCAGATGAAAGGATACTTTACTTTTAACCGTACCGAACAACGGGGAATTGCCGTTTTGTCGGTTTTGATTTTGATTGTAATATTGATAAATATTCTACTTCCATATTTTATTGAGGATGAAAAACCGAATTATACCGAATTTAAAAAAGAGATAGCGAAATTTGAGGCATCTCAACTTAAAGCAAAGCAAAAATATTTCCAAAAGGAGTTTAAATCGGATGATATTACTAAGAGGCTGCACCCTTTCCCGTTTGACCCCAATGGTCTTCCTGTTGAAAAGTGGAAAAAATTGGGTTTGTCCGACAAGCAAATAAAGGTTATCAAAAACTATGAGAGGAAGGGAGGGCGGTTTTATAAAAATGAAGACCTCGCAAAAATATACGGCATCTCGAAAGAGGAGTATAAAATACTTGAGCCTTATATAACAATTGTAAATGATGACAATAATAAGAGTGTTAAGGTTATGGAAAAAACGGAAATATCACCTTTTCCCTTCGACCCCAATGTTGTTGATGAAAATAGTTTGCTTACGATGAAACTGGATACAAAATTGGTTAGTACCATTATCAATTATCGAGAAAAAGGTGGAAGATTTTACAAAAAGGAAGACCTGAAGCGCATCTATGGCATGAAACCTGAAATTTATAGAAAACTGGAACCGTTTATTAAAATTGAATCGGATACGACAATAGATAATACAGATAATACAGATAATAAGCCGGAACCGATAGTTGAGCTAAATTCCGCCGACACCCTCGATCTTCAGCAACTAAAAGGAATAGGGCCTTCTTATGCAAAGAGAATTGTAAAATACAGAAAGATGCTCGGCGGCTATTATTCCAAAACTCAATTGATGGAAGTGTATGGGATGGATAGTGTCAGATATAATAATATGAAAAATTTTGTAACAGTAAATCCTGACTCCGTTAAAAGAACGGATATAAACAGTGCAACAATCAAACAGCTTATCAAACATCCCTACATTGATTTTTATACGGCAAAGTCAATTGTAAAATACAGGCAAAAGATTGGCAAGTTTTCCGGTGTGTCGCAGTTAAAAGATTCAGCCGTCGTACCTGACGAATTATACCGGAAGATAGCACCCTATTTGACAGTGAAATAAACCGAGGCAAAACACCGCTAAAGTCCATAGTCCATCTTAGTTTGTTGGTACAGGTTTTTAATCAAAAATAGCTTACCGTTTCGACAAACCTTTCAATAGATTGCCCATTCGGAAGAGACAACTCCCAAAAAAACTATTTACGTCACAGTGTCAATAAACGTGCTGTTCAGGATTTTCCAATCCCGAACTTAATATTTTCAGGATTTGCAATCCTGCAATAAAATGAATTCCCTTATGTGGGATTTAGTGCCTTTTGAGTTTTCGTGTTTTAATTTCACCACCAAAACACAAAATCCACCAAACATTTTATAAAAAGTTTGCTTGTAAGTCAGATATTTCCTTTTTCGACAAATCTATCATTAGTCTCACCTTTAGGGGAGATTTAGAGGGGTAAAACCCAATAGATTTTTGATTTTCTCTTCCTTGAGCATTGTTCAATGCATATTAAGTATTGAGCATTTTTTTCAATAACCCTGCCTCTTGTCGGTGTTGTCACCGACAAAGAACAGTCATCACCGGAAAACTTTGCCATACTGTATTTTATCTCCATACGTGATTATATATCCTGAAGATAATTTTTTTAGTATAATCCTGCCCAAGAGGCGACTGCTTAAATCGGAAAAAGACCCAAGTGCGAGGTTTGTTGCCACAAAGGCTCTAAGAATCACAAAATTAAAAAAATTATCCCGACACTGACCTGCCCCTGCCCGTAAGGCCAGGCGGGCGTCCGGTCAGGCGGGAATCCGAAAAAGCCCCAAGTTCGAGGCTGTTTCATTCTGAGCGAATCCGAAGAATGACCGTTATACCGACTTTGAAAATAGTTTTAATAGAAACCGGTTATCTGTATTTGATAACCTGAGCCTTTTCAAGAGTTATCAAACCTTGTTCTACGACTTCGTCCAGAAAAGGCATTATTTTATCAATTTCTTCTTTTGTATCCACTATTTCAACAATTACAGGCATATCTTCCGAAAGTCGCAACAGCTTAGCCGAGTGAATACGGCTTGCAGCTCCGAACCCCATTATACCCCTTAACACCGTTGCTCCTGCCAGATTTAATTCTCTGGCTTTTAACACTATAGCTTCGTATAGCAATCTCCCTTTGTATGTGTCGGTCTCACCGATAAAGATACGTACTAACAATCCTTCTATTGGTAATTTCATAACTCTTATTTTATAAAGTTAAAAAGCTCTCTTGATAACCAGAATCCTGCCAGAACAAGCGCCAATGCTGCAATATTATTGGCAAGAATATTTAGAATACCCATTCTTATGTCACCGGTTTTGAAAAAGTTCATTGTTTCGAGCGCATAGGTAGAAAAAGTAGTAAAACCGCCGAGAAAGCCTATAAAAATAAATGCTCTCACTTCGGGTGTTATATTTTTAATTTCAAAAATACCCCAAAACAGACCGATTAAAAATGCTCCTATTGCATTAACCATAAAAGTTCCCCAGGGAAATACAGGGTAGGAAAACTTGTAAGGAATTCCCGAAACGGCATATCTTGCAAATGTTCCGAATGCTCCTCCTGCGACCAGTATTAAAATCTTTTGCATTTTTTTAATAACTTATAATAATATCATACAATAAAAATACAATATGTCTGTTAACAATAATTATTAATTATAAAATAAAGTGTGCTAAATTACTATTTTGTTTTATTTTGCACCCGATTTATTTTAGAAGCAATTTATTTATTTAATTAACGTTATTTTTGCACAGTCAAAATTATTTGGAGTATTTACAATAATTAATTTATGAAAAAGACAGTCATTTTCTTCTTGGGAGCACTTTTGGGTTTCGCACCTTTTTTTGCCAACTCCCAGGATAAACCAAACTACATTGGACAACAATCACAAAATACAATCACAACCGCTGTTCCTTTCCTGATGATTGGCCCGGATGCCAGATCCGGTGGAATGGGAGAGGTTGGTGCGGCAACTGCACCTGACGCAAGTTCGCAACACTGGAATCCTGCAAAATATCCCTTTGCCGATAAGGATATGAGTATTGGTATATCGTATAGCCCCTGGCTTAGAAAACTTGTAAATGATATTAATCTTGCTTATCTGACTTTTTATAAAAAAATAGGTGACAGGCAAGCTGTTCATGCCTCACTGACTTACTTTTCGCTTGGAAATATTACTTTTACCGATATTCAGGGTGAAGTAATCGGTAATTATAAACCAAACGAATTTGCAATTGATGCCGGATATTCAAGAAAGTTCTCAGAGAAGTTTTCCGGTTCGGTTGTGGGAAGATTTATTTATTCAAATCTTACTCAGGGGCAGTTTGTTCAGGGGGTTTCCACAAAAGCGGGAACTTCGGTTGCTGCCGATGTTGCACTTTTTTACAAGACAGACCTCAGTATTAACGGGTTAGCCGGATCGGATTTGGCTTTTGGTTTGAATATTTCAAATATCGGTGCCAAAGTTTCTTATTCCGATGATGACCAGGCAAAGGACTTTATTCCGACAAATATGCGGTTGGGTGGTTCTTTCGGAATGGATATTGATGATTATAACTCTTTCAGGTTCTCACTTGATGTAAATAAACTTCTTGTACCAACTCCTCCGATTTATAAAGTGGATACAACAGGTCAGCCGGTAATAGGCCCTGACGGTAAACCGGTTATTGAAGCCGGAATGGATCCGGATGTCTCGATTGTTACGGGAATGATTCAATCGTTTTATGATGCACCGGGTGGTTTTAGCGAAGAGATGAAAGAATTTATCTGGGTTGTTGGTGTCGAGTATTGGTACGATAAACAATTCGGTGTTCGTGCCGGGTATTTTCACGAAAGCAAAATGAAAGGTAACCGCCAGTTCTTTACTCTTGGCCTTGGATTAAGGTATAATGTTTTCGGACTGGATTTTTCTTATCTGATTCCGACTCAACAGCAGAATCCTCTGGCAAATACACTGCGATTTACACTGACATTTAACTTTGATGCAGTTGGAAAGAATTAGTATTTTATAAAATAATTAAAAGGGGCTGGTGCAAAAATTGTATCAGCCCTTTTTTGTCAAATCAATATTTTTTATAACTTGCGCCCGTATTTAAAAATTACCGGATGATTAAAGTAGGTTTTGGTTTTGATGTTCATAAGCTTGAAGAGGGTTACGACCTTTGGATTGGAGGCGTAAAGGTTGATTCGGAGAAGGGTTCCGTCGGACATTCTGACGGTGATGTATTGATACACGCTATTTGTGATGCCATCCTCGGTGCGGTTAATCTGGGAGACATCGGAACACATTTTCCCGATTCCGACCCTGAATATAAAAATATTGACAGTAAAATACTACTTGGAAAGGTTTGTGATTTGCTCGAAAGGGAAGGATATTTAATTAATAATATTGATTCTACGGTAAGCCTTGAAAAACCGAAAATTGCAGGATATATCTCTGAAATGAAGTCTGCTTTGTCTGAAACAACAGGGGTGAAGGAGAGTGATATTTCCATTAAGGCAACAACAACGGAAAAGCTTGGTTTCACAGGCCGGCAGGAAGGAATTGCAGCTTATGCCGTCGTGCTTATAAGAAGAAAATAAATCAATAACCAATTTTTATTTAATCATAAAATCAAGCATTTTCCTGTCTTCAAGATATGCAGTTATCCTGTCTCCTATACCGACTTTTCCCACACCTGCCGGAGTGCCGGTAAAAATCATATCGCCCATTTTCAGATAGATGAACTGCGAAACGTAGGAGATGACCTTTTCAAAAGAGAATATCATATCCTTTGAACTCCCGTTTTGAACCGTATTTCCGTTTAAATCCATGTGGAATTTTATTTCTTTAGGGTTATGAAGTTCCGATAAAGGAATAAAAGTGCTTATGGGGGCGGAGTTGTCAAAGGCTTTTGCTATTTCCCAAGGATGACCTTTCTCCTTACATTTTTTTTGTAAATCCCTTGCAGTGAAGTCAATACCAAGAGTTATTTTGTCATAATAATTGCCGGCAAACTTCTCCTGAATATTTTTGCCGTTTTTGGAAATCTTTATTACAAGCTCGGTTTCATAATGTATTTCATTTGAAAAATCCGGGATGTAAAAAGGACGGTTTCTTATTAGTAAGGCTGTGTCAGGCTTCATAAAAAACAAAGGATTCTCGGGTAAGGGGTTGTTAAGCTCCTTTGCATGGTCAACGTAGTTTCTTCCTATACATATTATTTTCATTGTTGTATTTTTTTAAGTTTATAAATATATTTACCTCACGCGGCGACGCAGCGACGCAACGGAATGTTATTTTTGCCTCACGCAGCGACGCAACGATGCAACGGAATGTTATTTTTCCTCACGCGGCGACGCAGCGACGCAACGGAATGTTATTTTTGCCTCACGCGGCGACGCGGCGACGCAACGGAATGTTATATTTACCTCACGCAGCGACGCAGCGACGCAACGGAATGTTATTTTTACCTCACGCGGCGACGCTTATCTTCAATCCGTATTTCTATTACTGCCAAAATGCAATATTCCTAATAAATCACAAACAAAAATAAAAGAAAAACTAAAATTTGTTAACAAAAAAATTGAAGCCGGGTTGATAATCAGGCGATTTGTTTCATTTGTTAATAATCAGCGGATAACAGTGTTAATAAATTGTCAGTTAAATGCAAAAACCAAAGGTTGTTTGTTATAATTTTGACACATATTTAAAACTCATAATAAAACATAAACAGAACAAATGACAGGTAATCGGGAATCGAAAGGAAATGTAAAGACAACAGTAAGGAAATCTCCTCTGAAACAGGCTTTTAGCGAGCATGGTAAAATTCCTCCACAAGCAATTGACCTTGAGGAAGCTGTGCTTGGTGCTTTAATGCTGGAGCAGGATCCGCTTAATGCCGTGATTGATGTTCTGAAACCTGAAATGTTTTATAAAGAAGCTCATCAGGAAATATACCGCGCTATCCATAATTTGTTTAACAAGTCGGAGCCCGTGGATATTCTGACCGTAACCAACGAGCTAAAGCTTAACGGAAGTCTTGAACTTGTCGGAGGTGCATATTATATTGCCCAGCTTACCAACAGGGTTGCCTCTTCGGCAAATACCGAATATCATGCAAGGATAATACTGCAAAAATATATTCAGAGGGAACTGATATCCGTTTCGTCGGAAATAATAAAGGATGCATTTGAAGATACAACGGATGTTTTTGAACTTCTGGATAAAGCTGAGAAAAATCTGTTTTCTGTCAGCGAAAATAATTTCCGCAGGGCTTACGACAGTATGCAATCATTGGTTAAAGATGCTATTGAGGAGATTCAGAAGGCCAAGGATCATGAAGGAAACATACGAGGTGTTCCTTCGGGATTTACCGCCCTCGATAGGATTACCGCCGGATGGCAAAAATCAGACCTCATTGTTCTTGCTGCCCGTCCGGGAATGGGAAAAACAGCTTTTGTACTTTCAATGGCCAGAAATATTGCAGTGGATTTTAAAAGACCCGTGGCATTTTTCTCTTTGGAGATGTCATCAGTTCAGTTAGTAACACGTCTGATATCCAGCGAATCACAACTTCCGGCTGATAAACTGAAAAAGGGAAATCTGGAAAATTTTGAGTGGGAACAGCTTAATGCCAAAATCGGAGGTCTGGTTGATGCACCGCTTTATATTGATGATACTCCGGCATTATCAATATTCGAACTCAGGGCAAAGTGCAGAAGGCTGGCTGCTCAGCATAATGTGGAATTAATTATTATTGACTACATACAACTGATGTCGGCTGGAGGAGACGGAAAAGGAAACAGGGAGCAGGAAATAAGTACCATATCCCGGTCATTGAAAAGTCTTGCCAAAGAGTTGAATGTTCCGATCATAACGTTGTCACAGCTTAACCGTTCGGTTGAAACACGTTCGGGAACAAAACGCCCGATGCTTTCCGACCTTAGAGAATCAGGTGCTATTGAGCAGGATGCCGATATGGTTTTGTTTATCTACAGACCCGAATATTATAAGATTGACCAGGATGAGGCGGGTAATTCAACACATGGTATGGCTGAACTAATAATTGCCAAACATCGTAATGGTGCTCTTGCCGATGTGAAACTTCAATTTATTGACAGGTTTGCCAAGTTTATGGATTACGAAGATGATTCATTTTCCGATGATAATACTATGCCTGCGGGAGATTATTCGGCGGAAAACTCCTATACAATACCTTCCAGGATGGATGATATTCCAAGTGACGACTCTACACCGTTTTAGGATTTAAAAAAAGTTAAATTTGCTGTACTCCGATAATTAATTAGCATTATTTCCCGTTAATTAAAATTAGTATGTAACTTTGTGAAATCTTTTTGAATTTGTAAAGAATGAGAAAATTTCTTCTGACAGTCATTTTGTTTTTTATTTTGGTCCTTGCTAAGGCTGCATACATTCTTATTCCTATGGATGATACACAAAAGAATCATCTGAAGGCTTATGGTATTGCATACTGGGTTTTACAGCAGGATGTTGAGGTGGACTGGTTGCTTAACTACCGCGGAGGCAGTTTTATGTGCAAATATTATGATTTGATTGAGCAGGAATGTGTTATTCGGGGAGTCAGCTATCAGATAATCGCGGATGCACAGTCAACGGCAATACTTTTGGAAATATCAGACCCTGAAGTGAATATGGATGTTATCAAACTTCAAAAACCACCTAAGATCGCAGTCTATTCACCTAAAAACAAGCAACCTTGGGATGATGCCGTAACGCTTGTTTTGACTTATGCCGAAATTCCTTATGATGTTGTTTACGACGAGGAAGTAGTACAGGGGAAGTTGCCGCTATACGACTGGCTGCATCTCCATCACGAAGATTTTACCGGGCAGTATGGAAAATTCTGGGCAAGATACAGGAATGTGGACTGGTATAAAGAGGATGTGAGAGTAAATGAGGAAATAGCACATAAGCTCGGGTTCGGTAAAGTGTCGCAATGTAAACTTGCAGTTGCAAAGAAAATAAGGGATTTTGTAGCAGGTGGAGGATACCTTTTTGCTATGTGCTCCGCTCCCGACAGCTACGATGTTGCACTCGCTGCCGAAGGAGTTGACATTTGTGATGTTATGTTTGACGGGGACCCTATGGACCCCAATGCGCAGGAAAAACTGAATTATGATAATTGTTTTGCATTTCGCGACTTTACAATAAGCACTAATCCTTATGAATATGAAATTTCCTCAATAGATGTGAATCCGCAACAGCGCAGGGTGACGGAGAAAAATGATTATTTCACTCTGTTTGATTTTTCAGCAAAATGGGATCCCGTACCGACAATGCTATGTCAGGACCATACTCAGATTATTAAAGCTTTTATGGGACAGACAACAGCTTTTCGCGAGCAATATATAAAGCCTAATGTCCTGATTATGGGCGAAAATAAATCTCTCGGTGAGGCACGATATATCCATGGTGAGTTCGGCAAAGGTACCTGGACTTTTTATAGCGGTCACGATCCCGAAGATTACCAGCACTTTATCGGCGATCCACCCACCGACCTGAACCTGCATCCCAACTCACCCGGATACCGGCTGATTTTAAATAATGTATTATTTCCGGCAGCTAAAAAGAAAAAGCAGAAAACGTGATGCTAACCTGTGGCAAATCAACAGGATAGAAATTATATTCCTTATCAATAAAGCAATTGCCGCTAAGGCATTTGGTATTCAAGATTTGCTTTGTAAGTACTAATATTTCCCTTTTCGTCGGTAACTTTCAGTTGGAAAATATTTTTTCCTTTCTTTAAAAGGTCATCATACCTATAGATCAGCATATCGTTTTTGACGTCATATTCCATCAAAATCCAATTACCGTTCAGGGTGGGATAGTAGGACTTTATTCCGGAAAGTTCGTCGGTTATTTTAACTTTAATGGTATTTTGTTTTGATATGTTTTTCCCGTTTTTGATATTCACGGGTCTTATTTCCGGAGGAATGGTATCGGCAGTAATAAAATAATCTCCAAACTCCCTTATTTTTGCAGTTATGCTTCCGTTTTCAAATTCTCCACCGGCTGAGGATATGTTATTCTTATTATCCAGCTTTGCAATGAGAATCTTATTTGTTAATCGTTCGGGAATATCATTTGCCGGTATTTTCAGGCTGCACCAGGTTTGCAACGGAACATAGTCGTAATGCAAATGATAAAGCTTTGATAATCCTTGCTCCGGTGCAGGGGAGGTGCCGTATTTGAAATAAAGGGTATCGTAAAGAGCTTTGCCAGGAACGGTTAATTTCAATCCCTCTTTTTCAAAAGTGTTTGTACCCGAGAATGTAAACAGTGTGCCGGACGGTATAATTGCCGCTTTTTTTATCCCGGTGGTGTCGCTTTTAACCCAAAATTCCAAAGTTGATTTGTTTCCGGGGACATCACTAACATCATATGTTATTTTATGAACTTCACCATCATTGAAGTCAATAATTCCCCTGTTAATCACATCCTTGTAAATACTCAATCTGTTGTTGGGTTGTATAAACGATTTTTGAATGGTTCTTCTTTTTTGACTGAACTCCTTATAGTCCATAAAGCTATTGATATACCTTGTCTCATCAAATGAAAACGTCTCCATCCTGTGAGAATACACCTGCGTAGAATCAACAGCCATTTTTATGGAGTAAACACCGTTTTTGTTTTTCCCGCCATTAAAAGGATCATAAGTATTAATCCCGAAATATGCTTTACCCGAAATATCAATTGTATCGTTACCTTTTAGTTTGTATAAGTCTTTAGACCATTCTGTCCTGATTTCAACAGGAGACTTGTGTCCGTTAATAAGAGAATTATTATCAGCCGGATAGATTTTCAGAATATTGATAAACGGACTTTTTTTATCTTCAACCTTAAAACCGAAAAGCAGGGGATTAATTGGTTTTTGTGTTTTGGCATCACGTATTTCGAAATGCAGATGCGGACCGCCTGACCTTCCGCTATCGCCTGTCAGTGCAACTATATCTCCCTTTTTTACGGGGAATTGTCCCTTTTTAAAATAAAGATCAACGGAATATGATTTTTTACGGTATTGTTCTGAGAGGATATAGTCGTTTAATTTTTTTTCATATTCCTGTAAAT
>Ga0256841_1001363_pt1 | contig 21409 bp, 15 predicted proteins | sample 356308metaG_FD_185971 | JGI IMG/M metagenome (GOLD analysis project Ga0256841, IMG submission 185971) | Hydrothermal vent microbial communities from Mid Atlantic Ridge, Atlantic Ocean - 356-308 | ecosystem: Environmental > Aquatic > Marine > Hydrothermal vents | place: Atlantic Ocean: Mid... | reverse complement strand
ATCCGGGTGGAGCAACGTCAGCTGGCGGCGCTACAGCACGATGTCATCGAAGCCCGCGGCGATGCCCAGCCGGTGTTGTCGCTGGGCAATGTCCAGCTGCGGCGTGAATACGGCCTGCTGGTGAAAGGGCGTACGTACCCACCGGTCCCATCGGATCGCGAATGGCTCTGGCGTCTGGAGGCACCGCTGGTCGTCGATGCGGCAGGCTGGTATCTGGAACCGGAGGCGCTGCTCAACTGTTGTCCCGATTTCGACCGCAACACCGTGCTCAAGGTGCGTTGCCGCCGCGGTGGTGAACGCTTCCGGCCGGGGCCGACCGCTCGCAGCCGGCCACTCAAGCAACTTTTTCAGCAATGGCGCGTACCTGTCAGGGTACGGAACCGGATCCCGTTGCTATTTCGTGGTGATGAGCTGGTGGTGATCTGGGGCTATGCCGTGGCCAGCCACGGGGATGCCACTGCGCAGCCGGGCGGGCTTATCAAAGGAGAACCCTCATGAAGACCAAACGCGCTTTTCACCTTTTGTTTGGCATGATGCTGTGGGCTTTGTTGGCCGCGCCGCTGTCGGCCAATGAGCTGGCGGGCAATGCCTCGCCCTATCTCGCCATGCATGGTCATGATCCGGTCAACTGGCGGTTGTGGAACCGGAAGACGCTGAGCGAGGCGCGCCGGCAGGGGAAGCTGTTGTTCGTGTCGATCGGTTATTTCGCTTGCCGTTGGTGCCATGTGATGCAGCATGAGAGCTACCAGGACAAAAAGGTGGCCGCCATCCTCAACCGCGATTTTATTTCGGTGAAGGTGGATCGGGAGCTCAATCCGGTGCTGGACGAGCGCTTGATCGATTTCGTTCAAGCCACCGCGGGGCGGGCAGGCTGGCCGTTGAATGTCTTTCTGACCCCGGAAGGCTATCCGGTGGCCGGTATGACTTATCTGCCCCGCGACCGTTTCATCGCCGTGCTCAACGGCATTCGCGAGCAGTGGCGCAACAACCGCAACAAGCTGACCCAGGCAGCGAAAGAGGTCGACAGTCTGTTGGCAGTGGCGCAGGCCGGTGACAATGCCGGCGTGGACAAGCCACTGGCTGCCTTCATGGATCGGGTGGTCAGCGATGGTATGCAAATGGCCGATACGCTAGGCGGTGGTTTTGGTCAGCAGACCAAGTTTCCGATGGCGCCACAGTTGGCAGCCTTGTTACAGGCCGAAACCGCTGCACCTGATCCGGCATTGGCCGAATTTCTCGAACTGACCTTGACGAAGATGGCACGGCGCGGTTTGTTCGATCATGTCGGCGGCGGGTTCTTTCGCTATTCCACCGACCCAAACTGGGAAACGCCGCATTACGAGAAGATGTTGTACACCAGCGCCTTGCTGGCGCCGATCTATCTGCGTGCCGCCGAGCGTTTCGGGCGACCCGATTTCAGGCGTACCGCATTGCGGTCACTGGATTTCATCCTGGATGAGTTGGCCGCGCCAGGGGGTGGATATATAGCCAGTCTCTCGGCGGTGGACGGGCATGGCGAGGAGGGCGGCTATTATCTTTGGCGGCAGGCGGATCTGAAACCAGTATTCCCGGGTGAGCGTCTGGACTTCGTCAATGCGGTTTGGGATATGTTGCGTGAGCCCCATCCGGCAGCCGGGGTGCTGCCGTTGGAGGACTTCGATCGGGCGCAGATCCTGAAGGTGTTTGCCCTTGATGAGTCGCAGCTCGAAAAGCGTTTGGAGTCGGTACGGGCGCGCCTGAAACAGGTTCGTGAGTCGCAACGCAAGGCGCCGCGTGATGACAAGCGTCTGGCGGGCTGGAATGGCTTGACGCTGGCGGCGCTGGCAGCCGCGGCGCCGGCAGATGACCGTTATCGTCGTGCAGGCAAGCGTCTGGCGGCGTTCATCCGTCAATCGCTGTGGCGCGACGGGCGTGTCGTCAAAGGGCTCGACCGCAGTGGCAGGGTGATGGGTGACGGTGTGTTGTTCGACTATGCTGGCGTGGCCTGGGGGCTGGCGGCATGGGCGAATCTGACCGGAGATGCTGCAGTTTGGGCGGATGCCAGGGCGGTGGTCGCATTGGCCTGGAAGCGCTTCCATACCGATCAGGGTTGGCGACAGACCGAAGTGGATCTGCTGCCCAATCCGGTCTACCAGCGGCATATCCGTGACAGTGCCCTGCCATCGCCCGAGAGTCTTTTGGTGCGGGCAACCGCTGCGGTTTTGCGGCATCGAAAAGAGCGGACATTGCAGCGACAGCTCGATACCCTGCTGGCAACGGCGTCCAAGGGCGTGGAGAACGACCCGTTCTATTTTGCATCCCTCATCGCGGCTGCTGCCCAGGTGCAGTGAAGCCGGGCCTCACATTGCGTTGAGTGAAGCGCCGCCGGAAAGCGGGTGAATCAGGCCAGAGTGAGTGCGTCGTGCGTAAACCGAGCGTCAGCGTGCATTTGTCAAATTTTGTGATAATCGATGCTTGAATGGAACGAACCTTCATTCCTGTCTATCGAAGATAACTGGAAGCGTGCTTCGTTTCCGAAATGGTTATTTGAGTTGCTCAGGAGTTAAAGATGAAAAACTTGATGTTGACTTTGGCCTTGTTCGCAGGCTGCTCTGTTGCCGCATCAGCTACGGTTCATGCAGCCGAGCCGGGGGATCTGAATCGGGATGGCGTGGTCAGTTTCAGCGATTTGACGGTTATGCATGCCGAGTATGGCAAGCGTGGCGCTTCGGTGGCCGATCTGAATGGCGATCGGGTGGTTAATCGTCGAGACGTCCGTATCCTCCACTATCTGTTGGGACACAATGGTGGCGACTTCACCGCTGATACCAGGCTGACGAACGATGATGTCAATGTGTTCAGGCAACGATTCAACAAGCCGGGTGGCAACGATGCCGACTATGACCACAGCGGTTTTGTAAGTTTTCGCGATCTGGAGTTGTTGCGTTACATGCATCATGCCGATTGGACTGCGGAAGAAGCCACGGGGCCGGTGGGGGATCACAATCACGATGGCGTTGTGTCGTTGAGCGATATACCCGCGTTGCGAGACAAGATCGATAACGGACAAGCCACCCAGTTGGATGTGGCCAAACTGTATCTGGTATTGGGCACCAATGCGGGTGACTTGAACTACGATGCGCGTGTGGATAATACCGATCTGAATCTGTTCAGGTCACGCTTCAATAGCGATTATCCAGGTGCCGACTTCGATCAGAGTGGTTGGGTGAGCTTCAATGACCTTGAGTTGTTTCGTTTTGCCCGGCAGGCTGACTGGCGGGGGACGGGCGTATTCGGGGATTTCAATGGAGACCGTCTTGCCAATATCAGGGATCTGGCGATCTTGTATCGTGAAAAGGGGACTGCTGGCGCTTCCGGTACGGATCTCGATGGCAACGGCGTGGTGAACGATTTCGATGTGCAATTGTTTGCATGGTTGAGCGGCCATAACTGGGGTGATATGGATCACAATGGAGCCGTGAGCTTCGGTGATCTCAATGTGCTTGCCAGTGATTATGGCAAAACCAAGCGCTCGATTGCTGACTTCGACGGCAATGGCCGGGTCGATTATGAGGATGTACGTATTTTCATCTACCTATGGCGGTTGGCTCAGCAATATCAGTGATGAACCAAAACAAAAGGGCTGTCATCCTCGCAGGGACGCGGGGATCCCCTCCCCGGGGATGTGAACCACCGTCGTGGTTGCCCTCCCTGGCACTGGATTCCGGCGTCCATGCCGGAATGACGCTGACTATGAATACCGGATACTGTTTCACTCGGATCTGCACTGGATTCCCACTTCCATGCCGGAATGACGCCGCTTGGCATTGGTGATCACGCTGGCAGGTGCCTGGGGATAACCAGGGGTATTGGCGGGTGGAAAGTGGGGCTGTCGAATCGGGTTAGCGTGAATTCACCGAGGCGGTCACGCGCTCGTCGGGAGCGACTTTGCGCGGCAACCTGTTAAAATAGCGGGATGGAGATTCCCGGATACAAGATTGTCGGCACTGTGGGCCAGGGCGGTATGGCGCTGGTCTATGAGGCGATTCAGAATTCGTTGCACCGTAAGGTCGCACTCAAGGTGCTGTCGCCGGCGTTGGTGGCCGACCCCGAGTTTTGTCAGCGTTTTCTCGAAGAGGGCAAGACGGTTGCGCGGTTGTCGCATCCGAATATCGTGACGATCTACGATATCGGTCACCACGAGAACCACTATTTCATGTCGATGGAGTTCATCGAGGGCGGCAATCTGCGCAGCCGCATCGAGGCCGGCATGTCGGAGGCGGAGGTGGTTCGCGTGGCGCGCCAGGTGGCGCGGGCACTGGGTTATGCGCACGATCATGGTTTTCTGCACCGCGACGTCAAGCCGCATAATGTCTTGTTTCGCGAAGACGGCGCGGCGGTGTTGTCGGATTTTGGCATCGCCAAGAATCTGTCGGAGAGTTCGGAGCTGACACGCACCGGCAAGTCGCTGGGCAGCCCGCTGTATATGAGCCCGGAGCAGATCCGCAATGAGCCGCTGGATGTGCGTTCGGATCTCTACAGTCTGGGCGTGGTGATCTATCAGATGCTGACGGGCTATGCGCCTTATCTGGCGACGACGGCGGATTCGACGACCCGCATGCATCTGACCTGTCCGCTGCCCAAATTGCCCAAGGCACAGGAAAAGTTTCAGCCCATCATCCGTCGCTTGCTGGCGAAGTCGCGCAACAATCGTTTTCTCAATGCCTGGGAATTGATCGAGGCGCTCGACAGTATTCCGCTGGGTGACGGTTCGGCGCAGTCGAAGGCGGCAGCACTCGAGCATACGACGGTGTTGAACAGTCCGGCTTCGGCCCTGTCGCCCGGTTCGACCCAGGAGCTGGGCGAGGATGAGCGTTTGCGGGCCTTGCAGCATACCGCTGCCTCACTGATTGCCGAGCGTGATGAGGATGGGGCGTCGAAACCCTTGACCGCGACGCGGGAACAGCAGGCAGTGACGGCGACCCTGACACAGATGGCAAACAGGCAGGGTGTTTTCCGGCTGGTATTCGGAGGGTTGCTGCTGGTCACGCTGGTTGGACTCGGCTTGCTGTTCTATCCGAGATGGGTGGCCTATCAGCAACGCCAGGTTGCCGATGTGCCCATCGCACAGTCCAAAAACCGGGAACGTTCAGAGCCGCCGGTCGAAGTTTCCTTCGAATCGGCGCCGAACGCAGCCGGGAAACCGGTATCCCTTGCACAGGCATCGGGCGCCGTTGTCGCAGAGCCGCCGCAATCCGGTTCACCCGAGGCATCGACGGCAGCCAGCGCGGCGCCCACCGGGGTTGAGCCTGAGTCGGCCGGCCCGGTGGAATCGGCTGAGGTAGAGGAAGGCCCGGCCACGCTGGCGTCATTGGCGGAAGCGGGGGATTCGAAACCCGCTTCGAATCCGGGCGCAACCGATTCATCCACGAGTCAAAGCACGGCTGGACGGACAGGTGCAGCTACCGGGTCCGAGGTGGCGATTCAGCCGGCGCCGCCATTGGCATTTGGACAGCCGGCGTCCGAGCCTGCCGCGCCAGTGGCTGACTCGGTTGCCAAGCCTGAACCACCTGCGCCGAAGCCGGAGAAACTGCCAGCGCCAGCGGAATTCGCGCTGGCGCCGCAGGCGACGGAGGAGCCCGTTTTTGCGCCCGATGCGGTGGCAGAGGAGGAGGTTCATGCCCCTCAGCCGGTACCCTTCGAGTCCTTGCGTGATCCGGGGTTATCGAAAGTCAACGGTGAATACTGGATCAGCCATGAACTGGAGAACATTCTCCGTCAGAGTGGCGATCGGGTGTTACGGCTTGGCGATGGTTCCTTGCTGGTGTCGGCGCCACAGAACGACCTGTTCCTGCCCGATTCCGACCACTTCGCGGCGGGAGCGACTGATCGGCTCGATCGTCTTGCCTATGTGTTCAGAAACTACAGCGGTTTCAATATCCAGATCGGTTCCAGCCGGGGGGAGTTCAATGCCGATGCGGTGCTCGATATGAATGTATTGCGCGCCCAGCGGGTGCGTGACTATCTGAAGGCACAGATGAACGATCCCCGTCGGCTGAAAACCGGCCCTGTCACTGACAATGCCAGCATCGAAGGTGGCTCGATCGATTTTCACCTGGTCCCCATTCCTGTGCGTTAGCCCGGATTTCTCACAGGGTTGCCTAACGAGGCTGCCCAAGGTGGTGTGATGACTGGCGTTCGCGACCGAGGGCCGCGCAGGCGTAGTTGACACTACGTCGAGCAGCCCGACCGAAGTGAACGCCAGTCAGCGCGCCGCATTGGGCGGCCGCAGTCGTGATCCTGTGAGAAATGCGGGTTAGCCCGGATTTCGTGATCCGGCCTGCGTTCGTCGCGGGTGAATTTCGGTACACTGGTGTTTTCCCTAGCTGATATCGACGCCATGGATAAGCTGCAAGCGCTGATGCAACCGTTGATCGCCCAGTTCGAGGGGCAGCCCTATCTCCAGGCCGGCGTGATCGTAGTCGGCACTTTCATTGCGGCACGCATGCTGGCCTGGGCGCTGGTGTGGCTGTTCAAAGCGATGACCGCGCGCACTTCAACACATCTCGATGATGTGATCTTCGACAATCTGCGCACGCCGCTGGTCTATACGCTGTTGATGTTCGGCCTCTCGCTCGCCTCGCGTCTGTTACCGGTGAATGAGACTTTCCAGGGTTATCTGGTGGGGATTCTGCAGACCATTGGGGTGCTCGTCTGGATGGTGTTCTTCTATCGCGTCTCGCGCCTGCTGTTGACGCGCAGCGCCGACGATACCCAAGCCTTGCCATTCATCCAGCCGGCCACACTGCCATTGTTCCGTAACGTGGCCTTCATTCTCATTACCGTGATCGGCCTGTATGTGATCTTTTCGCTCTGGGGCGTGGATATGACAGCCTGGATGGCTTCGGCCGGCATCCTCGGTATCGCGGTCGGCTTTGCCGCCAAGGATACGTTGGCCAACCTGTTTTCCGGCGTCTTCATCCTGGCCGACATGCCCTACAAGATCGGCGACTATGTGGTGCTGGACAGCGGCGAACGGGGTGCCGTCACCCATATCGGCATTCGCAGCACCCGTCTGTTGACCCGTGATGATGTGGAATTGACCATTCCCAATTCGATCATGGGCAATTCCAAGATCGTCAACCAGTCCGGCGGACCTTACGAGAAATTCCGCATCCGCATTCCGGTGGGCGTCGCCTACGGCTCCGATGTCGATCACGTTCGGGCGTTGCTGATGTCGGTGGCGAGAAACAACAACGATGTCTGCAGCCTGCCGGCGCCTCGGGTACGCTTCCGTGCGTTGGGTACTTCCAGTCTCGACTTTGAACTGCTCTGTTGGGTGGACAAGCCCGTCATGCGCGGCCGGGTCACCGATGAGTTGTTGACCGCGATCTATAAATTGTTCAATGCCGAAGGCGTCGAAATTCCGTACCGCAAGCAGGATGTCTACATCAAGGAGATGCCGCCACGCTGACCGGCGTGTCCGGGCAGTGCTACCCGTCTCAGCAATCCGGTGGTCACCCGTAAGGTGATTCAGGCCACAATCCAAGGCGGATTCTGCCATCAAGCGGCAGTGGATTCCCGCAAGGTTTTGGCTGCCTGAACCATGTTGCCGAGCGCTTGTTCTACTTCCGGCCAACTGCGGGTTTTCAGTCCACAATCCGGGTTCACCCATAGCCGTTCTACCGGAATACGCTCCGCCGCCTTCTTCATCAGTGCAACGATTTGTTCCTGGCCGGGAATGTTCGGTGAATGAATATCGTACACACCGGGACCGATTTCGTTCGGATATTCATATTCTTCGAACACATCCAGCAATTCCATGTCGGAACGTGAGGTCTCGATGGTGATGACATCTGCATCCATACGCGCAATGGCTTCGATGATGTCATTGAATTCGGAATAACACATATGGGTATGTATCTGGGTTTCATTGCTGACGCCGTTGGCAGCGATACGGAAGCATTCGACCGCCCAGTCGAGGTAATGTTGCCATTCACTTTTGCGCAGTGGTAAACCTTCGCGCAGCGCGGCTTCGTCGATCTGAATCACATGCACACCAGCGGCTTCCAGATCCAGCACTTCCTCACGGACAGCCAGGGCGAGTTGTTGGCAGGTTGTGCTGCGTGGCTGGTCATCACGCACGAAAGACCAGTTGAGCAGGGTCACCGGGCCGGTCAGCATGCCTTTCATCGGTTTGCTGGTGAGCGATTGCGCATAGCTGATCCAATCGATGGTCATGGGCTGGGTTCGGCAGATATCTCCGTACAGAATGGGCGGCTTGACACAGCGTGAACCGTAGGACTGTACCCAACCGAATTGTGTGAAGGCATAGCCCTCGAGTTGTTCGCCGAAGTACTCGACCATGTCATTACGCTCGGCCTCGCCATGCACCAGCACATCGAGCCCCAGTTTCTCCTGCTCACGCACGGCGTGTTCAATTTCATCCCGCATTTTCGCGTTGTATTCGTCCCGGGAGATTGCCTGTTTTTTATAGGCCAGTCGGGTCTTCCGAATCTCTGCTGTCTGAGGAAATGAACCGATGGTAGTCGTCGGGTACAGGGGAAGATCCAGCCGGCTGCGCTGTATGGCATGACGTTCCGCATACGGGGCTTGGCGCTTGCCCATTTCAGGGGTGATACCGTTGACGGCGTTTTTTACAGTCGGATTGTGCGCGCGCGTGGAATGTTTCCGGCTTTCAATCGCAGATCGATTGGCAGCAAGTTCGTCTGCCACGGCACTGCGGCCTTCGTTGAGGGCTTTGCCCAGCAGCAATAATTCTTCTATTTTCTGTTTCGCGAAGGCGAGCCAGTGACGGATTTCATCATCCAGCTTTGTTTCGCTGTCCAGATCAACCGGCACGTGCAATAACGAACATGATGGGGCAATCCATAAGCGGTCACCGAATTTTTCGGCCACCGGTTCCAACCAGCTCAGTGTCTCATTCAAGTCGGTTTTCCAGATGTTGCGACCATCGATGACACCGACTGACAACACTTTATGGCTCGGCAACCAGTCGACGACTTTGGTGAGTTCGTCGCCACTGCGCACGGCATCGATATGCAGACCGGCGACCGGCAGATTGCACGCTAATTGCAGGTTTTCCTGCAGGCTGCCGAAATAAGTCGTCAGCAGTATTTTGATCCGGCTCGACTTGAGATCGTGATACGCGGTGTTGAAGGCATGCTGCCAGTTGGCATCCAGTTCGGTGACCAGGACAGGTTCGTCGATCTGAACCCATTCAACGCCAGCATCAGACAGTTTTTCGAGCAGCTCACAATACACCGGCAACAGCCTGGGTAACAGGTCGAGCCGATTGGAAGCATCTTTTGCCTTGGATAACCACAGGTAGGTGACTGGCCCGATCATGACCGGCTTGGGGTTGATGCCGGTTTCCAGTGCTTCGGCAAGCTGGTCGAGTAGTCGCTCCGCATTCAGCGAGAACGTCGTTTCTGTCGTGACCTCGGGTACGATGTAGTGGTAATTGGTATCGAACCACTTGGTCATCTCGGAGGCGTGCACGCAGTGACGCTCGGTGTCATTGGCAGAGCGGCCACGGGCGACACGAAAATAGTTGTCCAACTCGCCGCCAGCCAAATTCGTCACGCGTGTGGGCAGATTGCCCAGCGTGAAACTCATGTCCAACACCTGGTCGTAGAGAGAAAAATCCCCTACGGGCACCCAGTCCAGGTGCTGTTGAATTTGCCAGTTGCCTGCGCGAATAGTTTTGGCGGTAGCCTGCAGTTCAGCTTCGGTGAGTTGGCCTTTCCAGAATGCTTCCAAAGCGAATTTGAGTTCGCGTTTTTCACCAATACGCGGAAACCCCAGGTTGTGAATCAATGCCATGGTGGATACCTCCAAATCAAGAATTTCGGTGGAGGCATCCTAGTTAGGTTGATGGATGAGTGAAAATGGTATTATATCATCGATCAATGAGTATTATTCATGAATAGTCATCACGGCAGGGATTGCCGGGAACCAGTCACAGGGAAGTGGCATCGGTGTGGATTGCCGTCCGTGGCGCTGGATTCCGGGGCCATTGAACACATGCAGAGGCTACGACCATGTTGGAACGTACTCATCTTGCCATTATCCGTGCTGTCGAACAGCACGGTTCCATGACAGCGGCTGCTGAAACGCTGCACCTCACCCAATCGGCGCTGAGCCATACGATGCGCAAATTGGAGGATCAACTCGGCGTTGCCATCTGGCATCGTGAAGGTCGCCGCCTCCGCCTGACCCAGGCCGGTGATTTGTTACTCAAGCTGGCCGAGCGGTTGCTGCCTCAGCTGGAACGTGCGGAGGAGCATCTGCGCCAGATTGCCGGTGGACTGCGTGGCGCTTTACGTATCGGTATGGAATGCCACCTCTGTTACGAGTGGTTACGCAGGATCGTTTCTCCCTATCTTGCCGCATGGCCGGCAGTCGATGTGGACGTGAAGCAGCAATTCCAGTTTAGTGGTATCGCGGCGTTGTTCGCTCACGAGATCGATCTGCTTGTGACACCGGATCCGCTATACAAGCCTGGTCTGATATTCGAGCCAGTATTCGAGTACGAACAGGTACTGGTCGTTGGCGCTTCCGATGGATTGAGTCGGGTCGATCATGTCGAGCCGGCGCAACTGGCTGATCGGGTGCTCATCACCTACCCGGTGGAAACCGACCGCCTGGATATCTTCAATCTGTTTCTCAGGCCTGCAGGCATCAGTCCAAAACGCCACAAAACCATCGAAAATACCGACATCATGTTGCAAATGGTGGCCAACCAGCGTGGGGTGGCGGCATTACCACGCTGGATTGTGGAAGCGTACAGCCAAAAGCTCGCAGTAACGGCGATCCGCCTCGGAAAGCACGGGATCAACAAACAGATTTTTCTCGGCGTGCGCGAGGCGGATGTCGCTATCGACTACGTTCGAGCGTTCATTGCGCAGGCACATGGACATCATCACTACGATTGAATCAGCAAGGTGACGACTCAGCTACCCCCTTGTTTTCGCCAGAGTGATTTCCACCACGGTTGCGCTGCGGGTTCTTCGGCGCTGGCTTGATCGAGCCCCGCCTTGTGACGAATGTCATCGATGTTCCAGCCGGTGAGATTCGCCAGGGTTTGTGCTTCTTTCTCGCGGCGCTGGCGCAGACTTTTGCGATAGCGTTCGGCCTGCGCGCATTGTTCGTTTCCCTGCCAGGGGTGGCGGATGATGTAGCGGCTCTGGAAATTGCTGCGGTCTTTGGTCTGCAGGAACATCAGGTCATCCGGGAAATGTGTCTTGTCGTAGCGCAGGTGGAGCCGGGTGACGTAGACCGCGCTGGCCGGTCCGGGCGGGACGATCCGTCTCGGCATGGGTTTGACCGGCGCCGGACCGGTGTCATCGAGCCAGTACACCCCGAGTTCGGCCAGTTCCTCGCGCGACAGTGGGTCGGCGGCGCAGGGATCGCAGCTGTTCATGTTCCAGGCGTATTCGAGAAAGACGGCGCGATCATGCTCGCGGCGTGTCTGTTCCCTGAACAGGGCGCGATAGAAGTCACTGAACTCATCCTTGATGTAGGCGGGCACTTCAACGCCCGTGGGCAGCTTGACAGTGCGGTAGTTGGCCGTCTCTACCCGGCCTTTTCGGGTGAGTGTATAAACGAACAGTTCTTGTGGGCCTTTGGCATTGACCATGCCGAGCCGGATCGGCAGCATGAATTTACGGCTGTCGAAAGCGACCTGGATGGGACGCAATTTCTGGAATCCGAGGCGGTCGTGCTGTTTCAGATTGACCTTGGCGACAAAAAAATGCATGCCCTGTTTGATATAGCTGTTGACCACTGGTTCGGCACCATCGGGAATGCGGTAGCCGTTTTCCTTGAGCCAGGTGACCAGTCCGTTGCTCTGTTTGGCTGACAGCAGCAGGATGTCGTATTCACCGACGGTATAGCGGGCTTCGATACGGACACCGAGGCTTTTGGCGCGGGCTTCGGCGAGCGGTGAGTCATCCATCATGACCATCGCTTTTTCCAAGCGGCGGTAGCGCTGGCAGGGGTTTTCGTCGAAGTATTCCACCAGTCTGGGTGCGGTGTAGGCATCCAGATGGTCGATCAGCGCCGGGTTGGCGATATGAATCTGACCTCGCTGCAATAATTCGGGCACCGGAATGACGACAGCGAAGGTTTCAGGATCGCCCTGGAAATCGTTTGCCATGGTCAGCACGGTGTGCGTGCCATCACGCACCAGTACCACTTGCGAGGCCTGGTTGAACAACTCGGCGCCGGCTTTGGCCACATAGAAGCCGCAAAAGGCCGGGCTCGGTTTCGGGGCCAGCAATAGCGCCAACAAGAGGATGAGGGGTTGGCAGCGGCGTAAACTGTCGATGGGTTTTCTGCAAGTCATGTCAAGCTCCGGTTGGTGGCGGGCTGCCATTGGAAGCGCTCGCCAGGCAAATAGCGGTTGATCAACGGTACCAGCAAACTGCACAGGATCAAGGCATAGAACAGCGATTCTGGCTGGTAGAAGTAGAAGCGGCCAATGGCCGCGGCGAGCGCCACCAGGGCGGCGAACAGCAGCCGGCCCGGCCGTGAATGTGGCGTGGTGGGTGGATCGGAGATCATGAAGAACGCAAAGATGAGCAAGGCGCCGGATTGCAGTTGTCGCCACGGTATTGGCCAGGGATCACCCAGCCACCATGCCCGACCGAACAGTAGCAGGGCCCAGACCGCGAGAAAGGCGAGGCTGATGTCACTGCGGCGGGATCGCCACAGTACCAGTCCGCCCGCACAGGCGAGCAGCAGTGCGAACCAGGCGGTTTGACCCCATTGGCCGGTGGAGACCCATGCCGTATCGGTACACGTCAGCATGATGACGATTGCGAGTCCGGAGGGGTTGAACCAGTGGCCCTGGGAGGAACGCAGCACGAATTTGCTGGCGATGGCGATCAGGGCCGCCAGCGCCATCGGCCAGAGCGCATTGCTGCGCAGCAGCAGACAGAGTGACAGGCTGCTGATCAACGGGCTGCGCGGGTCGAAGCCGGGCAGGCCAACCCAGTGTGTGAATGCCCATTGGCTGGACAAGGCGGTGGCAATCGTGATGGCCAGCATCACGGTGCTGACGGGGAAGTCCAGCCACAGCACGCCATAGAGCAACAGTGTGGCGAGAACGGCGATTTGATAATAGCGTGGATCCAAAGCGGTTCGGCATGATGGCTTCGGCGGCATTGTATGTGATCTGCGCCGGCGATGTCGTCAGCAGGTGATGTTTCACACCAGGTGGATATCACGCTGGCATCGGGTGAATTTGGCATGGGCGGTCAAATACAATAGGCTTCGTGCGTTTTTTGAATGTCGGATCAAAGCATGGATAACAGCGAGTTATATGAAAAATTGCTGAGAAACCTGGGCGAGGATCCGTCGCGGGATGGCTTGCTGAAAACGCCTGCGCGAGCCGCCAAGGCGATGGAATTTTTGACTCGGGGTTACAATCAGTCGCTTGAAACCGTGGTCAATGGCGCGGTGTTCGAGTCGGACAATGATGAGATGGTGATCGTCAAGGATATCGAACTGTATTCACTCTGTGAGCACCATATCCTGCCTTTCGTTGGCAAGGTGCATGTGGCCTATCTGCCGCAGGGCAAGGTCATCGGCCTTTCCAAGATTGCGCGGATCTCCGACATGTTTGCCCGCCGATTGCAGATCCAGGAAAACCTCACCAAGCAGATCGCCGACGCCATTCTCGAAGTGACCGGTGCGGCAGGCGTCGGTGTGGTGATCGAGGCACAGCACTTTTGCATGATGATGCGCGGTGTGGAAAAGCAGAATTCATGGACAGTCTCGTCGATGATGCTGGGCACCTTCCGCGAAAACCCGCGTACCCGCCAGGAGTTTCTCGAACTCATCCGCCGCTGAGTCCTGCTTCACCGGGGCGACAGCGCCACCATGTGACTGAGGCCCTCTCCGGCTGCATCCCTTCACGGTCTATCCACGTATCAAGGGCAGATCGACAGGGGCGCGGCTGCCCTCACGGATTCGGCAGGCCGCGTCCGCAGAAGGGTGGCCGGGCATCCGTGGTAGTATTCAGACACCCAAAAGACCAAAAGAAAGCACCATGCCTGATAGCGACCCGTACGCAGAGCTGTTGCAGCTTTGCGCCCAGGGCGATGAAAAAGCCTTTGCTCGACTGTATTCGCTGACGTCGCCCAAGTTGTTCAGCCTTTGTCTGCGGATGTTGAAGTCGCGGCAGAAAGCGGAAGAGGTGTTGCAAGAGGGCTATGTCAAGATCTGGACCCGAAGTGCCACTTTCGACCGCAGCAAGGCTTCGGCGATGACCTGGATGACCACGGTCGTTCGCAATCGGGCGCTGGATGTCATTCGCAGCGCCAAGAGCCGCCCGGTGGAAGTGGATATGGATTATGAAGGCATGGATTTTGCCGCCCACGATCTGACGCCAGTCGATGTGGCAGGCATGAACTGGTCGGCGGAACGGGTTGCGCTGTGCATGAAAGCGCTCAAGGAAAGGCAGCGCCAGTCGATCCTGCTGGCCTATTATTATGGTTTCACGCATGAGGAGATTTCCAGCAAGCTGGAAGCACCGCTTGGAACCGTCAAAGCCTGGGTGAGAAGAGGTATTGACAGGTTGAGAAAATGTCTCGAATGAAGCGATATCAAAATCCGGAACTGTACGAGCGCCTGAGCGCCGAGTATGTGTTGGGAACCCTGAAGGGCCGGGCGTTGAAACGCTTTGAACGTTTGTTGGCCGAACGTCCCTATATTCGCTATGCCGTCGATCTTTGGGAACAACGTTTCGGTGAAACGATCGACTGGCTGCCGGAGGAGAAGCCGCCCGCGGCAGTCTGGCAGGCCATTCAGAAAGAGATTCATGGGCAGACGTCGGTTGTCGGACAGCGAGCTGAAAAAGGCTGGCTGGCCCGGCTGTTTGGTGCCACGACCACCTGGCAGGCGGTTTCGGCCGGGCTGGCGGCGGCACTGATGGTGGTGTTGTTCAAGCCGGCGCCTGGCGGCGACAAGATGCCGATGCCCAGTTATGTCGCAGTGCTGGAAAGTGATCACGATACGCCAATGATGGTGACGCTGGGTGACCAGAAAAAACGCATGGTATCGGTACGCGTGGTCAAGATGCCGAAGCTGCCACCCAATCGGGATCTGCAACTGTGGGCCGTGCGTGATCCGAAAACACCGCCCGTGCCGGTCGGTGTGCTGCGGCACGGTGATGTCGAAACCCAGCTGAAACTCTCGCCACCCCAGTGGCAACGAATCGAAGGGGCGAAGATCTTCGCGATTTCGTTCGAGCCCAAGGGCGGATCACCCACCGGCAAGCCCACCGGCAAGATCATGTACAAAGGCGAATGCCTCGACTTTATCTGAGCTGCTGAGCAGGGCGTTGTGACTCTGCTGTGAGAAATGCGGGTTGGCCCGCACTTCTCGCAGGGCCGTCGGTGCCGGTCATGGCATGGGTTTCGGCTGTTGTCTGGCGTGCCTCTTCAGCGTGGCTGGCAGGTGGCGTCGTTTGCCGAAATACCTGTTGCGCCAGCTTTGTTGGAAAAATCGTTCCGGTGCGATTGTCCACTGCTGCCAGCCGGCGGTAGAAATTGCCCTTGATCTGATTGTTGCGCAACAGCCAGGCACGAAAGCGCTGATAGAGATCGTGATCCACCGGTTGTGGCTTTTTCCAGAACGCATCAAGCGGTTGTTGCGATGTCAGGCCGGGAATGTCGTAGATGGCCTTGCCAAGTACCTTGACCGGCTTGCGGTGATGCAGCGCGGATAATCCCACCGTGCTGTTGACGGTGACCAGGCCACTGGATTTTTTCAGCAGCGCCGGCAGATTGATGTCATGCAGATAGACGACCCGGTCGGACAGGCCGAAGCGGGCCGCCTGGTTGCGGATGAAGTCGCTGTAATCGGTATAGCCACGGTCCATTGGATGGTGCTTGATGACCAATTTTGTGCCGGATGGCGCATTCATGGCGAACGATTCGAGGCATTCGATGATGAACTGCTCGATCGAGGTGTAGCCTGAATGGGCACGGATCTGCATGTCGGAATGGACTTGCAATGCGACCAGGAAAAAACGGGGTGATGATTTTCCCAGCAGGGTTTTACGGATCGATCTTTCGCTGATGCCGTAGCGGATCTTGCGCCAGCCGCCGCGCAGCCAGCGCAGTCCTTCTGGCAGCCAGCGGAATTCGCGGTGGTGGCGGTAATGGGGAAACCGTTTCGACAATGCCGCACCCGCCAGGTAGTAGCAGACAGCGTGAAAAGCCGCGGCGGTGAAACTGTTGCCGGTCAAGCTGTGTTCCGGCTTTTCAGGCCGGTCTGTACGGCGGTAGTGGTCGGCCAGTCGCACCATGCCGGAGTGGCCGTTGACGCCGTTCTCCTCCAGCGTGATGAAATTGGGTCGCAGATAGCCTTCTTCGAAGACAAAGACCTTGATTCGCCGCTCCCGGGCAATGCGTCGGGCTTCGGCATGATAGTAACGGCAGTCACCGAACAGATAGATGATGCCAATTCCCAAGTGATCGATTTTCTCCACCAGGTAGGCGGGCCATTGTTCGGGACGGCCGGTGAAATCGAAACTGGTCGTGGATCCGGAATACAGTTTGTCGCCACCATTGAAGTTGATTTTGAACACGCGGTGGCCGGCCCGTTCGAGATCCCGGGCAAAACGGCTGAAGAAAGGGCCGACGGGGCCTTGCAGCAGCAGGATATCAGCGGGCATTCGCCAATCCTCTCACAATCTTGCCGAGTTTGCGCATCCGCCGTTCGAGGTATCCGATCCGCATGGCTGAACCGCTGCGGTTGGCTTGATCCCGCTGCGCGGAGAGTTTGTCGATGATGGTTTCACAGTCGGTGAAAGTGCCGGATTCCCAGTCGTAGTAACGGGGATAGAGCAGCAGGGCGCCGGCGACCAGTTCGTCGACACTGAGTTGACGGTTGCGCCGGGGAATCTCGAGCTTGTCGGTGGTCAATCCCCAACCGGCATAGAAAGGCCGGCCCCAGACCGTGACGGGCAGATCGCGCATCAGCGCCTCGAAACCGACCAGAGAAGTCATGGTGTGGACTTCATCGACCCCATCCAGGCAATCGGTCACGCTGATGTGGGTGACCACCTGGTCACAGTACTGAAGGGCATCCGCCAACGCCACCTTGCCCTTGCGGTTGCCGCTTTCGACATCAGGGTGCGGCTTGTAGAAGATGTAGGCATCGGGATTGGCGTCACGAACCGCGCGCAGCAGTGCGAGGTTGGTATTGACGGGCGCTTCACAACCCAGCCGCACCGAGGCGTCGTCTTCTACCTGACCGGGAACCAGGATTGTCCGGTTGTCGATCGGCAGAGGCGTCTCCAGCGTTTTATGTGGCTCGCTGTTGTATTTCGATAACCGCAGATGGATGATCTTCTTGCGAATCCGTTGCGCCTGGCGGATCAACTCGGGAGAGAATCGGGTGGCGGTCAACAGGTTTTCCAGCAGGCTGGGTTTCGACGGGTCGAAATAGATGCCGTGAGGATCGAGCACCAGCGACGAGGGCCGAACGAAATCCGAACCCAGGCCGACCGAGCGAAGAAATCCATCCTCCATCGACAGTGGGGGTTGCTGGGTGATGTGCAACAGTTCGTCCAGACCTTGCGGTTTGCGCGTGCCCCAGATGACCACCTGATCACCTTTTCGAATGCCTGCCTTGCGTGCTTCCGATACCGTTTTGACGAAGTGGATCCGGTTGCTCGACGATTGCATGAATGGCTTGACGTTGACCCGCGTCCAATGTCGCACACCGAAGCAGAAGACGTTGGCCCGATTGAGGTTTTCCATGCGCGCCTGCAGTGCGAGATGGCGCAGCGCATCCATGATCTGGCAGGGCTTGCCGGTTGCCGGATTCACGTAGCGGGTGTAGAGGATGTAGGCAGCGGCGAACACCTGTTCCACGGTCCTTCGGGCAGTGCGACGGGGGCAGGGCAGCCGGTCGTCGGTCAGGCCCCAGCCGGCATAGAACGGGATGCCGAAACAGACGACTTCCTTGCCCAGCAGCAGGGCTTCAAAACCCAGTTGTGAAGTGGCGACATAGACCTTGTCCATGGATTCGAGCAGCGAAATGGGATTGCAGTCGTCACGAATCAGGTGGAGATCGTGGCTGCGCAGCCGGGCTGATAGTCCCTTGCGAAACCCTTGGATGGTCTCGGGGTGGAGCTTGAGAATCAGTTGCGCATCGGGATTCTCCCGGGCGGCGGCCTCGATGAGGGTTTCCAATCGGGTTTCGGCGTGACCGAAGGTCAGCGCGTTGTCGTCGGCGACCTGATCGACGATCAGGACATGGCGGCGGTTCGGATCCAGTTGCTCGCTGGAAAAATCCGGCGCGCCATTGTATTTCGAAATCCGGTGGCGAATGATGAAATCGATCGCTTCGCGTGCCTGCTCGATCAATTCCTCGGAAAACAATTGATCATCACTGTTGAGCAGTTCTTCCAGGTAGGACGGGCGGGAAGCGTCGTAATACATGCCAATCGGGTCAGAGACCAGCGACAGACTGGGTTCGCCGCTGCGACCGGGTTTCATAGAGCGCAGAAAACCGTCTTCCAGCGCGCTGTAGCGCAGCGAATGACGGCGTGCAAAGCCGATGGCGCGGCGGGTGTTCGGCTGACACCCCCAGCCAACGATCAAATCGATGGATGGGGCCTGGCTTGCCGTGGGTGCATGGATGATTTCATCGGCGCCAAGGAATTCCCGCAGGTGGGGCAGTTGGGCCAGTCGTTTGGAAAATGTCGCAACACGCATGAAAAGTACCTGTTCCCTGGTGAACGTCGCCTTGTAGCAACGGGGCAGCCGTCGGATCCATCCAACGGCATCCGGCAATTTCAACACGGATGCGGTGCTGCGGGTGTGAAATTGTTCGCAACTCTTTTGTGGCGAACCGTTTTTCAGTCGTCGAGCCGACCTGTGAAACAGAAGCTGGAATGAAAGGTCGTGCTGCGGGAAGCTCAGCGACCGGCAGCAGGCGCGAGCGCCTCGGCATACCACTGGATCGCACTTTCCAGGCCCTCGCCGATGCGGTGGCTCGGGGCGTAACCCAGCAGGCGCTGCGACTTGCCGATATCGGCGAGTGAATGCCGGACATCGCCAGGCCTGAAATCCCGATAGACAGGCGCCACTTGCGCCACATGCGGATAGAAAGGTTGCAACAGATCGCGGATCCGATAGAACAACTCGTTGAGTGAGGTACGATCACCGACCGCGACGTTGTAGACCTGATCGCGGGCCTCATCCTCCGCCAGCGCGGCGAGAATGTTGGCTTGCACGGCATTGTCGATGTAACAGAAATCCCGGCTGGTCTCGCCATCACCGTTGATGAAGACATCATCCCCGGCGATCAGCGCCGACACCCACTTCGGGATGACCGCCGCGTAAGCGCCTTGCGGATCCTGGCGTTTGCCGAAAATATTGAAATAGCGCAGGCCGATCGCCTTGTAGCCGTAAGTGCGTGCGTAGACGGAAGCGTACAGCTCGTTGACCAGCTTGGTGACGGCATAGGGTGAGAGCGGGTTGCCAATGCGCTCCTCGACCTTCGGCAGATCAGGATGGTCGCCATAGGTGGAGCTGGAGGCGGCATAGACGAATGAACCGACACCGGCGCGCCGCGCCGCGTCCAACATATTGAGAAAGCCGCTGATGTTCGTCCCGTTGGTGGTCAACGGATCCTCGATCGAGCGCGGCACCGAACCCAGCGCCGCCTGATGCAGCACATGATCCACACCTTCGCAGGCTTGCCGGCAGGTCTCGGGATCGCGGATATCGCCTTCGATCATGGTGAACCGCGCCCATTGATCCGGCGCCACAGCGGCCTGAACCGCGTCGAGATTATGCTGATGCCCGGTGGCGAAATTGTCCAGCCCGACCACCCGCTGATCCAGCTTCAACAGGGTCTCCAGCAGGTTCGAACCGATGAACCCGGCAACTCCGGTGACCAGCCAGCGGCGAGGCGCTTGTGTCAGGTACGTCAGGGTGGAATCATAGTCTCGAGGCATGATGAAGGATCCGGATAACGATAATCAGGCGGATTCTGCGCGGCATGGACCGGAATTACCACAACGAAGTTCGCATCCCTGTCGTGATATCCTCGATCAATCATGACTATTTGCCCATTTTTTTGCTCATATTGGATCCTATGAAATTCCATATCGTCATACCGGCGCGTTTCAACTCTACGAGGCTTCCCGGCAAGCCGCTGCTGGATATCGTTGGCAAGCCGATGATTCAGCACGTTTATGAGCGGGCGGTGGAATCCGGCGCCGCGGACGTTTGTGTGGCGACGGATGATGAAAGAATTCTTCGATGCGTCGAAGGTTTTGGAGGACGTGCCATCATGACAGCCGAAGATCATCCCAGTGGGGTGGATCGGGTTGCTGAAGTCGTCCGACATCGTGAATGGCCCGATGAGGCGATCGTCGTCAACCTGCAGGGTGATGAACCCTTGATGGAACCTGCATTGGTGAATCAACTGGCGCGAGCGCTCCACCAGCATTCCGAGGCAGGGATTGCGACCCTTGCAACGCCGATCACTGAGCGTAACGAGATCTTCAAACCGGAGGTCGTCAAGGTCGTTACCGATAAGGCCGGATGGGCGTTGTATTTCAGTCGGGCCCCGATTCCCTGGGTTCGGGGAGACTATGAGATACCCGATCAGGCCTCATTTCCCGATCATATCGAGCCACGTCGTCATCTCGGTTTGTATGCGTACCGTGTGCGCGCACTCAAGGCATTGACGGCATATGATCCATGCAGCATCGAGCGGGCCGAGTCCCTCGAGCAGTTGCGAGCATTGTGGCACGGCATACGCATTCATGTGTCGGTGATACAAGACGTGCCCGCGCCAGGAGTGGATACGCCACAAGATCTCGAGACGGTAAGAACACTATTGATGCACAGGGACCAGTCATACGACAATTGTTGACATTGGTCGGGTATACGCGTTTTGGCGCCAGACTGGCGGCAGAATTGTGATGTTCTTACCAAGGCGTATCATCCGTTGCCATTACGCTATTCCGGTTCGTCAGCACAAATAATCCCAACAAACGGAACTGGAAGCGATGAAGATCAAGGAAGGTCAGGAAACCCGCTATAAAATCCGCAGAAAAACCCGCAAGCTCGTTCGAGACCCCAAGCTGTTTTTTGTCGATATGGCCAAAAAACGGCTGCCCTCAGAGCTCCCGTTGCCAGTATCTTCCGGCAAGAAATCGGGTAATCATCGTTATACGGTCGTCAGCGCGGTATATGGCGTTGAGAAATACCTGGATGACTACTTCAAGTCATTGATTCGGCAGACCCTCTCGTTCGAGGATCATATCGAGTTGATCATGGTGGATGATGGATCATCTGACAAATCCGCGGATATCGTCCGTAAATGGATGAGGAAGTTCCCCAATAATATCCGCCTGCTCAGTAAGCCAAAT
>Ga0256841_1001362_pt1 | contig 21410 bp, 17 predicted proteins | sample 356308metaG_FD_185971 | JGI IMG/M metagenome (GOLD analysis project Ga0256841, IMG submission 185971) | Hydrothermal vent microbial communities from Mid Atlantic Ridge, Atlantic Ocean - 356-308 | ecosystem: Environmental > Aquatic > Marine > Hydrothermal vents | place: Atlantic Ocean: Mid... | reverse complement strand
AAGGCTGGAGCCTTTCCCAATCGTCTTCTGAACTCTCGAAGATTGACTGCTTAATTTGTCATGATTCCACACATACCTATAAAAAAGACATAAAAAAGGGTGGTGTCCCTGTGGCAGGAATCGATCTCATAAAAGTAGCCACGAAGGTTGGTAAACCCGACCGTTCGAACTGCGGATCATGCCACTTTTCTGGTCCACCGGATGACATTCTTTTCCACGGCATGATGAATCCGAAACTCGCCAAAGCTGGGAAGCTCTGCGACGTTCACATGGGTACCACTTTTGAAGAAATGAACGTCAGATGCCAGTATTGTCACAAGACAAAAAAACATAAAATGGCGGGAATGGTCACGAGAAGTACTCCTGAGGAAGGAGTAGTATCATGTGAGCGATGCCATACCAATAAGCCTCATCCACCCGGAAATCTCCTCAGTCACCATTTAAACAAGCATACCAAAAATATTGCCTGCGAAACGTGTCATATACCGGTTGTTTTCAAAAACAAGGAAGTCCAGGTAAGCCTTGATTGGAGTAAAGTGAAAAAAGAATCGTTAAAGGAGGCTATTTCTTCTGCTCAATGCATTAAACCCGAGTACCGATGGTTCACCGGCAAGGTGAAGAGAATAACCCTCGGTGAAAAGATTCCCGACCTTTCAAGGGCCGTAGAAATTAACAGGCCGGTAGGTAGCTACCGCGACCCGAAAGCAAAGATTTCGCCATTTGTCATACACAGGGCAAAACAGCCAGTGGATAGTGTAAACAGGTACTTTGCCGTACCGAGTATATGGCCGGAAATAATGTTAAAGGATGACTGGAATGCATCTCTAGCTGGCGGAATGAACCAGGCAGGCCTTCATTACAGTGGTAAGTTTAAATTTGTTGACACAGTATACTATTCCGGGGTTCACCACGAGGTCTTACCCAAAAAGATTGCTCTTTCGTGTGCCAATTGCCACGAGGCATTAAATAGCAAACCATCCTGTGGCCTGTGCCATAGACCAACTAAAAACGTGGATTTTCTCGCCCTTGCTCGCGAAGGAGGCAAATTCGAAATTCTGGTCAACAAGGGTCTCCCCGTGAAAAACCTCGTTGGATTGACAGATTACATCAACTTTAGAAAGCTCGGATACGCTGGAGATCCTATAAAAGTAGGTGGTAGGTTTCAGGAACTCAAAATAGAATTGCAAAAAGAAAAAGATGAAAAAAGTGAGCCTGCACGAATGTACTTTTTCTAGACAGGATTTTGTTCTCCCGGAACACCCTGTAGGTATAGAGAAAAACTTGGAAATACTGAAAAGTTTATTGTCCACTATTTGCGAGGTCTTCTGGGGACCCACATTAGAATTGTGCTCCATGTTCCGATCCCAACAATTCTGGGTCTCTCTCGTAGAGATCGTAGAACACCTTAACATTTCAACGAGTTTAATCTTGAAGTTGAAAAGATATACAGAACAGTTCGACAATCCAGAGCAACTGCTTTCCGAACTGGAATCTGAGTACGTAAGGCTGTTTATCAACTCGGTGAAAGGAATACGGGCGCCACTTTACCAGTCGTGTTATGAAAACCCTGAACAACTACTCATGCGTAAATCCGCGATCCAAATGGCCCGACGACTGGAAGAATCGGGTCTCAAGCTATCAAACGACTTATCAGAACCGCCGGATCACATCTGTGTAGAACTGGAATATCTCTACTACCTACTGTCGCAAGGAAATAATTCTGGATCCATATTTAACGAGAAAGCGGTAAAGTTTTTGTGCTCCGTCCTACTTCCTTGGGTAGAAAAGTTCGTTAGCAGGATCAGAAAGGATGAAAAGGATATATTTTTTTCCTCCTGGGGGGAAATTATGTTGGGCGTTTTAAGAGGAATTGATCTTTGCCACACTGGCAGGTTAACTCAAACATCGACATTTTAGATTTCTAAGGCTACAATAAATTTGAATACGGTATTTTATTTTTTCTCGCATGAACGAGGAAGTATCCTGATAGTAAGATTTTCCGTTCCCGAGAGAGCTTAGGTTATGAAACAACGGAGAAGGCATCAGGTAATTTACATCGATCTAGTAAATCAGCAGAGTAATACCAGAAAACCATGTGAATTCAAGGAAAATAACTATGATGTGGAAGTAGTTGAATCTTTTTGCACAACTCCCGATGAACTTCAAAGGTTTAGCGTTGTAGTTTTTAACGTCGGTGAAAAATCCGAGGATCTCAAAAATAGCATAAAGAGACTCAAAAACCATGAAATTGCGAATTTTCCTCCTGTTCTTTTCATCTTTGACGAAGTGAACGAGGAAACCAGGGCGTTGATGAGCCTTTTTCCATCGTCCGATTTTGTAACAACGAGAGATCCTGCTGAAATAGAGTACAGGCTCGAAAAGCTTGCCAGTTCCAGGGTTAAGCCTCACCTTTTATCCCTTGATGAAATCCTTTCCGGAATATTTGACCAGATCCAGGAAAAGGTAATGGTAGTTGACCAGCAGCACAGGATTGTTTTCGTGAACCCGGGACTGGCAGAAATTATTGGCAAGAAACCAAGCGAAATGGTCGGCGAGTACTGTTACAACTTTAAAGAACTCCTCTGCGGAATAGAGGATCACGAGCACCGAGAAGGTCCCTGCGGCAAGTGTAAAAGACCAATTGACCAGCGACCCAATATTACGAAAGCCTTTCATTTAGGAGGTGAACTAAAATACTTTGAGATTTCAACATATCCTGTTAAGCCTCCCGGCGCTGATGCACCCTTTTCGTTGCGCTGTTTCAAGGACGTAACAACTAGAGTGCTGCTAGAGAAAGAGCTGAGAGGACAGGCAGACAAAATTGCAAGGATTGTCGAAGAGAGAACAAAAAAGCTCGAAGAAACCAAGGACTATCTGGAACGAATACTTGAAGCGACGCATGATCTATTTTTTACTCTGAATCTGGAGAAAGAGATCACGTACCTCAACAGGAACGTCTGCCAACTAGGGTATCAACCTGAACAATTGCTAGGACAGAAAATTAACGTCCTTATATCAGATTCTTCTTTTGGGAACTTCTTTGAAAGCGTGATAAAGAAGAAGGAGCCTTCTTCGTTGCAGGTTAACTTTGTTACTAGAGACGAAGAAATTCGCCCACATGTTCTTGACGCTTACCCTCTTTTTAATGAACGAGATCGAGTAGTGGGGATTCTTGGGGTAAGCAGGGACATAACCGAAAAAAAGGCGATGGAAAAACAGCTACTGGAAAATGCTAAATTCTCATTTCTTGGGCAAATTGCAGCAGGTCTGGCACACGAAATAAAAAATCCTCTGGCTGTTATTGAAGGGACGTCAGCGTATTGCATAAAAAAACAGCCGGGGCTGGCGCAGTTGAGGGAAAGTTTCAAGGTTATCAATAGGAATGTCTCTCATGCCCAAAAAATCTTGAACGACCTACTTGATTTCGCAAGGCCTAAACCTCTTAAGGCAAGACCACATAAGATAAATAACGTAATAGAAAGAGCCATTAACCTTGTGGCCCTCGACCTTGAACATTCGGACATATCGCTTGCCATGAAACTTTTTTCCCCGTCACCCATCGTTGTGTGTGATGAAAAACAGTTGAACCAGGTTTTCCTTGATCTGGTCTGGAATGCAAGACAGGCAATGCCTCGAGGTGGTAGTTTGACGATCACGACAACTATCAACAGCCACGCACCTATTGGTCTCGCATTAACGACAGATATATGCCCCGAGATGCAAGAGAAAAAGCGCCATTTTATAAAGATTTCGTTTTCTGATTCCGGCGTGGGCATTGACGAAAAGTCGATCAAGAAAATCTTTGAACCCTTTTATACGTCAAAACCCAAGGGACTTGGGCTAGGATTGAGCATTTGTAGAAGAATTATCCAGGCCCACGGTGGAACCATCTCTGCAGAAAGCAACCCGGGCATGGGAACGACAATCTCGATATTTTTACCAATAGAAGCTTATGCATAGGTCAGCTGTACAAATGAAAGAAAACAGGAAACAGAAGATCTTTATCATTGATGATGACGAAGATGTCCGCTGGACTCTGGGTAACATTTTGCAGTCCGAAGGCTACGAGATTGAAGAATGCGAGGATAGTGAAACAGCTATGCGGATGCTGGAAAATTCGGAGCCTGATCTGGTGCTTCTTGATAAGAATATCCCGGGGAAGACTGATGGTATAACTGCCCTCAAAATGATAAAAGAACAAAATCCCGATCTACCAGTAATTATTCTTACCGCATACGGAGACCTCGAAAGTGCCGTGGAAGCCATAAAATCAGGAGCCTATGATTACCTCGACAAAGCATTTGGGGACGAAAAAATACTGATTACCATTACTAGAGCCCTTGAACAACATTCTCTATCTCGGGAAATCAGAAGACTCAGGCAGTGCCTTGAAGATAGAGACCGGTTGCTGGAGACAATGGGTACGAGTCCGGAAATTCGAAATCTTATAAAACAAATACAAAAGGTTGCTAAAACCAATTTTACCGTCGTGATAGAAGGTGAAAGCGGTACGGGAAAAGAACTTGTCGCGAGGTTTTTGCACGAATTGAGCGACCGCAACACGAAACCTTTCGTCGCTCTGGACTGCACCACGATTCCGGAGACTCTAATCGAAAGCGAACTTTTCGGATTCGAAAGGGGAAGCTTTACGGGAGCAACTCAAAGCAGGCGAGGGTTTTTGGAAGAGGCCAACGGTGGGACTTTTTTCCTGGATGAAATCGGGAATCTCCCGGTAGCAGTTCAAAACAAGCTCTTGAGGACTCTCCAGGAAAAGAAAATACGTCGCCTGGGGAGCAGGGAAGAGATATCCCTGGACATCAGGTTAATAACAGCAACCAACGTATCTCTGGAAATGCTTGTTACACAGAACCGGTTGAGACAAGATTTATTTTGGAGAATCAATGAGTTCAGAATTACCATTCCTCCGCTTCGCGAAAGAAAAGATGACATCATGTACCTTGCCAAGCGCTTCTTAGACGAAGCCTGCCAGGAACTGGGAAAGAATATTCGGGGTTTTACCGAGAGCGCCCTCGATCACATGCTTAATTATTCATGGCCCGGCAATATAAGAGAACTGAGAAATTCCATAAGACGTGCCGCACTGCTTGCAGAAAACGAAATAACAAAATCTCTCCTTCCTTCCGATGGTAACAACAAAATGTTTTTTAACGTAAACTCGCACGTCAGCCAGGCACCGAATAGGCCATCAACTGACTACAGCGGAAAAAGGCTTGCCGATGCGGTGTCGGAATTCGAAGCCAGCATCATCCGGAAAACACTAGTTGAAACCAGAGGAAATAAGTCTCAGGCGGCACGGCTTCTTGACATAGACTTCAAAACACTTCAAAGCAAAATTAAGAAATACCATATCTCCGTCCCCACCGTGAAAAAGTAATTTAAAAAGCTCTGATTAATTCCGATTTCTAAGATTACAACCTGAATCCGAGATCGTTCACCTTTGCCGCAGATGCAAGGAAGAGCCCGTCGAACTATAGTACGCTATGTCCGGTGGGCGATGACGCCGAAGATGCGGTGCAGGTGGACAAACCGCAGGGCGAAAAAAGATTGCTTGACAAGATGAAGAATAATCCGCCCCGGCTATGTGGCCAATAATGATCAATTTAAACATGTTATACAAATAAGGTATAAAGTTTCGTCACGGATTCAGGTATCAATCAATTAAACAAGCAGGACAAGCATAACTCAGAAACCGTCATTCTGGGCGGAGCGAAACGTAGAACCGTAATCTAGGATTCTCTTACTGGATGCCGGATAGAGCCTACCCCTAACAAGATCAGGGGTCCGGCATCACGTGGAAGTGGTGTAAATGGCAAACTAAATAATTAATCAGGGTTTTCTTTGGTGTCTCTTTCGGGAATGGTTGAAACCCCTCCTTTTCACGCGAACAAAATTATGGATTCTCGCGAAGAGACTTGTCCACGCGCTTCCAAAACCTTTGCATTTGGGGAAATTCCTGATACATTTACAGCCCGATTGTATCGAGGCTTCTACTTCCAACAAGTGGGTGGACGCTTTGAGAAACTGTATATTTTTTGAGCCAGTTTACATTTCTAGGTTAACTTAAGGAAGCTCTGATTAATTGCGACTTTTAGGAGTACCAATCAATTAAACAAGTAGGATGAGCAAAACGTTTCCTTAAGAGAGGACACTTCACAAGGCTATGGATGCAATTATACTTGCAGCAGGATTCGCCACCAGGTTGAGGCCACTTTCTTTCGTTCGGCCGAAAGTACTAGTGCCGATCTGTGGGCGGCCACTGCTTGATATTATGCTTAGACAATTATCAGTTTCAGGTTTCAAGCATGTTCACATAAATACACATCATCTGCCGGAACAACTTGAAACATTTCTTCAAAAGCAAAAGTACCCGCTGGACATAAAAATTTACCATGAGGAGAAAATCCTTGGCACCGGAGGTGGAATCTATAGGATGGCATCAGACGTTGTTGATAAAAAAGCCCAAATACTGGTACTCAACGGAGATATTCTCGCAGGGCTAGACCTCGAGTTTCTATGTGAATACCACTCCAAATCAGGGGGAGCAGTTACCATGGTTATGGTTGATTCATCTACATTTAATAATGTTCTTGTTGATGCGGATTTTTCCATCCTCGCTTTCGGAGAAAAGGCCAAAAGGTTGGTAGACGGCGTCTCTGGTTCACGTCTTATGACTTTTACAGGGATACATGTTGTCAACAGAGAAATAATTGCAAAATATTCTCCAAGAAGAGATTTTTTTTCCATTATTGACACGTATGAAAACGCAATATCCGCCGGTGAGAAGGTAAAAGCCGTCTTTCTCCCACGGATGCCCTGGCAGGAGGTAGGTTCTATAGCAGGTTATTGGGAAGCTCACATGAGGATTAAGGAAAAACCGGATATCTTTTCACCTTGGCTCACGGAAGTTAAATTTCCGATTGTAGACGTCACAGCCACCATACACCGGGGAACTCAGATGGAAGGTATTGTATGCATCGGAAAATCGTGCAGGATTGATTCCGGGGTACGCTTAAGAGACGTAATCATATGGGACTGGGTTCACATTAAGAAAGACGCAGAGCTTACAAACGTCATAGTTTGCGACCACTGCACGGTGGAGAATTCGGCAAAAGACACGATTTTATTGAACGCCAGATAATCATGAACTACGAGTATGCGAAAAAAACTATTGAAGAGAATACTTACCCCAGCAATATCTAAGGAACTACCCGGCATTGAACCTGACAAACTTCCAGAAATTAGCTTCCAGGCTATGCAGGGAGATGGATCATCGAGGCAATTTTACCGGTTTTTTGTTGGAGAGCGTTCACTTATAGCTATCTTGGCGCCCGTGGATTCGTTAACAGGAATAAATGAAAACGATTCTTACCATTACATCGGTAAGCAACTTATGAAGGCTGGAATACCCGTCCCGAGAATATACGCTTACGATAGGTCGGAAGGGGTAATCATAGTGGAAGATCTCGGAGACACCCACCTTCAGTCCTTATTGGATTTCAATGCCAGATATAGTGAAAGCAAGAACTGGTACCATTCCATAATCCCGGTCCTGGCCAGGATGCATCTTAATGCGGTAAAAGGATTTGATACACGTTATTGCTTTGACACCCCCGTGTATGACAAAAATTTTATATATCAACGAGAACTCCTTTATTTCAAGCGCGAATTGGTAGAAAGGTATTGTGATCTGGATGTTAGCGATCACGAAATGGACAAAGAATTCAAAAAACTTACGGATCTTGTTTCCCTAATCCCGAATAATTTTTTCATGCATCGAGATTTTCAATCCAGAAACATCATGGTCAAGGGGAGTGATTTTTTTTTCATAGACTTCCAGGGAGGACGGCTAGGACCGCCTACCTACGACCTTGCCTCTTTACTCATTGATCCTTATGTAGCTATACCTGATGAGCTTCAGGAAGAACTCATGATAAGCTACTTCCTGGAGATGAAATCCCATCTGGGTATGTCTCGGGATGAATTCGTTGAAAACTATTGGCTTACAGCTATTTGCAGAAATCTCCAGATTCTCGCAGCTTTTGTTTTTTTAAGCCAGGTAAGAAAAAAATCGTTTTTCGCAAACTACATACCTCACGCAACTTGTCAATTGAAGCGGGTTTTAGAAAACTCGGGTAACTACGAGTTCCGTGTACTAAAAGAAATAGCAGTGGCTTTGACACAAAAGTTTCCAACGGATGCCAATGGAGTTTAAAGTAGAAAAGATTAGTTACATAATTAGACAGTACAGGCACCTTGCGGCGGTGGCCGGCATTACCTTAATCTGGGCAATGATTTACCTACCTTCTCTAAGCGTCCCAGATGTCACTCACAACGAGAGCCGGCGCATACTTCCAGCCATTACTATGGTGAATACCGGAAACTGGGCAGTTCCTATGCTCGGAGGAAGACCCTATTTTAGGAAACCTCCTATGATGAGCTGGATAATCGCGGCATTTTATAAATTGACTGGCAGGCATGGAATCTTAATTTCTAGGCTTCCAACGACTATCTTCATCCTCTGTTTTGCCGTAATACTTGTCTTCATGCCTTCTGGTATCCTCGACTTGGAAGCCCGGGTAATATCATCCTGCATATTTTTGACAACTTTCGGTATGATCCTACAGGGACGAACCGCTAACATTGATCCCGTTTACGTCTGTTTCACGGGATTTGCAACTATTCTCTGGCTACATGGGTGGAGCAAAAATACCTCCCGGTGGTGGAGGTGGCTGCCAGCTATCATCCCTCTTGCTGTTGGTATGTTACTCAAGGGACCGCTCATTCTCTTTTTCTTTTACACCATCGTCGCTGTGCTCCTTTTCCTGACAAGCGAGAAAAGGGAAATTTTATCGCTGCCGAGCATTATTACATTTGCTTTTTCGCTCATACCTTTTTGCGTGTGGAGCTATTACGCAAAGCATGGTCTCCTAAAGGCTGGTTCTCATCCCCATTTTAGCAGCATCTGGTTACACGAAATAACGTACAGGTTCAGCCTTGGTCGAATAGGTGTTGCAAAATGGGGAAGGCGTGTAATGGGAGGCATCTTTCAATTTCTGCCGTGGCTTCCCTTCCTTGCTTGGATAAAGAACATCTCCACGGGTACAACCGTTGGCAAAAAGCGGCAAATCTTCATAAAAGGTGCTTGGATTACCATGCTAGTGTGCTTCGTGGCGATTAGCCTAGTACCTCTTACCAAGGCCCGTTACACGTTACCCCTGTTGCCAATCTTTGCATTAACCGTTGCCATGTTGATTTGCTATTCCCCGAAACGTTTAAATTTCTCGAGGCTCCTCGAAAGAATCACCCATCCGTTTATTTCTTTCCTCGCGGTTTTAGGCCTAGTGCTATTGGGTGCTTCTTTCGCTTCGAGAATCTTCCTCGAGGCTGATCAAGTTTCCCAACATGCCAGGTTGAAAATGATTCTACACACACTTGCTTCCTTGCCTTCTTATCAAACAATGACGGCTGCATTGTTGGTACTCGTTTTTTTATTCCTTTACAAAAAGGGGCTCTTTCCCTCAAGTTCCAGCTTTTGTAGCCTTATTGCGTTAATTATTTCTATCACTCTATCCCTGCACCTCTTTTTCGTATTCCTTCTTCCAACCGCATTAACTTTCAAACATCCTGCCAGAATTACCGCGCTTGCAATCGATAGCTTTGTAGAAAATTCATCTCCTGTGTACGCTGTTGGTGTAGGAGAACCAGCTTTCCTAGCGCATCTAAAACACGAGTGGCAGGTAGCCATTAGATTCTCTTCCCTTAAAACACTCCCGGAATACTTGATGATAGGGAAGAATAGCTATAAAAAACTTTTAAAAAATGTAAAGAATGTTAAACTCCGGATCGTCAAGTGCAGGAAAATCAAATATAAATCACACGAGTATTTCTTGATAAAAATAGAGCAAAGCAAGTGAGCCATGAAGAACCCGTTTATTTCCATAATCATCCCTGTGCTAAATGAAGAAGAAAATGTGGAGTTTCTTTCGGAAGAGATCACGGATGTGATGAATAATACGCCGTGGAGGTGGGAGTGTCTTTGGATTGATGACGGCTCCAAGGACAGGACGGTCGAAAAATTAACCCGCTTAGCGGCTGCAAATTCGGCTCACAGGCTGATCACACATGATAGGAATTATGGACAATCGGCTGCGCTGTCAACTGGGTTCAAACATGCAAGAGGCGAAATCCTCGTTACGATGGACGGAGACGGCCAGAATGATCCTCAGTTCATACCCGTCCTAGTAAAAGAACTTCTCAAAAATAAGGCTGACTTAGTGAACGGTTGGAGACAGAAAAGACGCGACAACATAATCCGTAGATTGTCTTCGCGGATAGCTAACTTTTATAGAAACGTTCTTACGGGTGAAAAAATCAAGGACGTGGGCTGTTCACTCCGTGCCTTCAAGAAGCAATGCGTAAGTGGGATACCGGTATTTAAAGGGATGCATCGTTTTTTTCCGACACTTCTCAGACTTGCCGGCTATACGAGGGTCATCGAAATCCCCGTTAACCACCGACCACGAAAGCACGGAAAAACCAAGTATGGCATAAACAACCGGCTGTGGGTTGGTATTATTGACACTTTTGCCGTGTGCTGGATGAGAAGTAGGATGGTATATCCGAGGAGCAAAGAGATAATTCCTTTTGAGAAAAATTCGGACAACTCAAAGACCGAAATTCAATAGGATAGTTCCCAGACCCTTGATGAAAATAAAGGAAAGAACTCCGGCAAGAACGGGTGTTGCGAGCCACCCAAGACCAACCTTTACAAGCATTTTCCTGCTCACAGTGCGCGAATCCCCAGCATACCCTATCCCCACAACGGCGCCAACAATCGCCTGGGAGGAAGAAACCGGAACTCCAAGTTGCGTGAACACGTGCAGGCTAATGGCTTCAGAGAGCATCGTTATAAATGCGGATAGCGGATCAAGGGGAACGATGCCTTTGCCAACCGTCATCATAACCTTTTTGCTGTAAGTCAGAACTCCACTCGCAATACTTACTCCTCCGACAAGTGCAGCAACTTCAGCCGAAATCATCCCGGAGCTGACATACACTCCCGTAACATTAGCAACATTATTGCTCCCCAGACAATATGCACCGTAACACCCCGAGATTATCAACCCCGTAGCTAAACAGAAGTTTTTCCGCGCAATACCAACTTTCTTGGTTTTCATTATGTGCCCTATAAAACGATAAAGGATGACCGATATAACACATCCAGCAATAGGTGTAAAAATCCAGCAGACAACAATCTTGTAAAGCTTCGAGAAATCAGCTGTCCCCGAAATAATACCTGCCCCGATTACCGCCCCTATGATACCCTGACTGGTAGAAGCAGGGATTGCCAGGTAGGTAAGAAACGCAATGGTAATGGCAGTTGCCAAAGTACACCAGAAAGCGTCCAGTGGAGACAGCGTGGAAACTCCTCCCACTGTAGCCATGCACTTTGGACCTTCGATGATTGCCCCCACCATAACAAAAAGTGCCGTAAGACATATAGCAACCCTGTACTTGACCACTCCCGTGGCAACCGCTGTTCCAAAAATGTTTGCGGAGTCATTAGCACCGAGGCTCCAACCCATAAATATGCCACTTGATATTTTCCACATTCCGGATGTTTCCTATCTTGAACTACAATCTAAAAAATGTCACAGTAAGGCCCAAAGCCCAGAAAATCCCGGAAGCTAGTCTAGCTCTAAAAAATTATCGCCTGTAAGACGAGGGGATTTATGATGGTTGATTAAAATCAACCCTGGGGCCGGATTGGTACGGTTGTCATATCGTCCCTCGATCGAGTAAGGGGCAAGTATTGATCCGACATCCAGGAATTTCAAGCGGAGCAATTATTGGATTCCCGCTTCCGCGGGAATTACAGCTCGCTTCGCGACAATTCAAAACTTTCTTTCGCCTGAAGGCGAGATGTTTCCACTATCCCCGTAAGAGAAACCAAAAATTCCCGGGCAACATATGTGTTAGCGCATACTAAGATGTATAATCTGGAGATGGTCGCTAGCATCTTCAATTATATCGCTGATAGTAGTAAGACCTGCCACAAAGTCAGAAAGCGTTTTACCATGCCAGTAATTATCAATGGATAGCTCTCGCAAATCGCAGAGAACTCCAAACTTCATATCATCGATCTTTTTCTCGTAGATTCGAATTGCCAGTACTTTTTCCCGGAGATCATCCCCTTTTACCATTGCATCAAAAGTTATGAGAAGCATCTCGCACATTCTTTGGTTCAAAAAGGCGATCCTAAAACACTCGTCACGTATTTTCCCCGGCAAGTAAATATTCATGGAACTAAAGGCTGTATCTTCAAGCAAATCGAAAACATCGTCCACGTTCTCAATAAACCTGCATAAATCCGGCCTGAGATAAGGAAGAAACGCACCATCGTATATGCCAGAGATAATTTTTCTTTTAATGCCATCGGCCTCCCGTTCAAGGTCGCTAATTTTTCGCATTGACCCACTGTTCCCCTCTTCAAGGGCTTGCCTGAACATCTCACAAGCCTTGCAAAGGAGCTCTATATGGGACCTTATTTTCTCTAGTACCCTTTCTTCCTTTTTCCCCCTGGAAAAAAACTTGTTAAATAACATTTCTCCCCCGTGCCCTCATTATTAATGTCCCGGCCATTATGTCCAGCAAGGCAACAACGCCGATTATTTCGTTATTATCGCGAATGAAGACTCTCTCCACTCCTGATTCTTCCATGAGCTTCGCAACATCACTCAAGGATGCCCCTTGTTCGGTGGTTATAAGCGGACGCGAAGCTACATCGGATACCTTAACTTCCCTTAAATTTCTCTTTTGTGCTATTACCCTGAACACGATATCGCGAGCCGTGATGATTCCATCGGGTACATCTTCTCCGGGAAACTTGACAACAAGAGACCTTATCCTTTTCTCTATCATCCTTTCAATCGCGTCAAACACGGTACTTTCGCCGTCAATTGTTTCAACCCTTGTGGTCATAACTTCTTTCACTTTCATAGTAGATACTCCTGGTAAACTAAAAACTTCGCCACTGACACCCCTACAGGATGCCAGTGGTTTAGAAGTATTAGAATGGGATTGACTTAAAACTCTCTAACTGTCACTAGAATACTACAAAAAGTGCCCTGCCATCACTTTTTTTCAGTATCTGATATTTTAAGCCAAGACGTTTCAACCGCACAATCGTCTTGGCTGTTTTACCAACTAGGTAAACCTTCCCCTTCTCGGCAACTTTTTCTTTGAATTTGTCTTCATCGTAACAAAGATCCATACGGTCCTTTAACATGAAGTAAAGCTTCGAATTGCTTCTATCTCTAAGCAAGTAGGCAGATTTCCCCGTGTAAAACGGAAGTATTGCTACGTGGGCAAACTCGGGGGGCTCGTCGGTAAAAAGAATGTCTTTTTCATTTGCAACTTCATTGTACTTATCAGCGGCAAACTTCATTGAATCTGCGGGAAACGCCGCAACAAACATTCTCTCCGTGAAATGAAAAAAAACGACCATAAAAATAGCGATAGCAATAAAAGCCTTCCTGGTCCTCCCTCTTACCCACAAGAAAAATATCAAAAAACCGAATATGGCAGCACTGGCCAAAAAACGGTATGCAACCGTCACGGAAGGAATATCAAGACTTTTTACAAGTTGGCCATTTTCATGCATTTTAAGAACCACAAAGGCAATAACTGCCATGAAACCTACAACAAGCCACGGATAGCTCCATAGCCCACTCGTGCCGTTATCTTCCCCGTAAAGTACACCTTTGAACTCACGGGCGAGCAATACAATAAGTGGTAGATAAAGATGCATAGCATAAAAATCAACCTTGCTCTTTGAAAGGGAAAAAACAGCAAAGGGCACAAAAAGCCAAGAAATCAAGAAAAGTAGCTTCTCTTTTTCTTCCCCTCCCCTTTTACAAGAAGAAACTGCAGATTTCACTACGATGGGTAAGTATAGAATCCACGGAAAGAATTCGCCGGCCCCCAGTGCCAAGAACTGTCCCGTCGGAAATATCGCATCGTTTGAATCCCGCTTCCCCATTAATGCTCCAAAATGTTCGTTTATTACGAAGTACTTGAGAAAATCGGGATATTTTAAGGCCATGGCTATTGTCCAGGGGAGTATCCCGAGAGCGAGAAGCCCAAGTCCAATCCAATCGAAGAACTTCCGCACGTCTTTTACCCTGCCCGTTACGATCAGGAAGATACCTGTGATAGTTGCCGGAAGGGCAACACCGAGAATTCCCTTGGCAAGATAACTAACCCCAAGCCCAAGGTAGAAAAGCCTCAGATACAGCCTCTTTCCCTCACTTACATAGATCCAGAAGGAAGTTAAGGAAGCAATAATACAGCTTATTAATCCGAATTCAATGCCGGCATCAAGGCAGTACGTAAACACTTCGGCGGTAAGGACAAGAAGCACCGACGCAATTCTGCCTGCTTCTTTTCCATACAACTTGGAAGTCAAAACACCCAGGAGAAAAGCCGCCAAGAAAGCCCAGAAGATATTCGTTAATCTTGCAACCCAGGGATGAACACCAAAAACCTTGTAAGCAATGGCAGTGATCCAGAAAGTCAGGGGGGGCTTGGTAAAATAACGGGCAAAATCAAGCTGAGGAGTCAGCCAGTTGCCTGTAACGAGCATTTCCCGCGGGATCTCAGCGTACTTTGACTCCGCATCTCTTAAAGGCCTGTTGATACTAGCCAAATATAAAATGGAAACCAGGAGAAAAACAGCGACCCAGAAGAATTTATCTTTCTTTCCCGACGTGTTTTGAACCTGACTTAACATAACCCGGATAATCTATTGTAATGTTTCCCTGGCCATCTCAACCAGCCTCTTAAACGTAAACGGCTCTTGTGCTGCTCCCCGGCAGGAATACCAGCACTTGATGCAGTCCGTGGGAGCAAAGGTACCTTTGTGCCACTCGCTCCAGTGACATTCCTTGGGAAAATCGGAACATCTCTTTATGTACCCGTCGGGAGTAACCTGAACCCAGTTAATCCCAGCGGTACAACCGGAAATTCCGCCTTTGAGGAAAAATTCGGGTATCCTGTCAAAATAAAAGTATCCCGTTTCAATGTGGCCAAGTTCTCTTTTGATTTCCTTTAACGTTTCCAACACATTTTTGAGCTCTTCCAATTCTTCGTCTTGGATCGTATACTGCTTGTTTCCTACTCTCCACCAGTTATACGTGCTAAAAGATAACTTTATACCTAGAGAATGAACGTAGCGGGCAAAGAGAGGAAGTTCTCTGAAATTACTCCGCTTAATCACGGTGTTAAAACACATGTTGACGCCGTTTCTGGCCAGGCTAGGAGCAACGTCCAGTATGTGCTTGGTAAGTCCCTTTATTCTACGCTCCCTGTCGTGACGCTCGTCCATGTAATCTAGAGAAACGGAGAGCTCGTCGAGTCCTGCATTCCAGAGATCCATACCTCTTTCTTCAGTTAGCAGCGCACCGTTTGTTATCAGGCTGATATAGACAAAACCGAAACTCTTCCTGATTGATCTTATGAGTTTTTCTAGGTCTTTTCGAAGAAGCGGTTCCCCGCCGGTCAGGCTGACTGAAAGGGGCTTCAAATGCTTTATCACCGGGACATAATCGGAGAGTTCTTCACCTTTTGGTTCCTTCCAGTAGTCACAAAAATCACACCTTGCATTGCACCTTTTTGTAACTTCCAGATTTATATTAAAAAGCCCACCGGCAAGCAGGTACCTAGCCAGGCTTATACCTCCATAAATCATCTCTCTCACGGATAACGCTCTGGATGACACTACCTTCGCCTCCTCTTTCGGTCTTGTTACCTAGCCGAATTTTGAATATACACTGACTTAAGTTGATCGCTTTCACAAAGAAACCTGTTTACGCGATTCAAATTAATCGCCAGCGTTAAGAATCCCTCTATCAATTTCGGTTTTATCTAAATGCACCACAAACTTACCCCGCTTCTGCCCCCATGTCACCACTGAATAACTTATCATGCCCACCAAGGCCCAGAAAACCTGTTCAATTCTCAAAGACAACCCAAAAGTCAACCCCTGAAGCTTTGTTAGGCCTAGTGCATCAAAGATCAACAACCTTGATCCTTCTTGTACTCCAATACCAGCAGGGACAGGAAAGCTCACCAGGTCAAACCAAGAACCAAGGAACCATATTGCAGCTACCGATCTCAACGGAGCACTGGCCCCTACCAGATAAATGAAATACCAAACCTGCACGATACCACAAATGAATCCCATGATGTGCCAGAACATCGATTTCGGAAGGTCAAAGGGTCTTTTTATGTAATATTCTCTCAGAAGATCATCCACTTCGTTCATGGCCTTTGTAAAGCGATCAAGCTGCTTTTTGCCTACGTTCCACTTGGACAACCATCTAAGTATTGCTCCAAGCTTCCCATATTTCTGCACGAGCAAAAAACCGATGATTCCACATCCCAGGATTACGCTGCTGATTATGAGGCTCACCCACAATTTGACCGGCAGACCTACACGCCATAGTATTAATATAGACCCCGTGGCGATGAATAAGAGCTGTGCAAGAACGTAGGAAAGTTTTCCTATGATGACTCCACTTGCAGCGCGAGTCTTAGAGCCTTCCGTTCCCAAAAGGACTCCTTTTACAACCTCGCCTCCCAGGGTTCCCGTAGGCGTAACATAGTTAATTGCGGTTCCCGCCATCCTGATCAAGTAAAGAGCCGGGAGAGACAGCTTCTGGTGGCTCCTATCCAGACAGTGCCACCATGCAACGGTATGGAAAACATCAGCCACGCCTTCCAGGAGAACAATAACAGCAAGCCCCCACCCCATCTTGGCAAATTCACCATAGAGTTGCCTGGGGCCAAGCTTCCATACCATGAATGCCAGGAGTCCGAAACCTGCTACGATGAGCGTATTATGAACGTATTTCTGCATGATAAATTTTCGTTACCCCGTGGCCACTGGGTTATTTAAACGATACTTCGCTAACCTGTACGTATGAATCGATGCAGTTATAAATGCCCATGCTGCCGCAACGGCAAACGTCCCAAACGGATATCCCAGGAGAAACCCTACAAGGAATATTAAGGCATAGATATTCCTTCTGCCTGCAATTTTCCTGAACGACGCATCAAAGGGTGAGAGCAGATCAAGGCTCTTTCCATACCAGTGCTCTGACATCGTATAGAGTATATTATCCCAGATATCGGATACCGCCAACACTGCCCAGAACCACCAAACGTGATTGCCGTACCCGAGGTGCTTCAAGCCGACCGCAATTGCCACGTACCACCAGTGTTCGTAAAGAAAGTCGACATAACATTCATACTCGCCAAGCTTCGAAAATATTATTTTTGCCCTGGCAAGCTTTCCGTCAACTCCATCCAAGATTTCTGCGGCATAGGTGAGGAGTGCCCCCACCACAAAATGCCCGTTCCAGAATAGGCATCCAACGATAAATGCTACAATAAGGTTAAACACGGTGACCTGATTCGGAGTAACGGGCGCATAACACAGTAAAAAAGTAAGACTGTTTTCAAAAGGAGGATCTATATACATCGACGGGAGATCCATCACCTTTTTCTGGTTTCTCGTTATTAGCACCCACGTGGCCCTTGCCGCGTCTAGCTTCGACGCAACCTTAATAAGATACGGTTCCTGCTCTCCCCGGATTTCTGGGTTATACTTTTCAATCATATCCGGGGAAACTTTTTCAGACCTTTTTAACACTTCCTCCAGTTTCCCGATGGCCCAATCCATGAGGTCGGACTTTGTAAGAAGTCCAAGCACCGGCTGATTTGGTTCGTCACCATTATTAAAAAGACAGCAAGGAGGAGGAGTTGAAGCCAGGTAACTGACTAACCTTGGATCAATAAGGTATCCTGCATTAATGTAGAGAAAAACATCTCCCACAATTTTTGCCCGGAGCAGAGCTTTTACGGCATCTCCCCTGAAACGAATAATATTTTTCTCTGGAATGCTGTCGTTTATGGGCAAATTGACGCACTTCAGGTCACCCGGAATAAGAACAAATATCTCTTTTAGCCCGAGACGCCTGCATTCTATAAAGATCCTTTCTACGAGCAGTCGTCCCCCGACCTTTTGCCAGGCACCGGGCGCACCGGCATCAATCACCACCACTTTTTCTAAGGGGTGGTCTACAGTTCTGTCTGATCCGTTTTTACTTTCCATTATCTCCTGTTGTTATTTCTTGGGGAACTTCAACACGCTTGTAAGGAGACTTGTAGGAAGTATAAGCAAGGTTAATAAGGCGAGCGCACCATTGAGCTTCCGTAAAGTTTTTCGTCCATTCTTCACGGTTTTCCAGGGCAGCTTTAAATTCTTCCACAACAGGGTACATCCATTCCAGGTGATGGGACCCACCAGAAAGGGCTTCACCGAAATCAAACCGCTCCGAGTTACCATTATTTTTAACTATCAAGTGATCATCCTTGATGAGGATAGAGCCCTTTTCCCCAACGATGGTACCAACGTTTCTTCTTTTCTTGGCACGCCATGTAAGATACAGTTTTGCCTCCGAGTTGGGAAAATCAATGCAGAGTTTAACGTTATCTTCTACACCGCAGCGAGAATCATCCGGGAAATCAAGCCGTGCTCTCAACGAACACGGATTTTCACCTACGAGAGAAAGCACTAGGTAAAGGTTATGCCAGCCATGGTCTATCAGTATTCCACCGCCGGCAATTTCAGGATCTTTTCGCCAGTCGAAGCACCCACCACCAGACTTTGAAGGCCTCAGCACAAATATTTTTACTTCCTTCACAGGTCCTATCGTACCCTTTCTTATCAATTCCCGGGCCTTGGCAAAAATAGGGGCATACTTCCAGTTGTTGACGGTAAAAACAATGGAATCTGATTTTTCAAGTATCCTGTAAATATCTTCCAACTCTTCCCAACGCGTGGTTAATGGCTTTTCACAGAAAACATGTTTGCCGGCCATGCACGCCATCTTGACCATTTCTGCATGGTATTTAGGCGGCGTACAGATATCAACGAAATCAAGGTCTTCTCTTTGGAGCATTTCCATAAAATCTTTGTAGACCCGGACCCCCGGAATTGCTTCCTTTGCTACCGAACATCTGCCGTCGTTGCAATCAGCCACGGCCGTAATTTCAAAGTCGTCAAACTCCTTCCACACGGGAAGATGAGCATAGTGTGCAACATTTCCGAACCCAACAATAGCTCCTCTCAGAGGCTTCTTAATTTTCTTCAATTTTCCGTTTCCATTTCCCATATACTCATCCGCACATGGACCTAATTAATTTATTATGCTATCAAAATAGCGATTATCTTTTCGATAACCTCCTTAATCTTCTTTTCATTTAACCTACCTATTTTATAAAGAATCAAATCTTCATCTGCAGTAAAAAGCTTGTTCGGCCTTACATTACTCTCCTGTTTTAGACCACCTTCAAGAAAATCATTGCCTTTTAAAGTAGATACCACAAACGCTGGTCTTTTCTTCATCCCAGTCAAATCGGTAAAAGGAAAAGGGATAACAACCACGTCGCCTTTTATAAGTCTTTCCATGCTTCGTCTTCTTCTGGAAGAAGCCAATCCCTAGCTAATGATTTTTCACTAAGAAAGAGTGTCTCTCGTTTCTGGGTTTTTAATCGGAGATATTCTATAAAATCTATCACTTCCTGCCTATAAGACAACGGAAGCTCCTTCATCTTTTCCAATAGAACTTCTTCCGTTTTTTTTGCTTCCATTTTATTTTCTCCGACTTCTAAAAACTTGAACTTAAATTATGTTCATCGAAACAATTTGACTATACTTGTGTGTAAAGCACTCACTATTATCACTTATTTCACTATTCAAAGCAACAAGATAACGATAAACATTAACTACTTGTAATCCTTTGGAGCTGACTAGCGAGCCACTTCCCAAAAAACATTTGCAACATCTTGCATTGCGAGGACCCCGCACCCACTTTATGATAATGTTTTCGAGTTAATATCGAGATGTATGGTTTAAAGTGGATGCGGGAGACGAAGCAATCTCCTTTGAATATCCAGGTCTTGGAGATTGCTTCGCTGCGCTCGAAATGACTGTGCGCGAGTTTTTTATTTGACACGATTTCCACGAATCGATCGACTACTTTTTGTATGGTAAGTTCTTCTCAACGTAGCCAAAAACGTCATCCAGGATTTCAAGGCCCTGCTGTGCTTCTTCCTTCGTGATGGAAAGAGGCGGGTTGATCCTGAACTGAGGCTTGTAATTCATTGAAATTAACCCTTTTTCGATGGTTTTGAGAAACATCTTCTCGCATACCTTTTTATCAATAGGTTCCTTCGTTTCACGATCCTTTACAAGCTCCACACCGATCATTAACCCTATTCCCCGCACGATACCTATGAATTCATACTTCTTTTGTAATTCTTTAAGCCCATCCATGATAAATTCGCCCACTCGGTGGGCATTATCAACCAGGCCTTCTTTCTGGATCAGTCTTATGGTCGCAAGAGCCGCCGTTGCTCCCAGAGGATTTCCTCCATAGCTGCTGGATGACGCACTTGGTTTTGAATACGGCCTGGCAGACGTGATTTCGTCCGTGGAGATCAACCCACTTACCGGAAACCCGGAACCCATACCCTTGCCCATCGTCAATATGTCAGGAACTACGCCCGTATGGTCACAACCCCAGAATTTTCCAGTCCTGCCAAAACCGGTGATCATTTCATCTGCGATAAGCAAACATTCGTTCTCTTCGGCAATCTTTTTAAGTTTGGGCATAAATTCAGCAGGTGGAACAATATTACCGGCAGTTCCCTGCATTGGCTCTACAATAATGGCGGCTATACTTCCCACGGTACAGTTTTCAATGTAATACTTTAAAAACTCAAGGCAATGCATACCACAACCGGGGTATTTCATTTTGAAGACACATCTATAACAATCAGCATAGGGTACCAGGTGAAGCCCGGGATGTGGGAGTCCCCAGTTTTTCTTAAACGGATCCCCGATAAGTCCGAGTACACCTCCGGTTTTTCCGTGAAAACCTCCCCAGAATCCTATGATTTCCTGCTTTTTCGTATAAGCCTTTGCCAGCCTTATGGCTGCTTCTACCGCTTCGGCTCCTCCGCTGAAAAACTGAGTCCTTTTCAAGTCTCCGGGAGCTAGCGAAGCAATTAACTTAACAAGTTCCAGCCGATTTTCCGTGCAAAAACTTCCCACCGTCACCTTGTTGAGCTGATCGGAAATTGCCTTGACGTATTCCGGGTGGCAGTGCCCCAGGCTACAAACCGCAACTCCTGCCATAAAGTCCAGGTACTTTTTACCGTTTACATCCGTTATGTAACGGCCCCTGGCTTCCTTCATCACTATCCTGGAGAGAAGAGACACCTGTTGAATTCCGGGAGAAATGTAAAGCTGTTCCTCGTCA
>Ga0256841_1001361_pt1 | contig 21411 bp, 18 predicted proteins | sample 356308metaG_FD_185971 | JGI IMG/M metagenome (GOLD analysis project Ga0256841, IMG submission 185971) | Hydrothermal vent microbial communities from Mid Atlantic Ridge, Atlantic Ocean - 356-308 | ecosystem: Environmental > Aquatic > Marine > Hydrothermal vents | place: Atlantic Ocean: Mid... | reverse complement strand
GTTCCACGGGGTTGTGGGTGTGGCTTATGTGGGGGTCGTCTGCTCCACAGGCAGCGCCTATGGGTCTTCCAAGGCCTTTCACTCGAGCCTGACCACCAATGCCGGTCTCGTGAGCCACGAGATGGGTCACAATTGGGGTGCCGGGCATTGCGATTCCAAGGGAAGCGATTGCAAGATCATGTGCTCGCGGCTCGGCGGCTGCGGCCGCAACCTTTCAGGTTTTGGAAAAAGCAGTCAGGCTGTCATTCTTGGATTCCGGAACTCTCGGAACTGCCTCGAGGATTCGGCTCCTCCTACCCTCAGTTCCTTGGCTCCCAAATCGGTCCAGGTCTTGGGCGCGGGAAGTGTTACTTTGAAGGGGACGGGACTGTCGACTATCTCGGAATTGGATGTGGGGTCGAAGTCTGTGACCTACCAAATTGTCAGCGACAGCCAGGTGCGCTTTGATCCTCCCACCCCAATTGCTCTGGGTCCGGTCCTGGTCAAGGTCAAAAACTCCAAGGGCTTCAGCAATGCTCTTTCCATGACCTACGTCGCGACCAATCCCCCCAAGCTCAAGGCTTCCTCGATCGGCTATCCCAAGTTCGTTCCCATCGATTACACCGTGGGGGCCGCTCCCCAAGGGATCTTTGTTCTTCTCATCTCCCCAAGCCGGGCGACGATCCCCTTCCTGGGTGGGAATCTGCTGAAAAACTTCGTGATTCTCACTGCTGGAGGAATGAACAGTCTGGGGCTTGCCAAGCACAGTGTTCCGTATTCGGTAAGCCTGAAGAAGGTCAACCTCTATTCCCAGGCGGTGGTCTTTACCGGTTTCAAATTTGCAGGATTGACCAATATCACCACGACCTTGGCCTACTAGGCCTTCTGGAGTTTCGCTCCAGGCCAAAGGGGGGTGACCATCCCAAGGGGAGGCGCCCCTCAAAGGCCCCCAATTTCTTCCAAAGCTGGGAGAGGCATTTTGGGGGGCTTTGCTTATGATCCTTTCCCTATGAGTCTCAGGATCTATGACACGATGGCCCGGGCCTTGGTGGACTTTCGGCCCAAGGAGGACGGAGTTGTGCGCATGTACAACTGCGGTCCAACCGTCTACTCAAGCCCGCACATTGGGAATTTTCGCTCCTTCCTGATGGCCGATCTTCTGCGTCGGCATCTGGAGGCCCGGGGATACCGGGTTCATCAGGTGATGAACATCACCGATGTGGGCCATCTCACCGAAGATGATATCGAAGAGGGAGAAGACAAGCTGATGGCGGCAGCCCGCAAAGAGCGCGTCGACCCCTTTGAGATTGCACGGCGTTATGAGCAGGAGTTTTTTAAGGCTCTGGACAGCCTGCATTTCAAAAAGGCTGAGGAGTATCCACGGGCCACGGAGCACATCCAGGAAATGATCGAGATGATCCAGGGACTCCTGGAGAAGGGGCATGCCTACCAAGTTGGGGGCAACGTATATTTTGACGAAGAGTCCTTTCCGGGTTTCGGCAAGCTCTCGCATAAAAATTTGGATGAGCTTCTCGAAGGAGCCCGCGTTGCGGTCAACGAAGAGAAAAAGGATCCGAGGGATTTCGCGCTCTGGAAAACAGACGACAAACATCTGATGCAGTGGGATGCCCCCTGGGGGCGTGGCTTTCCGGGATGGCACATCGAATGTTCGGCCATGTCGCGCAAGTACCTGGGCGATGAACTCGACATTCATACGGGAGGGGAGGACAACATTTTTCCCCACCACGAATGCGAGATCGCTCAATCGGAGGGTTTTACCGACAAGGAGCCTTTTGTGCGGCATTGGGTGCATTGCCGGCATCTCTTGGTGGATGGAAAAAAGATGTCCAAGAGCCTGGGGAACTTCTACACGATTGAGGATTTGGTGGAGGAGGGGTGGACGGGACGGGAGATTCGGGTGGCCTTGGGCCGGGTGCATTATCGGCAACCTCTCAACTTTACGAAAGAGAGTCTGGCCGAGGCGCGCAAGGGTTTGCAACGCATCAAGGAAGCGCGGGCGAGGCTGCTGCGGATTGTGCTGGGGATCGAGCAGGGCGGGATCGAAGAACTTGGCCCCGATCTCGAGAGGGCCCGGGAGGACTTTGGGAAGGCTTTGGATGAGGACCTGAATATCTCCGCGGCCATGGCTGTCCTGTTTGATTTGGTGAGCCGGGTAAATCGGGCAAAGCCGACTCAGCAGGGAGCCGAAGAGGCCTTGGTGCTTTTCCGGAACTTCGAAGACTGGACGGGCATGGTGGGAGACGAGCCAAAAATCCAGTCTGAAGAAGGGAGTGTGGTCTGGATGGCCGAGGCCGAAGACCCCAAGCGAAGGGAGGTTGTGGCCTTGGCGAAGGAGCGGACAGAGGCCAAGGCGAAGAAGGACTATCAGAGGGCTGACGAAATCCGGGATCGTTTGACCCAAATGGGCTACCGGCTGGTCGACACAGCCGAGGGCATCCGCATCGAAAAGGTCTGAGGTGGGCGCAAAAGAAGAAGCAAGGGGGGAGGTCGACAGGGGCGGAGCCGGGGATGCGGACCTCCTTGAGGCGCTCCGGCTCTACCGAGAGATGCTTCGGATCCGTCTCTTTGAAGAAAGGCTTTTTGGCTTGTTGAGCAAGGGGCTTGTGGGGGGGACCACCCATTTGTGCGTGGGACAAGAGGCGGTTCCCGTGGGAGTGTCCGCCTGTCTTGCGCGGGAGGATCTGGTCACGAGCACCCATCGAGGGCATGGACATCTCCTGGCCAAGGGCGGCCGTGCGGACCTTCTCCTCGCGGAAATCGCGGGGCGGGTGAGCGGCTATTGCAAGGGCAAGGGCGGGAGCCAGCACGTGGCGGTCCCGGAAATCGGACACATGGGGAGCAACGGCATTACTGGAGGGGGGCTTCCGATTGCCGCAGGGCTCGCGCTTGCGCAGAAACTGAAAGGAACGGGGCGCTGTGTCGTGGCCTACCTCGGGGATGGAGCGGCGGCAACGGGGAATTTCCATGAGAGCTTGAACCTTGCCGCTCTTTGGAGCTTGCCGATCGTGTTTGTTTTGGAGAACAACCTCTATGCGATGTCCACCCCGGTGGGGGAGTTCGCGGCCTGTGATTCCTTTGTCGATTGGGCTTCGAGATATAAAGGCATGAGGGCCGAGCTGGTGGACGGCAATGACGTGCTTGCGGTCCGGGCGGTCGCTGGTCCCCTCCTCGAGCGGGCGAGGCGAGGGGAGGGTCCTGCCCTTTGTGAATGCTTGACCTACCGTCAGTCGGGTCACTCCAAGAGCGATGCTCGTGTCTATCGGACACGGGAGGAAGAAGCTGCGTGGAAGGAGCGGGATCCCTTGGTGGTTTTGGCTCGGGAGACCGGATTGGGGGCCGAGGAGCGCGAGCGTGTCCAGGCCGAGGTGGAGGCCGAGATCGAGGAGGCTGTGCGTTTTGCGATGGACGCGGAGAAGGGGGGCCTGGAGGTGGCCTTGAGCGATCTCCAAATCCCCAAGGTGCAAGGGAAGCTTTTTGTCCGGGAGGGCGGTGAGCGTTTAAGCATGACCGAAGCTCTGCGACGGGTCCTGGCTGAAGAAATGGAGAGGGATCCTGCGGTGCTCCTGATCGGCGAAGATATCGGGGTTTATGGGGGGGCCTTCGGGGTGACGCGGGGCCTGCTCGAGCGCTTTGGCCCTGAAAGAATTCGGGAGACTCCGATCTCTGAAAGCTCCTTCGTTGGCCTTTCGGTGGGTGCTTCGGTCGGTGGACTTCGTCCCGTGGCGGAGTTGATGTTCGGCGATTTTGTCGCCTGCTGTATGGACTCCTTGGTGAACCACGCAGCCAAGCTGCATTACATGTATGCAGGGAAGGTGCGGGTGCCCTTTACCCTGCGTATGCCCGTGGGGCGCCGCAACGGTTATGGGGCCACCCATTCTCAGAGCCTGGAGGCTTGGTTCACTCATGTGCCAGGGCTCCAAGTCCTCTTTCCTTCCCGGGTCGAGGACGCCGTAGGCTTGCTTCGGACGGCTATTCGCTCGGATGTTCCCGTTCTTTTTCTCGAGCACAAGCTCCTCTATCCCGAGATGGGGAACTGGCCAGGGGCAGACTTTGTCGTCCCTTTTGGGAGTGCACGCATCGACCGCGAGGGAGAAGACCTCACCCTCCTGACCTATGGCCTTCCCTTGGCCCTCTGTCGCAAGGCCGCCGAACTCCTTGAAGGTCGGGGCTTTTCCGTCGAGATCGTGGACCTCCGCTCCCTAGCACCCCTCGACCGGAAGACCTGCCTAGCCTCCATCCAAAAGACGGGCCGCGTCGTTTTTGTTCAGGAAACCACCGTCCTGGGCGGGGTCTGCGACCGCGTCCTCGGCGATCTTCTTGAGGAGGCTTTTCCCTTCCTTCTCGCTCCTCCTCGTAGGGTGGGAGGTGAACATTGTCCCATGCCTTCCGGGCCTTCCCTCGAAGAAGCGATCATGCCCAGCGCCCAAAAAATCCTCCGTGCCTGCCTCCCCCTTCTCACGGAATATTGAATCGGGCCCGGGTTTTCCCTTTGACTCGGCTCAACAAAAACAAAAGAAGAAACGCGCTGGGATCCCGCCCATGTATATTCGTCTCCCTTTCTTTGGTTCAGCAGGAAAAGGAGGAGCCCGGGCAGGGACCTTCCTTTATGGATGAAAATGGCACGCATTCCGGATACTTACACAGTTCATACCTATCCCAACATGAAGGGCAAGTTCACTCGTACCTCCACCGGGGCCTTGGTGGCCGAAGGGGCGGTGGTGGTCGGAGATGTGAGCCTTGGGGAGGAGAGTAACATCTGGTTCACCACGGTTTTGCGGGCGGATGACGAGCCGATTCGGATCGGCCGAGGGGTGAACATTCAGGATGGCTGTGTGGTCCATGTGGATCTCGGTTTTGGAACCGAGATTCATGATTATGTCAGCATTGGGCACAAGGCCATGATCCATGCTTGCACGATTGAGGAGCACAGCCTCATCGGAATGGGGGCCATTCTTTTAACGGGGTGCCGGATCGGGGCCTATAGCATCATCGGAGCGGGGGCGCTCATCCCCGAAAACGCGGTCATACCTCCGCGTTCCCTCGTCCTGGGGATGCCGGGCAAGGTCCGCCGAGAAGTGACCGAAGAGGAGATGGAGGATAACCGAAGACGGGCCCGCTACTACGTGCAGCGTGCTCTGAGCTACTTGTGACCGACCTTGGGTTCCAGGCTGGAAGCTCTCCCCCATTGGCTGCATGATGGCTCCATGAACCCAGTACCTCAGCCGATCATCGCTCCTTCCCTCCTTTCCGCTGACTTTGCCTACTTGGGCAAGGAGCTTTTGCGGGCGGAAAAGGCTGGGGCCGATTGGCATCATGTGGATGTCATGGACGGCCACTTTGTCCCCAATTTGACCATCGGCCCTCCCGTGCTGCGATCCCTACGCCGTGCCACGAAGTGCTTCCTCGATGTGCATCTGATGATCGAAGATCCTTGGGCCTTCTGTGATCCTTTCTTGGATGCCGGGGCGGATCTCTTGACGATTCATGTCGAAGTCCTGGGGGACCAGGACCCCAAAGGCCGTGATGGCAGGGAACTGCTGCAAAAGATTCGTGCCAGGGGACGAAAGGCGGGGATCGCCCTGAATCCTGAGACCGAGTTGGATGTAATTTTGCCCTACCTCGGAGAAGTGGATCTCGTCTTGGTGATGAGCGTGCATCCGGGTTTTGGCGGCCAGAGTTTCATTCCCAGTGTCCTTTCCAAAACTCGGGCTCTGCGGGAGAGGCATGGCTTTCAAGGCTGGGTCGAGATGGATGGGGGCATCCATAGGGATACGGTGGCCGCCTGCGCTGAGGCCGGATGCGATGTCTTCGTGGCAGGTTCGGCGCTTTATGGCGCCTTAGACATGGCGGAGGAGATCGCCGTTTTTCGGGAACGAATCCGCGGAATCGAGCTTGCATAGCATTCCTGGCCCCAGCCGGATATCCTCTTTTCCTTCGGTTCCATGGATTGCAATGCTGCTGAAGGAAGGAACGATGGCTTGGACGCGGTTTGGTAAAAAGAAGGACATGCCTGGGGGGCTTTGGGAGAAGTGCGAGTCCTGCGGGACGATGATCTTCCGGAAGGATTTCCCTAAATCGAGGATCTGTCCTGAATGCGGTTATCACTTCACCTTGGATCTGATGTCCCGCTTGGAACTCACGGTCGATGAGGGAAGCTTCGAAGAATATTGGGCGGAGATGCAGACGATTGATCGCTTGGGGTTTGCAGACCGGATCCCCTATTCGGAGAAAATCGAAAGGACCATGAAGAAAACCGGTCGTAACGAAGCCGTTTTGACGGGGACCTGCAGGATCGGAGGCCTTGAGACAGCCATTGGGATCATGGATTTTGCTTTTTTGGGTGGGTCAATGGGGGTCGTCGTTGGCGAAAAGATCGCCAGCTTGGTGGATCTTGCCTTCGAGAAAAAACTCCCCCTTGTCATTTTTTGTGCTTCGGGAGGGGCCAGGATGCATGAAGGCGCTCTTTCGTTGATGCAGATGGCAAAGACTTGTGCCAGCTTGGAACGCTACCAAAAAGCCGGGGGCTTTTATGTCTCGGTTCTGACAAACCCCACGACCGGGGGAGTCACTGCCTCCTTTGCGACGGTAGCGGATGTCATTCTGGCTGAACCGGGGGCCTTGATTGGTTTTGCGGGACCCCGGGTGATCAAAACGACCCTGAAGCAGGATCTCCCCAAAGGTTTTCAACGGGCGGAGTTTTTGATCGAAAAAGGACAGGTGGATCGGATTGTTCCCCGGGATGCCCTTCGGGCCGAGTTGGCTCGTTTGCTGGCGTATGGAACTCGGCAGGATCCCCTAGAGGCTTTGGCATCGGTGGCCGAGGTCAAAGAACAGAAGGGAGAAGGGGATGACTGACTCTTGTTTGAATGATTGGGGCCCCCAGGATCGGGGACGGAGTCTAGGGGCGGCTGTTTTCGTGGATTTTGACAACCTTTACTATGGTCTTCTGGGTGATTTTTATCATCGAGACCATAAGAAGGCCCTGGATGCTTGTGAGAGTTTATTGAATATTCTCCGAGGAGAGCTGAAGCAGCGACGGCTCTCCATCGCCTTGGGAAGGTCCTATTCAGCCTTTGACGAGTTTCCCGGTTCTGAGGCTGCTCACTCCCTCTCCTTGATGGGCTTCGATCCTCAATACATCGTGCATCATAAGGGTAAGAACTCGGCCGATCTCCAGCTCTCCCTGGATTTGATGGAGGTCCTCTTAACACGCAAAGACATTGATTTCTTTGTGATCGTTGGAGGGGACCGAGATTTTATTCCGGTGTCCCGCAAGGTCCTCGAGGCTCGACGGGAGCTTTTGATCGCTGCCCTCCCTGAAAATACCAGTGGGGATCTTTTGGACCGCGTGGGCCTTGAGCGTTTTTTGGATATCTCTGCTCTCCTGGAGATCCCCGGGGATTCCAAGGACCCCCAAGAGGATGACTCTTCTCAAAAACCTGGCAATGAAGGCAATGGATCCGAGAAGAAGGAAGAAGGGGGCAGCGAAGAGGTCAGCTCCAAAAAAAACTCTCCCAAGGTTTTTGCCTCCGGGGCGAATTCTCGGAGAAACAAGCAGACTCTCGCAAAATCTCAGCTGAACTGGGAGCCGCTTTCAGAGGAAGAGGCTTTTAGCAGGGAGCGCAAGGATCGTGCCCTCCGACTCTTGATGGATCTTGCGGATCGGTATCGAGAAAAACACGGGAAAGCTGAGGTTTGGCTGAGCCCCTTTCTTAAAAACGAGATGCCCGAGTATTTTCCTGATTTAACGCATCCACAACGTCGACGCTTGATCAACATCCTGAAGGAAGAGGAGAAAATTGAGATTGTGGAACGGGAAAATGATAATGGCCCCTTCCCTTATTCGGTTGTTCTTCTGAATTCCGAGCATCCCACCGTGAAGGGCTTGCTGACTGCTTGACCCATGTTCATTTTTGTCCTTCGTCGCTTTCTGGGACTCATTCCCGTCCTCTTCTTTGTGGTGTTGACGGTGTTTGTCCTTTTGCGATCCGTTCCAGGGGATCCGGTTCGCAATCTTCTGGGGGAGAAGGGGACGCAGCAGGAGCGGGAGCGTGTCACCAAGGAGTTAGGGCTGGACCGCTCCATCCCCGTGCAGTTTTGGATCTATTTTTCCGGCCTCCTCCGGGGGGACATGGGAAAGAGCTATATCCGCAATGAACGTCCCATTTCCGAAGATATCGCAGAGAGGTTTCCAGCCACCTTTGAGCTTGCTCTTTGTGCCATGGTGTTGGCCGGCTTTTTCGGCCTGGCGGCGGGGATCCTCTCCGCTGTGCTCAAGGGGAAGTGGCTGGACTATTTCTCCATGACCCTTGCTCTTGTGGGGATCTCCGTCCCCGTGTTTTGGTTGGGACTTCTCCTGATCCTTGCCTTTGGAGGGAGGGCTCCCTTTCCTTCGGGGGGCCGCTTGGATCTTTCGGTCTTTCATTCTTTCGAGCCGACCACGGGGTTTTACCTCATTGACAGCCTGCTGCAGGGCAACATCTCGCTTTTCTTTGACGTGGTGATGCACCTTGCCTTGCCGGCGGTGGCCCTTGCGACCATTCCCTTGGCGGTCATCTCCAGAATGACCCGTTCCTCTTTACTTGAGACCATGGGGAAGGACTTTATTCGGACGGCGCGGGCCAAAGGTTTGCCTGAGCGCCGGGTGGTGCTCAAACACGCTCTGCGGGCCTCTTTGATTTCGATCCTGACCGTGCTTGCCCTCCAATTTGGAACCCTTCTCGCAGGGGCCGTACTCACTGAGACCGTTTTCACCTGGCCTGGATTGGGGACATACGTTGTGGACGCAGTCAACAATCGGGATTACACCGCCGTGCAGGGAGGGGTTCTCGTGATCGCAACGGTTTTTGTCCTGGCCAACCTTGTGGCGGATTTGAGCTATGCCCTTGCTGATCCCAGGGTGCGGCTGTGAGGGGAGTGAAGGAGAATGGAGGGGAGATCTTGCTTCCTGTCCGGAGAGAAGGGTTCCCAAGGCTCTTCGCGGAGTTGATGAAGCGACGCAGTGCGGCCATCGGCATGGGAGTTGTGATTCTTCTCACCTTGATGAGCCTGTTTGTTCCTATTCTTCATGGGGGAGACCCACTCCAAGGGACTGAAGCCGCTGCTTATTTGGGGCCGAGCTTCCACCATCCTTTTGGAACCGATGTTTTGGGAAGGGACTTATTCCTGCGCGTTTTCTATGGGGGAAGGTTCTCCTTGGCCATTGGCTTTTCCGCCGTATTGCTGTCTTTGGCCTTGGGTGTTCCCCTCGGTGCGGTTGCCGGGTATGCGGGCGGTAAAGTGGATGCTTTTTTGATGCGCCTGATCGACCTGATGCTTTCTTTTCCCAGTCTTCTCCTTGCGATTGTTTTGACGACTTTGTTTGGGGGGGCAAGCATGAGCGGGTTGATCCTTTCTGTGGGGATCGTGGGCATACCCCAGTTTGCGCGACAAATGCGCGGCGAAGTCCTGGCCATTCGGGAACAGGAGTATGTGATGGCGGCGCGGGCTTTGGGCTTCCAGCACCTGAGGATTTTGTTCAAGCATGTGCTACCCAACACCATTGCTCCCTTGACTGTTTTGGCTACTCTCCGCGTCGGCACAGCCATCTTGGACGCGGCAGGTCTCTCCTTCCTTGGGCTTGGAGTGGAAGTGGGTGTCCCTGAATGGGGAACCATGATCAAAATCGGGCGAGATGAGATGAGCCAGACGATTTGGCCGGCTCTCTTCCCTGGTCTCGCTTTGACCTTGATTGTGTTGGGCTTCAATCTTTTCGGCGATGGTCTTCGGGACGCCCTCGATCCAAAAAATAAATAATGGGTTGATGCCGGAGAGGGAGAGCTCTTTTTGGAAGAAGGGGAGGCTTTCGCTATTCTTCTTCCATGAAATCATATGACATCATTGTTCTCGGTGTTGGTTCCGCGGGGTCTCGCGCAGCGAACACTGCCCACCAAGCTGGAAAATCAGTCCTGGGGATTGACGGTGGGGAACGCCTCGGGGGACTTTGCATTCTACGGGGTTGCATGCCGACCAAGACCCTCCTTGAAACGGCTCATCGTCTCCATGAGATTCGTGTGGCGGAACCCTTTGGGATTCAAGTGGGGGAGCCTCAAGTGGATTTTGAGGCCATGATGGATCGGATGCGCTCCCTGGTCGAACGCTTTCGAAACGCCAAGGTGAATGCGATCAAAAGCGCAGGTTATGAGTTACGGAGGGGGACAGCCCGTTTCCTCGATCCCCATCACATTGAGCTTGATGGTGAAAAGATCCATGGAAAAGCTTTTATCCTCTGCACTGGGTCCAAGGTGCGTCCGATTCCGGTCCCCGTGGAAGAAGGCGCTGATGTTCGAACCAGCGATGATCTTTTCAAGCTGCTGGAGGTTCCTTCCCGGGTGGTGGTCCTTGGGGCTGGGGCGGTCGGTTTGGAGTTTGCCCAATGGCTTGCCCGCATCGGCTGCAAGGTCCTTCTTGGAAACCGCTCCCCCTTGCTCCGCCGGAAGGATCCAGAAATGGGGGAGGAACTGAGGGATGCCTTGTGCGAAGAGATGGAAGTCCTTGCACCCGCACGCATCGAAGAAATCCTGAAAGGAGAAGATGGTGGAGCCCGGGTCCGCTTTGAACTCCATGACGGGAAGGAGAGGCTTGTCGACTGCGACTTTGTTTTGGATGCCTTGGGGAGGATTCCCAACTATGAGGGGCTTGGCCTCGAGGCGGCAGGGCTTAGGCTCAAGGGCGAACGTCTTGCCTCCAATGACTTTTTACAAACCGAAGTCCCTCATATTTTTGTCGCAGGAGACACGACCGGAACTCGGCTGATTCTCCATGATGCCAACTTGGAGGGTCAGCGGGCCGCCCGTAATGCGATTCGGGTGATTGAAGGTGAAGAGGGACTCCAAGGGCCCGACCCTCGCATTCCACCCTTTGATGTGATCTTTTCGGATCCCCCCTTTGCCAGCGTGGGAAAATCTTGGATTGATTTGGATCAAGAAGGGATCCTTTTCCGAGAGGCGACAAAATTCTTTCCCAAGCAAGGTCGCGGAATTTGCATGGGGGTCAGGCATGGATTCATGCGACTATTGGCGAATCCCCAAACCGGCAAGGTTCTAGGGTGTCAAATCTTGGGGCCGAGGGCGGATGATCTCATCCATGTTCCGATGGCGGTGATTGCCATGGGGGGAAGCGTTCATGACATGCTTCGTTTTCCCTGGTATCACCCCACCCTTGCAGAATCCTTCGTAGAAGTGGCTCGTGAACTCTCAGGGCAATGTGGAGGCCAAAAGGAATGAATGAAAACAAGCGCGTGGTCGCGATTGATGCCGTTTCGGTGCCTCCAAGGAAGTTGAAGACGGTTTATCCTGAGCCCTTTGCGTCTCGGGTGGCGGGGAGGGAAAAGCGAAAACTCGGAGATTTTTTTGGGCTCAAAAATTTCGGAGTCAACCTGACCCGTTTGGCCCCGGGGGCTGTGTCGGCTCTTAGGCATGCCCACAGCCGACAGGACGAGTTTATCTACATTCTCCAGGGATCTCCTACCCTGGTAACTGATGAAGGGCAGACCCAGTTGCAACCGGGAATGTGTGCGGGATTCCCCGCAGGAACAGAGAATGGCCATCATCTGCGCAATGAAACTCAAGAGCTTGTAGTTTACCTGGAGGTAGGTGACCGGAGCCCTGGGGATCAGGCGATATATCCGGATGATGACCTTGTGGCCTCCCTCGAGGACGGAAAGTGGCGATTCTTTCACAAGGATGGGCGCGCCTACGAGTGATGGCAATGGTTGTCGTTTCCGCCCTTTGTGCTTTCGCCCTTTGTGGAGGGGAGTTTTTCCAGTAGCCCCTAAACTAAAGGCGGACGTTTACCAGAACATTCAAAAAGAGGTCGGGAAGGATCCCCACGAGGAGGATGGCCGAGGCGCAGAAGCTCAGAGTGAGGCCCGTCGCAAGGCCATTTCCCGAAAGGGTCTCGCTGCTTGTCCCCTCTTTGAAATAAAGAGCGACGAGAATTTTGAGATAGTAATACAGGCCGATGACCGAACCCAGGATGGCGAAGATCGCCAAGGGGATCTGTCCTGCCTGAATCGATGCCGCGAAGATCTGGTACTTGGCCCAGAAACCGGCCGTGGGAGGGATTCCGGCGAGAGAAAGGGCTGCGATGGCGAGGATGGCGGCCGCGATGGGATTGCGACGCCCCAGACCTTTCAGACCTTCGAGAGTTACGATTTCGGGGTCCTTTCTTTCGATCCAGGAGAGTACGCCAAGGGCAGCGAGGTTGGTGATCCCGTAGACTGCTAGGTAAAAGAGGAGAGCCCGCAAGGCGATTCCGGCATCGGTTTGGCCCTGACCAACTGCCATGGCCTGGTAGGCAACCAAAAGGTACCCTGCGTGTGCGATTCCCGAATAAGCAAGGAGGCGCTTTAGGTTGGTTTGGACAAGAGCCCCTGCGTTCCCCACCAAAATCGAGAGAATGGCCAAAAAGGTAAAGACCGGGACGAGTTCATGGGGAAAAAGTCGAGCTGCGGAAATCAGCAGGAAAAAGGCTGCGGCCTTCGTCCCTGTGGACATCAGAGCAGTGATGGGAGTGGGGGCTCCTTCATAAACGTCCGGGGTCCACATGTGGAAGGGGGCGATGGAGGCCTTGAAGAAGAGTGCGATAAAGAGGATGGCTCCCCCCAAAGCCGCATAGCCGAAAGGTTGAGGGAGACCTTCTTGAAGGATCGTTCCCATCGCAGGAAGGTCGAGATTTCCCTGGCCTGCGTAGATGAGGGCAGAACCATAGACAAAGAAGGCAGCCCCGAAGGCCCCGAGGAGAAAGTATTTGAGGCCTGCTTCCACCGACTTGGTGCGGCTTCTTCGAAAGGCGACGAGGACATAGAGGGAGATGGAAAGGATCTCGAGTCCGATAAAGGCGAGCATTAAATTCTTGGCTCCCAGGAGGAGTCCTGCACCCACGGGGAAAAACAGGGTTAAGACATGAAACTCCCCATAAGCGCGGAATTCTTCATCTCCTTCCTTCCACCAAGCTCCACTTAGGAGCAGAGAAATGAGAGTCAAAAAGAGGAGGAGGATGCTTCCGAGGACGGTCCAAGGCTGGAAATGGAAGACAGGTTCCAACAAGGGCCCTAAGGCGATCTTGGGGGGGAGGGGATGGGAAGGTTGCAAATAGAGATACTGCTGCACCCCTGCGAGGATCCCTCCTAAAAGGCTCAAGAGAGAGAGGCCGTGGACCAGAGTTCTTGCGCCTTTTCCCGGTTTCAGAAGGAGGTCCAGACAGAGGACGAGGATGGCGCCGAAAACAGGAAAGAGCAGCGGCAGCAGGACATAGAAATCCGTAGATGTAAAGCTGAAGTGCATCAGCGCGCCTCCAGGACTTTGGCTTGAATCTGAGCCAGGGTTTTGGATGTGCGACTCGTGAACTGACCCGGGAAAAGGCCGATCCAAAGGAAAAGGATAACGAGAGGAGCCAGAACCAGGACCTCTCGAAGGCCGAGGTCTTTGAGAAGTTTGTTCTCCTCATGCTTGACCGGTCCGAAGAGAACCCTCCGGACCATGGAGAGCATATAGACAGCGCCAAAAATCACTCCGGCGGTTGCGATGGCCCCAAGGAGGGGCCAGGCTTTAAAGGCACCCACAAAGATGAGGAATTCCCCAATGAAGCCGGAAAGGCCAGGCAGGCCGACCGAAGCAAAAGTGGTGAGGACCAGGAAGAAGGCAAAGATCGGCATGGTTTTGGCGATCCCCCCGAATGCGGCGATTTCTCTCGTGTGCCTTCTTTCATAGATCATCCCAACAAGGAGGAAGAGAGCAGGCGTGGCTACGCCATGGCTGATCATTTGGATGACGGAGCCTTCTAGGCCATAGGCATTGAGGGCGAAGGTGCCGAGGACGATGGGGCCCAAGTGACTGATGGAAGAGTAGGCGACCAATTTTTTGAGATCGGATTGGGCCCAAGCGAGAAAGGCTCCATAAAGGAGACCGATCACTCCGATGACCATGAGCCAGGGCGCAAAGAAAAGAGTCGCTTTCGGGAAAAGGGGAAGGCAAAAGCGAATGAGGCCATAGGTTCCCATTTTCAGCAGAACACCGGCCAGGATCACCGAACCTGAAGTAGGCGCCTCCACGTGTGCGTCGGGGAGCCAGGTGTGAAAGGGAACCGTGGGTACCTTGATTAAAAAGGCGATGGCGAAGGCCAAAAACAGGTAGTACTGCGTTGTGACGGGGAGGTGCAAATACTTGAGGTGATCGAGGATTGAGGAAGTCAGGACGGGGACTTCATTTCCCGGAAGAGCCAAGGGGGTTCGGACCAGAAAAATGATGGCGAGTAACATCAGGACCGAACCGGCCACCGTGTAAATAAAGAACTTGAGAGTTGCGTAGAGACGCCTCTTTCCTCCCCAGATTCCGATCAGGAAATAGAGGGGGATCAGCATGACTTCCCAGAAGAGATAGAAGGTAAAGAAATCGAGGGCCAAGAAGACCCCGATCATTCCGCACTCCATCACAAGCAACCAGAAAAGAAACTCTCTTGCCCGCTTCTTGATATGGCTGGGGGCGGAAAAGAGAACAATCACGGAGATTAAAGTGGTCAGCAGGACCAGGAGAACGGAAAGGCCATCCACTCCCAAAGCAAAATGGACTTGTAGGGTTTGGATATGAAACCATGGAACGCTGAAGAGGAATTTCACTCCTTCTGTTCCTGGGCCATATCCCGTCCATAAGGGAAGGGAAGCGAGAAAGGTGACCAAGCCGATGGCTTGCGCGAGCCGCCACAGCACAGGACTCCCCTCGTCCGAACCCCTTAGCGGGGCAAAGAGAACCAGGAGGGCGCCTAGGAGCGGAAGAAAGGTCAGGATCAGCGAAAGAGAGGAATCCACGTTTGAGAATCCTTAGGACCAGAGTTGAAAAACAAGCCAAGCGATCAGAGCCGTGGTCGACCCCGCCATCCAGAGTGCATATGTCTGGAGATGGCCATCTTGGAGTTTTCGGACAATGCGACCGAGCGAAAATGCGAGCCCTCCAATCATGTTGACAAGACCATCAATGACCAAAAGGTCAAAAAGTGCGGCAAGCTTGGAGAGGAGGAAAAGTGGGGTGAGGACAAAGGCTTGGTAGATTTGATCAATGAACCATTTCCCTGCGAGAAGGACATAGATGGGATGGGCCATTTTGGCGATCTTTTGACCAAAGGAGGGACCCCTTGCATAGAGGAGGAAGCCTGCCGTGATGCCTACGATGGCGATCAAGGAGCTTAGGAGGAGGAACATCAACTCATAGTTGTGTCCCAGGCCATGGCCCATCCCTTCTTCAAGAGGGGTTACGCTGGAGCTGAGGAAGTGATGAATCCAGTTCCCGTCTTTGACGATGAGGTCGGGAAGCCCCATGATGCCTCCGAACAAGGCCAAGGCGGCCAGAACCATGAGCGGGAAGGTCATCAATTTCGGCGATTCATGAGGATGCACCTCCGCAGGATCAAAGCGTTCTTTGCCGAAGAAGGTGAGTCCCACGAGCCGGAAGGTGTAGAACGCGGTCATGAGTGCGGTAAGGGCCCCGATGCCCCAGAGGATGAAGTGGATTTGCCCCCCTCCCTTCACGGTTTCCCACAGGATCTCATCCTTACTGAAGAAACCGGAGGTCAAGGGGAATCCTGCCAGGCAAAGACCCCCAATCAGGAAGGTTACATAGGTGATCTTCATGTATTTTCTGAGGCCGCCCATTTTAAGAATGTCCTGTTCCTCATGCATTCCATGGATCACCGATCCAGCTCCCAAGAAGAGGAGGGCTTTGAAGAAAGCATGCGTTCCCACGTGGAAAATGGCTGCGGACCAGGCCCCCATACCGCAGGCGAGGAACATGTATCCCAGCTGAGAGACTGTGGAATAGGCGAGGACCTTTTTGATGTCCCTTTGGGCCATGGCGATGGACGCAGCGAAGAAGGCGGTCAGGGCACCCACAGTGGCGACGACCATCATGGCCGTAGGGGACTGAACGAAAAGAAAGGACATCCTGCAGAGCATGTAAACCCCCGCAGTGACCATCGTTGCTGCGTGAATCAAGGCGGAAACCGGAGTCGGACCTGCCATCGCATCGGGAAGCCACACAAAGAGGGGGATTTGAGCTGACTTACCGGTGGCCCCTACAAAGAGCAGAATGGATATGAGGGTCGCCAGCCCTGCGGGGAGGGCGATACTGGAGGTTTTGAGTGCAGCAATGTCCAGAGTGCCGAAGTGGTGGAAGAGGAGGAGCATCCCAATGAGAAAGCCCATGTCCCCGACTCGGTTGGTGATAAAAGCCTTTTGCCCGGCCACCGCGGGCCAGCCACCTTCGCGGTCATACCAAAAGCCGATCAAGAGATAGCTCATGGCTCCCACACCTTCCCAACCGACAAAAAGGAGGGGCAGGCTCTCTCCCAAAACCAATAGGCTCATAGAGAAGATAAAGAGGTTGAGGTAGGCGAAAAATTTGGCCTTGCCCTCATCGTGAGCCATGTAACCGATAGAATAGACATGGATCAAAAACCCGACGCCTGTGACTACGAGCGCCATAAACCCCGAAAGGTTATCAAAGAAGAGGCCGAAGGATACTTTGAGATCTCCTGTCGCAATCCATTGATACACGACTTGGTGGAGAGCTTCTCCATGACCCAGGGCAAAGAACCCTCCTAGGGAGACGGCAAACGAACCCAGGACTGCCGCAGATGCGATATATCCGGACAGGCTCTTTGTGGTTCCGCCTTTGGCATGCAAGATGCCACAGAGAATTGCTCCGCAAAGAGGGAGGATCGGGATCAGAAAAAGGAGGTCGTTCATTCAGCCCTCCAACTCGGTTGCAGTTTCGACATCGAGAGTAGATTTGAGTCGGAAGAAGGCGATCAAAAGGGCTAAGCCCACAGCGGCTTCGACTGCGGCAATGGTGATGACAAAAATGGTGTAGACCTGCCCCTCCGGATCAAGGAAGCGTTCCCTGGCCGCCGCGAGGAAGGCGAGGTTTCCCGCGTTGAGCATCAACTCAATGCTCATAAAGACCACAATCAAATCTCTGCGGATCAGAAAACCCAAGACGCCCAGGCCAAAGAGAACCGCTGAGAGGATCATGATGTGATCCGTCGGGACTCCTCCAATCAAGGTCGTAGCTTGAGGAAGGGAAGGCAAGCTGGAAAGAATCATTGTTCCTGTCCTCCCTTGCTTGTCCTTGCCTCACCCAGGCCGGCTGCCGTAATCCCGGCAACCTCGAGCTTCGGTTTGCTGGTTTGGGTGATGACATCCTTTTCGATTTCATAAATGACATCTACGTTTCTTTTTCGAGAGCGTCGGCGCTTAGCCAAGGTGACCACTCCCAGGATGGCTCCCAGGAGGAGGACCGAAGTCGCTTCGAAAGCAAGAACGTGTCGTCCGAAGAGGGCTTCGGCCAGTTCTTTGCCTCCTGAGGCTCCGCGCATTCCTGCCTCCAGATCTCCTCTCGCCAATGGGGCAACAACGAGATCGGGAAAGGTCAGGGCGAGAAAGGCAAGGAGGGCCCCAGAGAAAAGAGGGGCCAGGAGGGCTGCAATGGGAGTTTCTCGGGGTTCTTCCCTGCGGAGATCCAGGAGCATGATCACAAAGAGGAAGAGGACCATGATGGCGCCCGCATAGACCAATAGCTGCAGAGCGGCCATAAACGGGAAACCCAGGACCAAGTAGATTCCTGAAAGGCAGAAGAAGGCCCCGACGAGGTGGACAGCGCAAATCGCAGGATTGCGCTGGAACACGACGTTCGCCCCGAAAAAGACGGAGAAGAGGGCCAGAACGTAGAAGACTAACGATGCCACTTGTCGAACTTCTCCTTAGTGAAACGAATGCGGCCTTCAAGCTCCTTAATGGGGGTCATCAGGCGATCCTTGTGAAAGACAAGAGACTCACGGGTGAAATTGGCGAGCTCATAGCGGTCGCTCATGATGATTGCCTCCTTGGGGCAAACTTCTTCACAGAGGCCGCAGAGAATACAACGAAGCATGTCGATGCTGAATTCTTCCGGTTCCCGCTCAATATAGCGTTCGGTCTCTTCCGCCTTGATCGTGATCGCTAAAGCGGGACAGACCACCTCGCACATCGAGCATGCGACACAGCGGGGAGTCCCATCCTCATTTTCTACCAACAAGGGTTGCCCCTTGAGGGCAATGGGCGCTTTGTAGCGCTCTTCCGGATAAAGCCGGGTCACCTTGGGTTTGAACATATTGCGGAAAGTGATCGACAAACCTTTGAGGATCTCGGGAATGGATAGCTTTTCCATGAAGGAAAGCTTCTTCTCCATACGTTTGACCTTCATTAGAGGACTCCCGTGGCGATAAGGATGCCGGTTGCGGTCAAGTTAAGGATGCTGAGAGGCAGAAGGATCTTCCAACCGAGATACATCAGCTGGTCCCAACGGAACCGGGGAAGAGTCCAACGAACCCAGATGTAGAAGAAGAGGAAGAACCCCACTTTGATCATGAAGACAACGAAGCCCAGGATGGCCCGCCACCAGATTGAATCCATGTTCTCAATGAGTCCAAAGAAACTAGGGCCTCCAAGAAAGAAGGTCGCCAGCAGGCAAGACATCATGAACATGGCGGAATATTCGCCCATGAAAAAGAGGGCGAACTTCATGGATGAATATTCGGTATGGAAACCCCCGACTAGCTCTGTTTCACATTCGGCGAGGTCAAAGGGGAGGCGGTTTGTTTCGGCGAAGGCTGCAATCAGAAAAAGGACAAAAGCGATCGTGCCAACGGGGAACATGAAAAGGACCCATGTGTGATGGGCTTGATAGGTAAACATCTCACCGAGATTCATGGTCCCGGTCAACATGACAACCGTGATGACCGACATCATCATTGAAAGTTCGTAGGAGATCATCTGCGCGGATGACCGAAGGCCACCGAGGAGGCTCCACTTGTTGTTTGAGGCCCAACCCCCAAGAAGAATTCCGTAGACCGCCAATCCACTCATGGCGATGAAAAACAAAACTCCAATATTCAGATCGGCGATCGCAAGGGAGAAGGGTTGGCCATCGATGAGAATGGGAAAGGTGAAAGGAATGACTGCGATGGTCATCATGGCCGGCCCCGCAGCCAGAGCGGGAGCGAGGCGAAAAAGGATGGGGTTGGCTCCTTCGGGAACGACCTCTTCCTTGAAGAAGAATTTAAGACCGTCTGCGATGGGCTGGAAAAGACCCCAGGGGCCGACACGGTTGGGTCCATAGCGGAACTGAATCCAGGCGGAAACCTTTCGCTCCGCAAGAGTCAGGAGAGAGACCATGATCGGGGCGATATGGAAAAAGACTACGACCTTGATGATGGTCGCGATCAGGACAGCGGTGGTCATGTGCGGACCTCCTCGGTTCCCATGATTTCTTCATCTGGGATGTCAATCTGGTTTTCTTCCCAGGAGATGAAGGCTTCCAAGAGTTCCGTCAGAAGTTGGAAATCGTCCTTGGCAAGAACCGGGGCTTTGAGGGCCGGCCGGACAAATTGCTTGATTCCATCGCAGTTGATCCAATGTCCGGCTTTTTCCATGGGACTCAAGGAGGCAAGTTGAACTTTGGCCGCTGGGAATAAATCGCTTCGGACCCCCATGTAGAGCATGGGGCCTTCTGCAGCGATGCTTTCGAGGGTGGATTGGTCCAACAGCTCTCCAAACCCAAAACCGAAAAGAGCCACCTTCTTGGAATTCACGTTTTCTAGATCTTCGGGAGGGATGGCCTTAAGTCCGACTTCTTCTCGAAGGCCTTTGCAGTTAGGAGCAGGTTCATCCGTATGAAGGAACTCATCACCTTTAGCGTTGGGGTCAGGTTGGTAGTATCCGAAGGTCGGTTCCAATCCCAGCTTTTCCAAGGTTTCGGCTAGTTCCTTAAAGGCCCAACCCTCTTCAATGGTTGCAAAAGGGGAGAGGACCATGAGGATCTCTTTCTGCCGGAGGAAGAGGGGGCTCAGTTTTTTGAAGGCTTCTTCGATGCTTATTGGGATTCGCTCCCCGTTTTCATCGATGAAAAAGGGCGAAGGCAGCCGGGTTTCCCCGACTTCCAAATTGTATCGATCAAACATCAAGCGACCTTCATCGCACATCCAGTAATCGTTGATTTCGGCGTTGTAGCGGGGGCGAATCCGGAGAATCTTGTTGTCCCGGGTCTCCACTGAGATATTGCAGCCCTTGGAGCACAGACCGCAAATCGTTTCTGTTGCATGGAGAAACCACACCCTGGATTTGAAGCGGAATTTTTTGAGGGTCAAAGCTCCCACGGGGCAGATGTCTACGATGTTGCCTTGGTAATTCCCATGGAGGGGATCTCCCATAAACGTGGAGAGGTAGGAGCGATCTCCGCGATCAAGGACTGTGAGTTGAGGATCTTTTGTAACCGCCTCAAAGAAACGGACGCAGCGAGTGCAGAGAATGCATCGTTCGTTATCCAAAAGGATCTTGTCCCCCAGGCTCTTGCGTTTGTCGAAATGCTTCCTGGGTTCCTGGGTTCTTCCCCTGGATTGTCCTGTGGAATAGGCCGTGTCTTGGAGCATACATTCGCCCGCCTTGTCACAGATGGGGCAGTCCAAGGGATGATTTAGGAGTAAAAACTCCATCACTCCCGCTCGGGCTTTTTGGACTATCTCGGAGTCGGTGAGGATCTCCATGCCTTCGATGATGGTTTCACGACAAGAAACGGCGAGGCCGGGGCGAGGTCCTTTTCCTTTGCTTTCGATTTGGCATTGACGGCAGCTTGCGGCGACGGGCAATCCCTTGTGGTAGCAAAAGTGGGGAATGTTTTTGCCGATCGAGTGGAGGAAATCGATCAAGCGACCTCCCAAGGGTGCTTGATATTCTTTGCCATCGACAAGAATGCTGGTGAAAAGGGGGTCAGGGTTCTGTTCTTCGGAACTCATTTTTCACCTCCTTGGCCTGTGGGGGTTTCAGCACCCGAGAGGACGGCCTCCTGGGTGGAACCCTTGGCTGAGCCTTTGTTGATGGCTTCTTCAAACTCTTCCCGAAAGTGCTTGAGGGCCAATTCCACCGGCCAGGCAGCCGCATCGGAGAGGACGCAAATGGTTTTTCCTTTCATGTTTGCGCAGGCATCCAAAAGGGTCTTCAGATCCTCGGGGATGCCGTTTCCTGTCTCGATTCGTTTGAGGATGCGAGCGAGCCACCCGGTTCCTTCGCGGCATTGGGAACATTGTCCGCAGGATTCATCGTGGTAGAAGTCAGCGATGACACGTGCGGCTCGGATCAAGGAAGCGCTTTCATTGAGAACGATGACCGAAGCAGTGCCGAGCATGGAACCTGTAGCTTTGAGATCGTCGTGGGTAAGGGGGGTGTCCAAGTAGGAGGGGGGAAGAAAGCCTGAGGAGGAACCTCCAGGGAGAAAAGCTTTGAGTTCAAGATCGTCGAGGATCCCGCCGCCGAATCTCTCGCCGTAAATGAGTTCTCGGATGGGCATT
>Ga0256841_1001360_pt1 | contig 21419 bp, 17 predicted proteins | sample 356308metaG_FD_185971 | JGI IMG/M metagenome (GOLD analysis project Ga0256841, IMG submission 185971) | Hydrothermal vent microbial communities from Mid Atlantic Ridge, Atlantic Ocean - 356-308 | ecosystem: Environmental > Aquatic > Marine > Hydrothermal vents | place: Atlantic Ocean: Mid... | reverse complement strand
TGGAGCACGGTAACCTCGGCATCACCTATGCTGAAAAATCTGTACTGTTGGAAGAGGAGCGATGGCTTGATGAGGTCTCGCACAGACTGGCAATGGCCGAATATTCAGGGCGCTATGCAACACTGGAATATAAACGCACTGCATCCCACATCGAAATCACTATAAAAGATATGGGTGACGGATTTGACTGGCGTGATTTTATTGAAATTTCTCTGGATAGGATCGCGGACAAACATGGCCGTGGAATTGCCATGGCAAAAATTATGAGCTTTGATTCTCTAGAATATCATGGCAAGGGCAATGTGGTCACAGCAACCGTCGATCTGGCACGCGCTTCCAACAGCACAACTGATCTAATCCTTGAAGAAGAATCTGCCTAAATTTAGAGCCTGTCAACAGATCGCAAATACCTGCGACATCCGACAATTAACCAATCGCCCCTAATGCAGAAAATTGACAGCGAAAACCCTATTATTGCCGCAGATCTGCCTGGGGGATTCTGCAGAAGTTTTCGTTTCTGGATCCCGGCAATACTCATCCTGATGAGTATCGTTATGCTGGTGGCTGTAGTCATCAGCATGCAAGAGTATGGCAAACCATTGATCGAAGAACACGCAAAAAAACTGCTCCTTCAGTCGGGCGAAACCATGGTCAGGGAACTCGAAAACCGGATCGTCAGGATAGATACCCTGACGCGTTCCATTGCCCATATAACTGAAAAGCTCCCAAAGGACCGTCAACTCTTGATCCGCTCGATCAAACCCATCATCAATGATACCGGTGCAGACTCCTATGTTACCGGTGGCGGTATCTGGCCGGAGCCATATCTTTTCGATTCCGGAAAAGAGCGATACAGTTTTTTCTGGGGACGTGACACCGAGGGCTATCTGAATTTCGTTGAAAGCTATAATGCCCCTGACGTCCCTGCCTATTTCAATGAGCCTTGGTACACCAGGGCCAGAAACGATCGTTCGGGCAGGACATTCTGGTCGAAGGCCTATATCGACCCTCACACCCGCCAACCCATGGTGACCTGTTCCTATCCTCTCTTCAAGTGGGGCCAGTTTTTCGGTGTTGCCACCATTGACCTGAAACTGGAAGGCCTGCAGGATTTTCTGAATGAGGTTTCATCGCACTATGAAGGTTATGCTTTTGCAGTTGATGGCGAGGGTACTTTACTTTCATTTCCGGAAAACATTTTTGGATCTGTCGAAATTTCTTACAAGCCAGGGCCATTCCAGACAGAACTGATCAAAATTGAGCAGCTTGCAGACAAATTCCCCGTCTTCCATTCCATCATGAAGATACTGGATCTTGATCCGACAGAAAGAGAATCCCAAGCCCTCTCTGCCACTGGTTCCGAGACCGCACAGGACAAAGCAAAGATTTTCCATATCCTGGACGATGACCTGATCCTGAAAGAAAAAGCACTGGTCAGGGTAATGAATGTGCCGAATACAGACTGGAAGATTGTAACACTCATGCCATACCATCAGATCCTCGCTGTATACAGTGGAATCAAGCGATCATTGCTTGGAGCAATTTTCTTTGCCCTGGTCATTATCACTGTACTTGTTATCATTTTACTCAATGCTATTCTGCTGCGCCCTCTTGCCGCGATTACTTCACAACTCCAGGCACTTTCCCGGACAAAAAAACTGGCTCCCCTTTCCGTCAAAACGGGAATGATCGAGTTACGTCTCATTACCTACTGGTATAACAAACGTAATGAACAAGTGAGAACAGTTTACAATCAGCTGATAGCCACCCATGATCACCTTGAAGAACAGGTAGCGACCAAGACAGCCCATCTTCTCGAAGCCAAAGAAAAAGCTGAACTTGCCAATCAGACCAAATCTATGTTCCTTGCCAATATGTCGCATGAGCTCCGGACACCCATGCACGCCATTCTCAGCTTCTCCAATCTGGGCATCAAAAAAACTAAGGGCATCGGGAACATAAAAATCAACAATTACTTCCTGCGTATCCGAGACAGTGGTAACCGGTTAATGCTTCTTCTGAACGATCTGCTTGATCTGGAAAAACTGGATGCCAACAAAATGGTAATGGAATTCGAAATAGACCAGTTACAAGTAATCCTGGAAAAGAGTGTACAAGAATTTGAAGGTATGGCCGCCGAGAAGGAGATTACTCTTCACTATAACCGGGTAAGCTTTCCTACAACTGCCTGTTTTGATAAAGCCCGAATCTCGCAGGTAATGGCCAATTTGATTTCCAATGCAATCAAGTTTTCTCCTCCGAAAAGCACCATTGAAATATCGGTCAGTCAAACGAAATGCAAAAAAGGATACCGTGAGACGGAGACTGAAACCGTTCCTGCGCTCTTGGTTTCAGTTACTGATCAGGGCGTAGGTATTCCTGAGGGAGAATACGACTCAATCTTCAATGAATTTATCCAGAGCAGCAAGACCCGCTCCCATGCCGGGGGAACCGGGCTGGGGCTAGCGATTTGCAAACGTATTATTCATGCCCACAATGGGCATATTGGTGTTGAGAACAATGCGGCTGGCGGCGCGAGATTCTATTTCATGATTCCGATCCAGGAATCTGTAGAGGACAACCCGGAAAAACGTTCTAAACAGAACAAAGAGACCGAGAGCGAGACTGTTTTGTAAACGTCTGCACCACTTGTTTCAAAGAGACTGAATCCACATTGGCTTCAAAAACCGCTATGATGCTTTATCATGAAGTATGTTCTCCGTTTTCTTCTGTTCACATTTCTTTTTTTCATTTATCTCTCTCCGGTATCTGCTGGAGAGACCAAGGTTGCTGCAGCATCGAGTCTGACCTTTGCTCTGGATGAAATCATTGTTCGATTTGAGGAACGGACCGGACACCGGGTCAGAGTCAGTTACTCGTCCTCTGGAATCCTGAGCAGGCAAATTGAACAGGGCGCACCCTATGAACTCTTTCTCTCCGCTGATCAGCTCTATACTGACTACTTGGCAAAACACGGTATGACGCGTGACCGGGGAGTGGTCTATACTTTAGGACAACTGGCTCTTTTTGAACCGGGGGAACGAAATCTGATCCTTTCAGAAGATCTTTCAGCACTGGACAAGGCGCTCACTGAAAATGCAATCCAACATTTCTCAATCCCCAACCCCGAGCTTGCTCCTTATGGAAGAATTGCCCGTGAGGCACTGATCCATTCAGGTTTGTGGTCAAGCCTCCAGCCTTTTCTGATCATGGGACAGAATGCCTCTCAAACGGCACGTTTCCTAGCTACAGGCATAGTCGATGGTGCACTACTGCCCCATTCTCTCGCTATCATTCTGGAGAAAAAAGGACTGGGGCATTACCAGTTAGTCTCGCACCGGCTCTATCAACAACTGCAACAGCGGATGGTCCTGATGAAAAACGCAGGTGAAGTTGCGAATGTGTTTTACGAATACCTGCTTCAACCGGATGCCCAGAAAATCTTCGAAAAATACGGGTTTGGATCTGTAAGATGATGGACTGGTCTGCCTTCTTTCTCTCTCTTCGGTTAGCCACACTGGTTATGATTATTCTGCTGTTTAGTGGACTATTGATTGCCCGGTTTCTGGCTTGGCGTCAGTTTCGGGGCAAGGAACTCGTGGAAGCTCTGCTCGCGCTACCCCTGGTTCTTCCACCCACCGTACTTGGCTTCTATCTGCTGATCTTTTTTGGTTCCAACTCCTGGTTTGGCCACCTCTATCAAGAGATAACCGGTCACTCACTGATATTTACCTTTAGCGGTTTATTACTGGCTTCACTTATTTATAGCCTGCCCTTTGCTGTACAACCCATGTTGCGTGCCTTTGAATCAATTCCAAAGAACCTGCGCGAGGCCGCTTGGTGCAGTGGGCTGAATCGCTGGCAGACCTTTCTCAAGATCGAGCTACCCCTCGCCTGGCCGGGTATCCTGTCAGGCATGGTCTTGGCCTTTGCCCATACGCTTGGAGAATTTGGGGTTGTCCTGATGGTTGGTGGTAATATTCCGGGAGAAACCCAAACCCTCTCGATAGCCATCTTCGATCGAGTACAAACCTTCGATGATCAATCAGCTCATATCATGTCAATGGTTTTACTGATCTTCGCCTTTGTTACGATCAGCCTGGTTTTTCTGCTCAATCGCCGTTCCGCATGAAAGGTCTCAGCCTGCAACTGAAAAATATGAGCGGAATCCCGCTGGATCTGGAATTTACCTGTGCACCTGGAAAAGTACTCGCACTCGTCGGCCCTTCGGGTAGTGGCAAAACGACTGTCCTGCGCTGCATTGCCGGTCTGTTCAGGACTGATGAAGGATTTATCTACTGCGATGATTGGACCTGGTTCGATACCGATCAAAAAGTCTTTGTTTCCCCACAGCAACGTCATGCAGGGCTGGTCTTTCAGAATTATGCGCTGTTCCCTCACCTGAATGTCAGACAGAATATCGAGATTGCATTCACTGCACAGAGCAAAACTTCTGTCACTGAACTGCTTTCCCTGGTCAATCTGCGGGGGCTGGAGGAGCGACTGCCTTCGACTCTCTCCGGAGGGCAGCAACAACGTGTGGCGTTGGCCCGGGCACTGGCAAGGGAACCTCGTGTTCTGTTGCTCGATGAACCCTTTTCTGCAGTCGATCAGGTCACCCGCCGCAAGTTGAGGCTGGAACTGCTGGAGCTGATCCGCAAACTTGAGATACCGATCATTTTGGTGACGCACGATCTGGATGAGGCTGCAATGCTGGCTGATCAAATCTGTGTGATTCACAATGGGACAGGGTTGCAGATCGGGACACCCGAAGATGTTCTGCGCACACCTTCCTCAGCCCTTGTTGCCCGTCTTATGGACGTGCGAAACCTGTTCGAAGGTGTTGTCATCGAACAGAATGAACAAAACGATCACTCCCTGATTGCTTGGGGAGGTATTGAGTTTGAAGCCCCGTTTCAACGACCCTTTCCTCGGGGGGCAAAGCTGAACTGGAGTATTCCAGCAGATCGGGTCTTGCTCCACCGGCGAGTAAACCCGTCCCGAGGTGTACGGGAAAACCCTGTTTCAGGTCAGATTGTAGAACTGGTTACAATTAGTGGCATCACAAATGTAATTGTCTCGCTCGACTCTTCTCCGGAAACAAGACTGCACATGGATCTGCCCTCTCATGTGGCAGAGAGAAACTCGCTTGCAGTGGGGGAAAGAATCAGTATGTCATTACTGAAGAATGCAATCCATCTGATGGATCATTCCCATTCAAGCTCACGATAGGCTCGACTAACCGCACGCTGATTGAGCCGATCGAAAAACAACCACTTGTCCTGTTCCGACCGCGCCACCTGCTTGATGGCATCACCCAGAAAGACACCATCGGCGATCGCCTTTCGCGTTTCATCGATCAATACTTTGAAATAACGTTGCTGCGGTTCCATCGCTTCTGACCAGGGGGCACTGACCGGACCATGACCGGGAATGACCCTGGCATACGATTCGTCATGGAGTTTTTCCATCAGTTCATACCAACCAAGCAGGCTGCCATCGAGCGAGGGTATTCGCTCCATGAACAACAGATCGGCCAACCACATCGTATTGGTTTTTTTATCCAGCACGGTTAGATCAGCAGAAGTATGTGCTTTGGGCCGAGCAGTAAGAATCAGCATGCGATCGCCGAGATCGATCTCCTTCGTATCATCCACCAGAACATCAGGAGCAATGATCAGATCAGCCGTTGGATTCTTTCCCAGATCTTCTCCAAATTCTTCAAGAAAGAAGTCGCGGTTTTGTTCTATCGCTTCAGCCAGATTCCTGTGGCCGACAAACTTTGGCTTGTCCTGCCTGAAAGCTGCATTGCCGAGGATATGATCAAAATGTACATGGCTGTTGATAACATAACAAATCGGTTTGCTCGTTTTTTCCCGGATCGCGGCGCGGAGTTTCTCACCAACTGCCAAGCTCCCCCCCGTGTCGACTACAGCGACACATTGACTACCCACGATAAATCCGATATTGGCAATATCATCATGCCTGGGATCATCGATCAGGGCATGCACACCGTGGTGAACAAAAATCCCTTCTGCGACCTCAACAAGATTGAAATCGTATACTTTCGGGATGTTCGATGCCTGAGGATTTTCATCCTCACAGGCTGCCAGCAACAAACCGAAGGTCAGTACAATCCATTTCATCATTAAATTATTTCTTTTGGATCTTATTTTTAAAGACAATAATGATATATATTTGTTCACTTTACTACCATTGCTTCATACAGGGCTGATATCATGAAATTCAATAACATTCTGGAATCTATCGGGAACACCCCTCATGTTCGCGTTAACCGCCTGTTTGGTTCGGATCATGAAGTCTGGATGAAACTGGAACGATCGAATCCTGCGGCAAGCATCAAGGATCGCATCGCATTGGCGATGATCGAAGATGCAGAAAAACAAGGATTACTCAACCCGGATTCGGTGATCATTGAACCCACATCCGGTAATACCGGTATCGGTCTTGCGATGGTTGCAGCGGTTAAGGGTTACCGCCTGATCCTGGTGATGCCGGAGTCCATGTCACTGGAGCGACGGCGTTACATGCAGGCACTGGGGGCCGAACTGGAGCTCACACCGCGGGAGAAAGGTATGCCCGGGGCCATCGCACGGGCGGAAGAAATACTTGCAAAGATACCCGGCAGTTGGATGCCCTCCCAGTTCGACAATCCGGCCAACGTGGCGGTCCACCGTGAGACCACGGCAAGGGAAATTCTCCAGGACTTCCCCGAAGGGCTGGATTTTTTGATCACCGGTGTTGGTACAGGCGGGCACATCACCGGCTGTACGGAAGTGTTGAAAGCCGAATGGCCGGATCTGAAAGTCTTCGCCGTGGAACCGGAGGCCTCTCCTGTGATCAGTGGAGGGGAACCTGGCCCGCATATGATCCAAGGACTGGGGGCGGGATTCATTCCAAAGAATCTAAATGTGGATCTGCTGGATGGGGTAGTGCCGGTTTCCAACATGGCCGCTTTCGACTTCGCCCGGCGTTGCGCCAGAGAGGAAGGCATCTTCGTTGGCATTTCGACCGGAGCTGCCCTCTCTGCGGTCAACAGCAAACTGGCTGAGATCCCGGCTGGAAGCCGTATCCTGACCTTCTCCTATGACACGGGTGAACGGTATCTTTCAGTAGAGGGCTTATTCGAACAGTGATAGAAACTCGCCGTAACCCTCGGCTTCCAACCGTTCTTTGGGGATGAAGCGCAAGGAAGCCGAGTTGATACAATAACGCTTACCTGTTGGAGCCGGACCGTCATCGAAGACATGCCCCAGATGACTGTCAGCAATGGCACTCCGGAGTTCTGTTCGGATTCCAAACAGGCTCAGATCGGGCTTCGTAACGATAGCCTTCTCACTGATAGCACGGGTAAAACTCGGCCATCCCGTACCGGATTTGTATTTATCAGTCGAACTGAAAAGAGGCTCACCAGAGACAATATCTACGTAGATCCCCTCCTCCTTGTTGTCCCAATACTCATTTTTGAAAGGTCGTTCCGTTCCCTCTTCTTGGGTGACTTCATATTGCAAAGGGGTGAGACGACTTTTCAATTCTTTTACCTCCGGTTTCTGGAAGTCCTGGTGTTTTTTCACCCATAGCGCGAAAAGGTGATCACGCACTTGATCATCATGGGCAAGCGCTTGCTGCGCTCCGGGTTTCTGTTCTGTCTCACTGGCCACTTGTGTGCCAATAAAGAAACTACCGAAAAAAATAATTGAGAGAAAGAATGAGAGCCATTTACCAAACTTCATTTGATGCCACCTGTTTTGAGATCGTGTGAAATGAGACCTTGATCACGAGGTTAAGTTCTTTGAAAGAAAGAGTTCAATCGAATGTTTGCTGGATCACCCCACCTCCCAGACAAATCGCGCCATCGTAGAAGACCACGGACTGCCCCGGGGTCACGGCACGCTGAGGAGCATCAAAAATCACGCGGACCCGATCCACTCCCACAGGTTCGATCACACATGCCTGATCTGCCTGCCGATATCGGGTTTTAGCCGTGCAACGAAAAGCACCCGGTGGTGGAGAACCGGCCACCCAGCTCAGCTCTTTAGCCTCCAGCGACCGGCTAAACAGGAGCGGATGATCATGCCCCTGTGCCGCGATGATGACGTTGTTTTCCACATCCTTGTCCACCACGAACCAGGGTTCTTCAGAAGCACCCCGGACGCCCCCGATCCCCAAGCCCTGACGCTGCCCTAAGGTATAATACATAGCACCGCTGTGCTGACCGATGACCCGCCCTTCCGGTGTCCTGATCTCCCCGGGCTGTGCAGGGAGGTAACGGCTCAGGAACTCCCTGAAAGGGCGTTCGCCGATGAAACAGATCCCGGTACTGTCCTTTTTATCGTGGGTGACAAGGCCAGCTTTCTCAGCGATACGTCGCACCTCGGGCTTCTCCAACTCACCTACCGGGAATAGGGTTTTTGAGAGTTCCTTCTGTCCTAAAGTGTAGAGGAAATAGCTTTGATCCTTGTTTGAGTCTTTCCCTCTGAGCAGAAAAAATTGCCCATCCCGTTCTTCCACCCGGGCATAGTGGCCTGTGGCGATCCGGTCGGCACCCAGATCCATGGCATGCTCGAGAAAGGCCTTAAACTTGATCTCCCGGTTGCAGAGGATATCGGGGTTGGGCGTCAATCCCTCTGCATATTCGCGGATGAAACGCTCAAAGACGTCCTCCCAATATTCGATAGAAAAATTGACTGTGTGCAGCTTGATGCCAATGCGATCGCAGATGGTTTTCGCATCTTCTACATCTTCCGCAGCGGCACAATGGCTCTCCGTATCATCCTCTTCCCAGTTCTTCATGAACAGGCCCTCCAAGGTGTAGCCCTGTTGTTTCAACAGCAAGGCCGTAACGGATGAATCCACCCCGCCGGAAAGCCCAACGATGATCCTGTTTTCTATTTGCATTGCAGCATTATACCAAGGGAATCCTACATGGCGTATTTTTTGCTTTACAAACCATGCGTAAAAACACAATCTGTGGTTGATGGGACCAGTAAATCATGAGGACAAACAAATTGGATGATTCCTATAAGAAAGAACAACTCAAAGCTCTGTATCAAGGCGTTTTTCCCTCTCAAGCTGGTTCAATTCTGACCGCCACCATTGTACTCCTTACCCTGTCATCGGATCTGGGCGGTAATGAAGAAGCCGCTCCCTGGATATATCCTGTTTTTCTCATTGCAGTAATTCGTCTACTGGATGTTTTTCTCTACCATCAAACCGATCATGAGAAGATCGATCTGGATCATTGGCTGGCCCGGTGCGTGATAGGCTCCCTCTTGCATGGAATTGCCTGGGGATTTTTTTTCTGGCAGGCCTATCCAGAAAGTTCTGTTCAGTACCAAGCTTTTTTGATCATTCTCCTTACCGGCATTGCCAGCTCGGCAGTAACGACATTGTCCTTTCACATGGCAGTCATCACGCCTTTTCTTCTCGCCTGCACTCTTCCTATCGAATTAAGACTGCTGCAGGGAGGCAGTAGTTTAGATACGGCACTGGCCATGATCATCCCCATGTTTTTCCTCTACCTGCTGCTGGGCGCAAGGCGTGTGAACAACAGTTATCGGGAAAATATACACCTCCGCGTCGAATACCAAGAAAAGGAGAAAGAACTAATCAATCAACAACACGCCCTGGATCAACATGCCATCGTCAGCAAGGCCAACGTGCGAGGAGAGATCACTCATGTCAATGAAAAATTTTGCCAGATCAGTGGGTATACAAAAGAAGAACTGCTGGGGCAGGACCACCGTATTCTGAAATCTGACGAACACTCCCTCTCCTACTTCAAAAACATGTGGCGAACTATCGCAAGAGGTGAAGTCTGGCATGGTGAATTCAAAAATGTTGCCAAAGATGGAACGCATTACTGGGTCGATTCAACCATCGTTCCTTTCCTGAATAAAAAGGGAAAACCCTATGAATATATCTCCATGCGCACGGATATTACGCGATTAAAAGAACTGGAACGACAAATCATTCAGGATAGAAACGATGCTCTGATCAGGGCAGAAGTGGCCCAGATCCTGCAGGAACAAGCGCCTCTGAAGGTACGCGTTGCCAAAGCCCTGAATGCCATTTCAAAGGCGGAAGGATTGCAGCTCCAGAACAAACTCGGGGTCTTTCTGTTACCGGAGAATGGATGCCAGCTGGAGATGTTCGTCACTCACGGTGAATATACCGATGAGTTTCTACACAAGGAAAAATGTATCCAACTCGGCAGTTGCCTTTGTGGCCGGGCGGCGATTTCCGGCGAGCTCATTGTTTCTGACGACTGCTTTACCGACCCGAACCATGATCACACGTTTGAAGGCATGACCGCGCATGGTCACTACATCGTCCCCCTCTGGCATAATGGCAAGATTATGGGGATCCTGTTCATGTATACCGATCCCTACCCTTCCCGGGATCAGTCCCGGCTCGATACGCTGAATTTTATCGGTGATCTCCTGGGTGTGGCCATTGCCAATGAGCGGGTCCAAGAAAAACTGCACCAAGCAAAACGGCATGCGGAAGAGATGGCTCAGGCCAAATCCGATTTCCTCGCCAATATGAGCCACGAGATCCGGACGCCCATGAATGGCGTCCTTGGAATGTTAGACCTGCTGCACAAGATGAAGCTTGATGACAAAGCCAAAAACTACGTGGAGATTGCCCATGGATCGGCAAGCATGTTGCTGAATGTCATCAATGACATTCTCGATATCTCCAAGATCGAATCGGGTAAACTGCATATTGAGCAAATTGATTTCGATCTGCGCAAGGCGGTAGAAGACACAGCCGATCTGCTCGCCAAACTGGCACATCAGAAAGGGCTAGAACTGTCTGTCTTCATCTCGCCGAAAATAAAGACCATTCTCAAGGGGGATGTCTTGCGACTGCAACAGGTCCTGAACAATCTCACCAGCAATGCGATCAAGTTTACCGAACAGGGTGAGGTCACGATCATAGTTTCCATTGTTGAAGAGACAGAGGATAGAACCCGTTTGCGGTTCGAGGTCAAGGATACCGGGATCGGCATCCCACCGGACAAGCAGGCGAGCCTCTTTGAAGCCTTCACCCAGGCGGACAGCTCCACCAGCCGCAAATACGGCGGTACCGGACTCGGTCTTGCCATCTCCAAAAGCCTGATCGAAATGATGGGTGGAGAAATTGGTCTTGAGAGCACGGTAGGCAAGGGTTCGACCTTCTGGTTCGAGCTGCCTTTTGAAATCATCGAATTTGAAAGTCTCCATGGTTCAGCTATGAATGATCTCCGTATTCTGACCATTGATGACAATGAAACCAACTGCCTGATCCTGAAAAAATATGTCGAGAGCTGGGGCGCAGAAAATGTAACCGAAACCATCCCTGAAAGCGGTCTGTACCGGTTACAGGAAGCGAATGCCCAGGGAAGACCCTTCGACATTCTCTTGCTGGATATGCAAATGCCCGGTGCCAGTGGATATGATGTTGCCGCCGAGATACGCAAGGATCCGGCTTTCGATCACCTGAAAATTATTCTTCTGAGTTCCATGGAACTCAACACAGAAACGGATAAGGCTGAACTCTTCGATCTGCTGTTGAACAAACCGATCAGACAATCGTTGCTCTATGATGCAGTTGCAACCGTACAGAATCAGGAACGAATCGAAGAGATCCTCGAGCAGACTCAACGCCAGAATTCAGAAAAACTGCATGGGAAGATCCTGTTCGTGGATGACAACTTGGTGAACCAGCATGTGGGCACTGAGATGCTAAGCCGACTGGGACTAGATTTCGATATTGCAACCAATGGACAGGAAGCACTCGAGGCGAGCAAGAACGAACGTTTCGATCTGATCTTGATGGACTGCCAGATGCCTGTCATGGATGGTTTCGAAGCCACACGCCAAATCAGGGCGTATGAACGTGAAAACCGATCAGAACCGATCCCGATCATTGCGTTAACTGCAAATGCAATGCAAGGCGACAGGGAGAAATGCCTGCAGGCGGGCATGGACGATTACCTCACCAAACCCTATAGCCTTCGGGGGTTGTCTAAGGTACTTTCCCGGTGGCTCGATAATACCTCCCCGGAAAACCCGGTGCATAAACCAGAGGAACAACCAATAATCGTGGATAAAGAATCGGGAATTACAGAAAAGGAACTTCCAGCCGATATTATCGATAGAGACAAATTTTCAGAAACCCGGGAAATGATGGGTGAAAATTTTGGACTGATCATCAATGCTTTCATCGATTCGGGGAAAAGCAATATTGAAGAGATGAGGCTCCATTTCGAGTCAGGTGATCTTGAAGGTCTCCGGAATGCTGTTCATGCCCTCAAGGGAAGCAGTGCCGCGTTGGGAGTAGAAAAACTCTTCTCGTTCTGTAAAGAGACAGAGGAGAAATGCCGCCAGGGTGAAACCGAAGGAATGGATAAACGAATCGAAAAAATTACCATTTTGTTCGAACAGAGCCAGATTGCCATTGAAAACCTGCTTGGCGAAAAGGAAGTGACCCTTTGATTTATCGTTTTGATGAGAGAAAGAAACCTCTGATCCTGGTCGTTGACGACGAGTTGGTCGGCAGGATCTACATTGAAAAAGCCTTGGAAAGCGAGGGTTATGAGGTCATTACCGCAGAAAACGGCCAACACGCCTTGGAGTTGACAACCGAACACGCCCCCAACATGGTCGTCATGGATGTTCTGATGCCGGTGATGGATGGCTATACAGCATGCAAAGCCATCCGTGCAAAGGAGAAGGGGCTGCATATCCCGATCATGATGCTGACCGGGCTGGATGATATCGAATCCGTAGAAAAATCATTCGAGTCCGGAGCAACGGATTTCGTTATCAAACCGGTCAACTTACCTATATTCAAGCAACGCGTGCGGCATGGGCTCAAAACCCTGCAGACCGATCTGGAACTCTACAAACAACAGCTCCGACAGTCCCATGCCAACAAGGTGGCCAAAATGGGCTACTGGGACTGGGAGATCGAAAGTGATCATCTCTATTGGTCAGAAGAAGTCTATGATCTTCTCGATGTCAAACCTGATGAGTTTGCTAATAATCGTGAGGCCCTCAAGGCAAGGATTTTCCCCGAGGATCACGAAAGACTCAGGCATGCAACGGTTCAGTCACTTCGCTATGGCATACCCTATCGAGTTGAATTCAAGGTAAAACGTCCTGATCAAACATTTCAGGTGGTCTATCAAGATGCAGAACTGATCCGGGATGATCAGGGGAAAGTCGTTCGTATGCTGGGCATCGTTCAGGACATCACGGAACAACATCTCGCACGCAAAAAAATTCATCATCAATATTATTACGACACTCTGACTGATCTTCCCAATCGGATTCTGTTTCACGAAAGGTTGGAACATGCGCTGGAACGACCCGGCCGAAGTGATAACCGTATTGCCGTTATTCTGATCAATCTGGATCGGTTCAAAAACATCAATGAGTCCTATGGTCATAAAACAGGCGATCAGTTTCTGAAGCTCATTGCCAATGAGCTTCGCCAGGCAGTGCGTTCGACGGATACACTCTCGAGACTGGGTGCCGATGAATTTGCACTCATTATAGAAGGTGTCGGTTCTTCCGGGTCCATCGGGGAAATTGCCGGTAAGCTTCTCGAAACCCTGAAAAAAACTCATCTCGTCGACGACAATGAGTTGATCACGACAGGCAGCATTGGAATTGCCCTCTCTTCTTCGGAGAACTGTGACAAGGACACGCTGATCCGGCAAGCGGAACTTGCATTGAACCATGCCAAGAAGGTTGGCGGCAATCAATTCTTCTTCTTTAATGAAGAAATGAAGTCACGCGCCCTCCAATCTCTGAATATAGAGAAAGAACTACGCCATGCGTTGGAGAACGATGAATTGGTCGTTTTTTATCAACCCAAGGTCTGTGTACAGACCGGTAGAATCAAGGGTATGGAGGCGCTGATCCGTTGGCAACATCCCGAGAGAGGACTAGTCCCACCATTTGAATTTATTCCCGTTGCCGAGAACACTGGACTGATCATTCCCATTGGAAAACAGGTACTGGAAAAAGCCTGCCAGCAGACAAAACGCTGGCATCAAAAGGGATACACGGATCTTGTTGTGAGTGTCAATGTTTCCGTAAAACAATTTCTGCAACAAAATTTCGCCCGGGAGGTAGAGGAGGTGATTGCGTCCTCCGGTCTGCCACCAGCCTTTGTCGATCTTGAGATCACCGAAAGCTGTACCATGAACAACATAGAGACTGCGATTACATTATTGAATACTTTCAGAGAAATGGGGCTGTTAATTTCAATGGACGATTTCGGTACAGGCTTTTCCTCTCTGAGTTTTCTCAATCAGTTGCCGCTGGATACGCTCAAAATCGATCGGGCATTCATCAAGGATATCAACGAAAACCATGAACACGGTGAACTGGCTCGATTAATCATCACCATGGCAAAAACACTTAACCTTCACACGGTCGCAGAAGGTGTGGAAGAGCCGTATCACCTTGATTTTCTGCAACAACTCGGCTGTGACGAATATCAGGGATTCTTCCTCAGCCCGCCTGTACCGGCTAAAGAATTTGAAGTACTGTTATCAGTCAACGAACAAAAACTTGCCGAAGCCAGTTCCTGAAATTCTGCCTTATTAAGCCGGCGATACTCTACAACCAATCACGTAATAGAGTGCCCCAGCTTGATCTAGATCAATTGCTTACCAGTCATAAGTTTTATTATTTGATTATGGAAGACAGAAAGAATGATCTTGCACAGATAAAAAAAGACCTCTTAACCAAGCGTGATGAACTGATCACACGAATCGAAAAGATCGACCAGGATTTCAAAAACGGACGAACGCCCGACCCAATCGATCAGGCAACAGAACGGGAAAACGATGACGTTCTCAGTGAATTGAAAGATACCGCAGAATTTGAGCTCTCACTGGTGAATGAGGCCCTGCATCGGATCGACGAAGGAAAGTACGGGATCTGTTCTATCTGTGAGCGCCCCATCAACCCGAAGCGGCTGAAAGCCGTTCCCTACACAACACAATGTATCCAATGTGCCACTAGAGGGTAAATATAAAATGTTTGGAGAAAAACACGATCTGATTCATGAACTACCTGAATACAAAGAGCAAATCCACAAGCTGAAAATGAACAACCCCCTTTTCGCCAAACTGTTCGATGAATATCATGAACTCGATCATGAAATTCTCCGTATTGAGGAAGCGATCGAAATCACCAGCGATGAATACCTGGAAGCACTGAAGAAAAAAAGACTAAACCTGAAAGACAAACTGTTCAATATGCTCAGGGTATCAGGCAACGATTCTGAACTTTGATCCCAAAGCCGATCGCTCCCTCAAAAGTGAGTGTGATATTTCAAATATTCCAGTGGGAAGCGGTGTCCATTCAGATAATCCTCGAAGCTGGCCATAATGGAAGGACTGCGTAACCGTTCGGATTGCGTTCTGATCTCGTCAAGGCTCATCCAGAGTGCCTGCTGAATCCCATGATCGAGTGTTTGCTCCGGATCGAAATTACTGCAGCTACCAGTAAAACAAACCCGAAGATAGGTGGTTGATCTGGTTGAAGAAGGGTACAGATAGAGACCAACAACGGCTTCTGGATGGAATATCCAAGCGGTCTCTTCATTGACTTCACGTTCCACTGCCTGAATCAGAGTTTCGCCATCTTCAAGATGGCCGGCAGGCTGGTTCAGAACTAGCTTCCCCTGTGAAAACTCTTCCACCATCAAAAAATGATTGTCCTGCTCAATGATTGCAGCCACTGTCACATCAGGACGCCATTGCTGCTTTGCAGACTGGCGTGTCGCCACCTCCTCGGAGATAGCCTTTAGGATAATACTTTCTTTTTCCATTACCATAAGACCTATCTTATCGATAATCATGTTTTCGGCGATAGTGGCAGAAACATTAATTTTCTGTATTTGATACTTCCGTCACAAAAATATGTTTGGGAAAACCTGGCACGAATGGAGAAAACCTGACAGCCATGCTGGCTAACAGTGGCATAGATCATGCCTTTGGGATCAGTAACCACTTATTAAACAACATCAGGTAATGTTAAAATTCACCTCTTACTGGCAATAACACCAACAAGGCAGAAAATTTATGCAAATTCTTCCCAAAGTTATCAGCATGCTTTTCGTAGTTCTCTTTCCCATCTGCTCATTTGCGACATCTGAAGAAAGTGTTCACCAACAGGACTTTACCGGCCACTGGGCAGCAATTGCAGCGGTTATTCTCTTCTGCCTTGCTTATCTACTGGTTATTTTCGAAGAACAACTTCATCTTCGGAAATCGAAGCCGGTCACGGTAGCTGCGGGTATCATCTGGGCCATCGTCGCCATTATCTATGCCCAACACGGTGACACCCACACTGCCGAACAAATGGTGCGCCATAATCTGCTTGAGTTTGCCGAGCTCTTTCTCTTCTTGCTGGCCGCCATGACCTATATCAATACGATGGAATACATGGGTGTCTTCGATGCACTCCGAGGCTGGCTGGTTTCAAAAGGGTTTTCCTTGCGAACCATTTTCTGGCTGACCGGCTTGCTCGCCTTCTTCATCTCACCGGTTGCCGACAACCTGACCACTGCCCTTCTCATGGCCACGGTAGCCATGGCCGTTGGCGGAACAAACACGCGCTTTGTGATCGTTGCCTGTATCAATATCGTGGTTGCAGCCAATGCGGGTGGAGCCTTCAGTCCTTTTGGGGACATCACGACATTGATGGTATGGCAAAAAGGTATTGTCGCCTTTGAAGAATTTCTCGCGCTCTTTGTACCCTCTCTTGTGAACTGGTTGGTTCCTGCCTTCATCATGTCTCTGACAGTACCGCAAGAAAAACCAGAACCATTGAAAGTCAAAGTGACCATGATGCCAGGTGCCTGGGTTGTCATTGGTCTATTCATTATGACCATCATTATGGCGGTATCCGCTCATAACTTTCTCCATCTCCCCCCGGTGCTTGGCATGATGACCGGCCTGGGATTCCTGAAGTTTTATGGCTATCTTCTTAAAAGAAAGTACCAACACCTTCAGATGCCCGGTGACAATATGGGCAAGCGCGCAGTGGGACTTGAAATCCATGATGACAAAGATAGGGACAACAGACAGACAGAACGCAGTTTCGATATCTTCAAGTCCCTGGCCCGGGCGGAATGGGATACCTTGATGTTTTTTTATGGTGTAATCCTTTGTGTCGGAGGCTTAGGAGCCCTGGGTTACTTGAGTATGATTTCAGCCAGCATGTACGAGGGATTAGGACCAACGACCGCTAATGTTGTCGTGGGACTTTTATCTTCTGTAGTCGATAACATTCCGGTGATGTTTGCGGTCCTGACCATGATGCCGGATATGGATCTGCACCAGTGGCTGCTGGTTACACTAACCGCCGGTGTGGGTGGTTCCCTGCTGTCTGTAGGTTCAGCAGCCGGCGTTGCCGTGATGGGGCAGGCACGTGGTATTTATACCTTCTTCAGCCATCTTAAATGGAGTTGGGCTATTGCTTTGGGATATGCAGCCAGCATTTGGGTACACATGGTGATAAATAAATAATCACTGGTAGCGCAGTAACTCCAGTGTATAGCGACCGGTCTTTAAAAAGGGACTGTCCGATTTTTCAATACGTTCTGTCTTGACCAGGCCCACACCGGGTGCATACCAATCGGTGTTTTCGATCTCAACCTGGGCGATACCGTTCCCCCGATCGACTCTGACCAAAGTGCTCCCTATCCCCATGACTTTCAGACAATGCCGGAAACGGCCAGCAGGAACATCAACTTCCACATTCTGCCCTATAACCGAATAGCGAAGAACAACCCTGTGTGTACGATTAAGAATACGATCTTGTCGTGCAAAGGTTCGACTTTCAACAACCCCTAACTGGCTTGGAAGTTGCCATCTACGGTCTGAAAAAACCTCATTCCGAAGTGAAATAGGGAGATACAAAAAAGGAGTTTTCTTTTCTTGATCCTGACTAAAAATGCCATCTTCATTTCGGTTGAAGTAGCGTTTGATTTCCCCTTGTTTTTCCAATCGGTACAATTTCTTTCCATCGGTCATAACAGGCGATAGTGTACGTACAATCTGCCTGCTTTCATGGACTTCATCACGAATGATCTTAATTTGCCTGTACTCCAAGATTCTCCCTTCCCGCAAAGGAAAATAATCGCTGGAATCAGTCTCTGTGCAGGCAACAAGCAGGCACAAAAAGATAACCAAAAAACTATCAGATATAAATTGACGCCTGGAGTCAGACCCCAATGGAAAGTTTCCTGATGGCTTCAATAATCCGGTTGTGAAATTTCGGATGTGCACACACAATCCCCTGATTGTTATCAAGCCCGACACCGATGGAGAAATCAAGTGTCTGCCCATGAATATCGGTAACTACGATCCCGGCTTCCTGAGCGATGAGCATCCCAGCCGCGTGATCCCAAATTTTCTCAACATAGCCCTTGCGCGTGGGCAGGCGTAAATACGCATCTGCCTGTCCCCGGGCAACCACGGCATATTTACACTGGCTGTCGAGTCTCACCGGCTTACCTGCTCCTCCCAGAATTTCCACGATCTTGGCTGTATCATCATGCTTCGAATGGGTAGGTTCCACCGATTCACAGACGCGGATGTGTTCTCCGGGAACGGGTGGGCTTAACCGGACTGCGTTGTCATCCTTCTGTACGGCGGACACACTATGGGTGCCTTCACCTGAAACTGCGTAAAATATCCTGCCTTCGAGATCGGGATCAAAAAACGGACGACTCAAATCGGCTGACAGATTGGGACATCCCAAAACACCGAGTACCACCCTGCCCTTTTCGATCAAGGCTAGAGAGATCGCATACTGCTCACCCCGAAGAAAGCCCTTAGTGCCATCAACCGGATCGAGCGTCCAATAAGTTGGAGCGGTTGCAGCGTGGTCACCCAGATCGATAGCATTCAATACATGCTCCCTGGTTGCTTCCGGCCAGACTGTCTTCACTGCCTCGACCACAGAAAGACACAACCTTTCCTGATCGTCCTGCCGCAGTGCCTGGCTGGTCTCCTCACCCACCAGATTGAACGATCCAAGCGACTCCTGCAACACATGACAGACCACAGCCTGTGAAGCAAAATCGGCAACCGTGACCGGGCTTTTGTCATCTTTCTGGAATTGCCGGATCTGCGCCAGCCCCTCCTGAACCTTACGGGTAACCCTGCAAGCCTTCCTGACCGCATCGATGGCAGTCTCCAGCAAATTGTTATTTTCCATTGATCCGTTGAGCGCTTTTAGTGACATTGGCAACAGTGTAAACCATAATTATCTTTTACGTTAAAAACCACCGCAGGAAGCGAAAAAAGGAGGTCGTCTCATGTCAGAATCAAAAATCTATCCGGTACCCGAGTCTCTCGCCAACACCGCTTGGATCGACAAACAGAAATACCAGACCATGTATCAGCAGTCGGTGGATAACCCAGATACTTTCTGGGCTGAACAGGCCAAACAGTTCGTGACCTGGTACAAAACCTGGGACAAAGTCCAGGGATGGGAATACAACCGCGAAGAGGGCACTGCAAAAGTTGCTTGGTTCGAAGGCGCAAAACTGAACGTCTCCTATAACTGTCTCGATCGACATCTGGAAGTCCGCGGCGATCAGATCGCGATCATCTGGGAAGGTGATGACCCGGCTGTGGATAAAAAAATCACCTACCGGGAACTGCATCAACAGGTTTGCCGTTTTGCTAACGTGCTGAAAAAACGTGGTGTTAGAAAGGGGGACCGTGTCGCTCTCTACATGCCCATGATACCGGAAGCGGCCATCGCCATGCTGGCCTGTACCCGTATCGGTGCCATTCACTCCGTGGTCTTCGGCGGGTTCTCTCCTGATGCCCTCCGGGATCGGATCCTGGATTCAGACTGCCGTGTGGTGATCACCGCCAACGAAGGGATGCGCGGAGGCAAAACCATCCCACTGAAGGCCAATGTGGATCAGGCTATCTGCGAGTGCCCCAATGTCCATACAGTGTTGGTGGCCAAATGTACCGATGCGAAAATCGAATGGCAAGAGGAACGGGATATCTGGCTGCATGAGATAATGGATACCGTCGATGCCAACTGCCCACCCGAAGAAATGGACGCGGAAGATCCACTATTTATCCTCTATACCTCGGGCTCGACTGGCAAACCCAAAGGTGTACTCCACACTACCGGAGGTTACCTTCTTTACGCCGCCATAACGCACAAATACATCTTCGACTATCATGATGGCGACATCTACTGGTGTACCGCCGATGTCGGCTGGGTGACCGGACATACGTATATCGTCTATGGCCCCTTGTGCAATGGTGCTACCACACTCATGTTCGAGGGTATTCCCACTTATCCTGATGCAGGGCGTTTTTGGGAGGTAGTGGACAAACATCAGGTCAACATCTTCTATACAGCGCCCACGGCCATCCGCGCCCTGATGGGTCTCGGTGATGAGTTCGTCAAACGCTGCAGCCGGGCATCGCTGCGTATCCTCAGCTCCGTCGGTGAACCCATCAATCCGGAAGCGTGGGAGTGGTACTATCATGTCGTGGGGGAGGGACGCTGTCCCATTGTGGATACCTGGTGGCAGACCGAGACGGGCGGGATCCTGATCACACCACTGCCTGGGGCTACAGATCTGAAACCCGGTTCTGCCACCCTGCCTTTCTTCGGCATCGTCCCTGCCATCGTCGATGATCAGGGAAATGAACTGGAAGGCGAGGCGGAAGGCTGCCTGGTGATCAAACGATCCTGGCCGGGACAGATGCGAACCCTCTATGGTAACCATGAACGTTTCAACGAAGCCTATTTCAAGACTTTTCCAGGGACCTACTTCACGGGTGATGGTGCCCATCGTGATACAGATGGCTATTACTGGATCACGGGTCGAGTGGATGATGTGATCAACGTTTCCGGTCATCGCCTAGGCACAGCCGAAGTTGAGAGCGCATTGGTCCTGCATGATGCCGTTGCTGAGGCGGCGGTGGTGGGCTATCCACACCCCATCAAGGGACAGGGTATCTACGCCTATGTCACCCTGATGAAGGATACTAAACCTACTGAAGCACTAAAGCAGGAACTGGTTGAACACGTGCGCAAGGAGATTGGTCCCATTGCAACACCGGATCTGATCCAGTGGGCACCGGGACTGCCCAAAACCCGTTCTGGCAAGATCATGCGCCGGATTCTACGCAAGATTGCGGCCAACGAACTGGATAACCTTGGGGATACAAGTACTCTTGCTGATCCTGCTGTCGTCGAGGAACTGATAGAAAACAGAGAAAACAGATAAGTTTCTGTTTCATCAGTTCAAACAATCTGTTTACATGCATAAATGTTGCAGTGCAGCATTTGCGCTGCTAACATCTCCTGCAACTAACATAAAGAGGTCAGGAACCATGAGTA
>Ga0256841_1001359_pt1 | contig 21426 bp, 16 predicted proteins | sample 356308metaG_FD_185971 | JGI IMG/M metagenome (GOLD analysis project Ga0256841, IMG submission 185971) | Hydrothermal vent microbial communities from Mid Atlantic Ridge, Atlantic Ocean - 356-308 | ecosystem: Environmental > Aquatic > Marine > Hydrothermal vents | place: Atlantic Ocean: Mid... | reverse complement strand
CCGCGGCGGAGGCGGCGGAAACCCAGCCCGAACCGGAGGCCGCGGAAGCCCAGGCCGCCCAGCCTGGGCCCTCAGCGGAGGGGACGGCTCCGGTGGCCGAAGCGCTGACAGAAGCGCTGCCGGAAGCGCCGCCAGAAACACTGACAGACCCGGCAGAACCCGTCCCCGCCCTGTCCTCGGAGCCAGGAGGGCATCCCCAAGACCAGCCAGAGGCGTCGTCGGAAGAGCCCCCAGAGACTCTGTCCGAGGCGCTGCTGCCCGAGGAATCATCAGGGGCATCGGCGGAGGAGCTGCCGAAAACTCTCCCGGAAGATCTGCCGGAAGAGCCGCTTCCCCAGGCGGAGCGCGGCCCGGACGAAGCTTCCCGGGAGGCGTCCCCCGCCCCGGCCCTGCGCCTGGAGGACCTCATGCCCTTCCCGGCGGCCTCGATCCCCGAAGCGGAGGCGTCGGCTGGGTCCGGCGAAGCGGAGCCTGAGGAGACGGAACCCGGTGAGAGAGGGGTGGAAGAGACAGGGCCTGGGGAAAGGGCGCTGGCGGAGGATGCATCCCCGGTCGATGCCCAGGCCGGGGATGAGCCGGAAGCCGAACCCGGGATGGCGCCAGAGCCAGGATCGGAGTCGAAACCGGAACCCGAACCGGCGCCGGAACCCGAGCCAGAGCCCCTGGCCGGCCCCTACCTCTACCGGGGCACCCTGCGCTCCGGCCAGGTCCTGCGCCACGCCGGGCCCGTGCTGGTGGTGGGGGATGTGAACCCGGGTGCGGAGGTGGTGGCCGGGGGGGATGTCTTCGTCTGGGGGCGGCTGCGGGGGATCGTCCACGCCGGCGCGGCCGGGGACGCCCAGGCGGTCATCGGCGCCCTGGACTTCGAGCCGGTGCAGGTGCGCATCGCCGACCACATCGCCATGTCCCCCAAGGGGAACACAGACGAGCCGGGCCACTGGCTCTGGAAGCGCAGCTCCTCGGGCAAGCCGGAGGTGGCTCGCCTGGTGGCGGGGCAGATCGTGGTGGACCCCTGGGACATGCGCCCGTCCAAAGGCTGGGGGACCACGGTCCCGGCCAACGATCCCTGGGAGTGATCCCAGGCGGCTTTCCTGCCATTGAGCCGGATTTTCATAGCGAGGATTCTTTGATCTTTGAGCGCAAATTTGGTAAGTTGGCAACCACCGGCGACACTCAGGCGACGCAGCGAAGGAGCGCTCGATGGCAGGTGAGGTGATCACCATCACTTCTGGCAAGGGGGGTGTGGGCAAGACCACCACCTGTGCCAACCTTGGCATGGCCCTGGCCCTGGCCGGACAGCGGGTGATCGTGGTGGATGCGGACATCGGTCTGCGCAACCTGGACATCATCATGGGGCTGGAGAGCCGGGTGATCCACAACATCGTGGACGTGGTGGAGCAGCGGGTGCCCCTGCACCAGGCCCTGATCAAGGACAAGCGGGCGGAAGAGCTCTATCTGCTGCCAGCTTCCCAGACCCGGGAGAAGTCGGCCATCGCGCCGGACCAGATGATGACCCTCTGCCAGGAGCTCCAGGAGATCGCCAACTTCGTGCTCATCGACTCCCCGGCCGGCATCGAGCAGGGCTTCCAGAACGCCATCGCCCCCGCGGATCGGGTGCTCATCGTCACCACGCCGGAGATCAGCGCCCTGCGGGACGCGGACAAGGTGATCTACCTGCTGGAACGGGACGTGGGGATCGAGCCCCAGCTGGTCCTCAACCGCTACAACGCCCGGCTGGTGCATCGAGGGGACATGCTCAGCATCGACGACGTGCTGGACATCCTGAGCATCGACCTGCTGGGCGTGGTCCCGGACGACGACGCCATTATCGTCTCCACGAACAAGGGGCGGCCGGTCGCCCTGGATCGGGAGATCCCGGTGAGCCGAGCCTACCACAACATCGCCGGTCGGCTGGTGGGCCAGAACGTGCCCCTGATGCAGTTCCAGCCGCCGGGGCTCTGGGCTCGGCTGCGTCGTTGGCTCGGCCTGTGAGCCGGGCAAGGGAGGGGCAGACCCGGCCTGTGGAGATCTATCCTGTGCTGAAAAGCCCTGTGCTGGAACATTCTGTGATGAGCCATGGTTGAGACCAACATCTGGCGCCATTTCGATCGCAAGCTCTTCCTGGCGGTGCTGGCCCTGTGCGCCATCGGCATCGCCATGATCTACAGCGCCACCATCACCACTGTGGACCTGGCGGACTACTGGAAGCGGCAGCTTTTCTTCACCGGCATCGGTGTGGTGGCCCTGCTGGTGGTGGCGGCCATCGACTATCGCAACCTGGAGCTCCTGGCCCAGCCGGCCTACGTTTTCCTGCTCCTCTCCCTGGTGGCCGTCTACCTCTTCGGCACGGTTCGGGGGGGCGCCCGGCGCTGGATCAGCATCGCCGGCACGGACGTGCAGCCCACCGAGGTGGGTAAGTTCATGCTCATCATCTTCCTGGCCTGGTACCTGAGCCGCTTCCAGGAGCACCTGCACAAGATGCGCTATCTCCTCCTGGCTGTGCTCCTCCTGGCCCTGCCCCTGGGCTTGGTCTACATCCAGCCGGACCTGGGCATGACGGTCACTTTGGCCTTCATCGGCGGTGTGTTGATCCTGGTCAGCGGGGTGCGCTTCTGGCAGCTAGGGGTGATGGGGGGGATGGTTGGTCTCTCCACTCCCTTTGTCTGGCGCTCCCTGGAGGGGTACATGCTGGAGCGGATCCAGGTCTTCCTGAACCCCCAGGCCAACCCTGACGCCGCCTTCAACGTGCAGCAGGCTCTGATCAGCATCGGCGCGGGGGGCTGGCTGGGTCGGGGATGGCTCCAGGGCAGCCAGAACCAGCTCCACTTCCTGCGGGTCCGCCACACGGACTTCATCTTCAGCGTCATCGCGGAGGAGATGGGGTTCATCGGAACCGTGATCGTGCTCATGTTGCTCTTCTACGTCATCTGGCGACTGGTCCGCATCGCCGACATGGCCCAGGACCAGTTCGGCCGTCTACTCACCGTCGGTGTAGCCGCTCTCCTCTTCTTCCAGACCTTCATCAACGTGGGCATGAACCTGAGCCTGGTCCCGGTCACCGGGATGACCCTGCCCTTCATCAGCTACGGGGGCAGCAGCTTGGTCTCCATGATGTTGGCCGTGGGTCTGGCCCAGAGCGTGGCCATGCGGCACCGCAAGATGGACTTCCAGTAGCCGACGGACCCCCATCGCACATCACATCGCAGATCGTGCATCCGCTGAGGCCCTTGATTTGGCCGGTGGCCTCATTGGCGTTTCGCCTGTCATTATTTCTTGCCCTCATGGGCGCGTACAGCATGGGAATGTTGGGACGGGAAAACTCAACAACGAGGGCTCGAGCCTGTCTGACTCTGTCTGACCTGTCGAGTCCGCTCGGCCCTCTCACGGGAAAGGAGGCATGTCCAATGATGCGTAAATTCATTCAGGTGGCTCTGGTCAGCACGCTCATTCTCGCCATCCCGGCTGGCACGGCGCTGGCCGACGAGGGGGGCGAAGTGGAACAGCCCAGCGAGGATCCACCCATAGCCGTGGCCAGTGCGCCGGCCCGCTTCTCGCTAGCGGATCTGGAGCCTGGCTACTACGAGGAGACACCCTTGCCCCGGGAGGGCTGGATGATGTACTACAACCCCGGCGTCATGGAGCAGGTGCTGGACTTCCGGCGCAAGGCCCGCCACGTGACCGAATGCCCCGAGTGCATCGGGTACGTGGCCATGCTCCGGGCCGGGGACCTGGACCGGCGCATCTGGATCGAGCGGGAGGGGCGCCCCCTGGAGGGGCCCTTCTGGGTGATCGACGTGGCCGCGCCCCAGCATGTGGGGCAGCTCCTGGACCGGGGCTGGATCGTGGATGTGGACTACGAGACGGCCATGCGCTGGCGGATGGGGCGGCCCCACTGGGTGCGCATCTGGAGCGAGCCCCCGCCGGATCCCTTCCTGCTCAGCCAGATCCTGGCCGGGCAGCAGGGCGCTCGGTCCATGCCCCGGAACAGCCGCCACTGGGCCGCGGTCACAGACTGAGGGGCTGACCCGGCGCTCACACCGGCTCGACACGCGAAAAAGGGAGGGGTGACCATCCTGTCACCCCTCCCTTTGATTTCCTGTGAAACGATTCCCGGGAAGCGAACGGCCGTCTACCCGCCCAGACCAGCCAGGAGGCCGATCCACAGGCTGGGGTAGAGGCCGATGATCACCGTGGCCAGGGCGGTCAAGGCCAGGCTCAGGCCGAGGCCACCCCACCGACGGGCCTGCACTGGCTCCTGGGCCGTGTGGAAGTACATGGCCACGATCACCCGCAGGTAGTAGTAGGCGCTGATGGCGCTGTTGATCACCCCCACCACAGCCAGCCAGGTCCATCCTCCTTCCACCGCCGCCTGGAAGACGAAGAACTTGCCGAAGAAGCCGGCCAGGGGCGGGATGCCGCTCAGGCTGAGCATGAAGATGGACATGGCCAGGGCCAGGAGCGGCCAGCGATCCGCCAGGCCCGCGGCCCGGCTCTGCAGCGCGTCCAACGCATCCAGCTTCTCCAGGGTGATGACCACGGCCAGCGCACCCACGTTCATGAAGGCGTAGGTGAGGAGATAGAAGAGGGCCGCCTTGCTCCCCTGAGCCGTGCCCGGGACCAGGGCCACCAGGATGTAGCCGGCGTGGGCCACGCTGGAGTAGGCCAGCATGCGCTTCAGGCTGAGCTGGCGCAGGGCGGAGAGGTTGCCCACGGTCATGGTGAGGACGGCCAGGACCGCCAGGGCCCAGCTCCACTGGAGCTGTTGGGCTGGCAGGGCCTCCACCAGCACCCGCACAAAGGCGGCGAAGGCGGCCGTCTTGGTCCCGGCGCTCATGAAGGCGGTCACCGGGGTGGGCGCGCCCTGGTAGACGTCCGGGGTCCACATATGGAAGGGGACCAGGCTCGCCTTGAAGCCAAAGCCGGCCAGCAGCAGGGCGATCCCCGGCCAGAGCAGGTTGGGGTTGCCGTGGTCGCTGGCCAGGAGGTTGCCGATCTCCCGCAGCTGGGTGGCGCCGGTCGCTCCGTAGAGGAGGGCCGCGCCGTAGACGAAGAAACTGCTAGCGAAGGCCCCCAGGAGGAAGTACTTCATGCTGGCTTCCGTGCTGCGGGGGTTCTGCCGGTAGTAGCCGCTGAGGATGTAGAGGGCCAGGGAGAAGATCTCCAGGGCCAGGAAGAGGACGATGAGGTCCGTGGCGCTGGCCATCATGGTCATGCCCAGGGTGGCCAGGAGGATCAGCGCGTAGTACTCGCCCATCTGCCGGTTGATCCGGGGCAGATAGCCCATGCTCAACAGGGTGGCCAGCCCGGCCGCCACCAGGATCACCAGGCGGGCGCCCAGGGCGAAGCCGTCGGAGACGGCGCTCTCCTGGTAGCTGACCGGCGGCCGGTTCCAGATCCAGGCGCTGGCGGCCATGGCGGCCAGGATCCCGGCCAGGGTGAGCAGAGGCAGCAGCCGGGACTCCTTCTCGTCGGAGCGCAGCATGTCCGCCAGGATGACCAGCAGGGCGAAGGCGGCCAGGACCATCTCCGGCAGGATGACGTGCAGGTTGGCTGTCAGGGCGGCGATGTTCATGGCGTGGACTCCCGCTGCAGGGCGATGTTCACTGGGGCGATCCCCTCCAGGGCAAAGAGGCCGGGGCTTTCATCCCGGGCCTCCAGGGCCATCTGGATGGCCGGCCGCTGGGCCAGGGCTTCCACAGAGGGGTTGATCTTGTCCAGGAAGAGGTTGGGGAAGAGGCCGATGACGAAGAAGAGGAGCACCACCGGCGCCAGCATGGCCACCTCGCTCCGGCTCAGGTCGGGCAGGCGCTCGTTCTCCGGTTTGGTGATGGGCCCCTGGGCCACCTTGCGGAAGGCGGTGAGCAGGTACCAGGCGGCCAGGATGATCCCTGAGGTGCCGATGATCGCAAAGAGGGGACGGCTGGCGTAGGCCCCCAGCAGGATGGTGAACTCGCCCACGAAGCCGTTGAGCCCGGGCAGGCCGGCGCTGCTCATGGCCACCACCAGGAAGAAGAAACAGTAGACGGGGATGCTCTTCCACAGCCCGCCGAACTCGCTGAGCAGCCGGGTGTGGCGGCGTTCGTAGAGCATGCCCACCAGGAGGAAGAGGGCGCCGGTGCTCAGGCCGTGGTTGACCATCTGCAGGACTGCGCCGCTCATCCCCTGTTCGTTCAGGGCGAAGATGCCCAGCATGACGAAGCCCAGGTGGGCCACGGAGCTGTAGGCCACCAGGGATTTGATGTCCCTCTGCATCAGGGCCACCAGGGCCGCGTAGAGGATGCCGATGAGGGCCAGGATGCCGATGAGGGCGCTGTACTGGACCGTGGCCTGGGGGAAGATGGGCAAGGCGAAGCGCAGGTAGCCGTAGGTGCCCATCTTCAGGAGCACCCCGGCCAGGATCACCGAGCCGGCGGTGGGGGCCTGGACGTGGGCGTCGGGCAGCCAGGTGTGCAGGGGGAAGAGGGGCACCTTCACCGCGAAGGCCAGGGCGAAGGCCAGGAAGATCCACTGCTGCAGGCCCAGGGGCAGATCCACGGCCTGGAGCTCCAGCACGTTGAAGGTGCCGGTCTGAATGTAGAGGGCCAGGATGGCCACCAGCATCAGGGCGGAGCCGGCCAGGGTGTAGAGGAAGAACTTCAGCGCGGCGTAGACCCGGTTCTCGCTCCCCCACTTGCCCACCAGGAAGTACATGGGGATGAGGCTGAACTCCCAGAAGACGTAGAAGAGCACCAGGTCCAGGGCCAGGAAGACGCCGATGATGGCCGCCTCCATGACCAGCATCAGGGCCATGAAGGCCCCCACGCTTTTGTGGACGTAGCGGTTGCTGAAGGCCACAGCGATGGGCATGAGCAGGGTGGTGAGGAGCACCAGCCAGAGGCTGATCCCGTCCACCCCCAGGTGGTAGCGGATGTTCAGATCCGGGATCCAGGCCACATCCTCCACGAACTGCATGCCGGCCTGGCCTTCCTCCCAGCCCATCAGGAGCAGGAGGCTGAGCAGAAAGGTCACCAGGGTGACTAGGAGCGCGGCCTGCTTCTTCGCCCCGTCACCGGGGAGCAGGGCCACAGCCACCCCGCCCAGCAGGGGCAGGAAGATGAGTATCGAGAGCAACATTGGCGGAACCATTGCGATTCACACTCCGAACGATGTGTGGCAAACTCAAAAAGCCGAAGGGCGAAGGACGGTGGCTGTTGGTTGGGAGTTCGTGACCGCCCGCCGCCCTCCCACCTCCAACTTCTAACTCCCAACTCCCAACTTCCCCGAACTCTACCCAAACACCAGGTACATGACCAGGACCACCACGCCCACGAAGATGCTCAGAGCGTAGGTGGGCACCAGGCCGTTGTGCAGGCGACGCAGGCGCTCCCCGGCAGCCAGGTTGGCATGGCCAATGAGGCGCACGCTGCCGTCGATGATGCCCGGGTCGAAGACCTCCGCGAACCAGCGGGCCAGGGCCTTCAGAGGCTGGACGATGGCCAGGTCGTAGAGCTCGTCCACGTAGTACTTGTGCTCCACCAGGGGGCGGATGGGGCCCAGGGCGTCCTGCAGGCTTCGGGCCCAGCCGCTCTCCTTCACGTAGCGGGCGTAGGCCAGGTAGATGCCTGCCAGGGCCACCACCGCGCTGACCAGAAGCAGGCCCATCTCCAGGCCCAGGCTGGGGTGGAAGCTGGGTTCGCCCACGGCCGGCTCCAGCCAGCGTTCCAGGGTCAGGACGAAGGGCAGGTTCAGGACGCCGCCCACGATGGCCAGGATGGCCAGCACCCAGAGGGGCCGGGTCATGATGGGAGGGCTCTCGTGGGCCTGTTCGTGCAGCTTCCTGTCCCGGGGCTGGCCCCAGAAGGGCACAAAGACGGCCCGGAAGCTGTAGACCGCGGTGAGTAAGGCGGTGAAGAGGCCGATAAAGTAGAGCAGGGGGCTGTGGCCGAAGACGTTGAGCAGGATGCCGTCCTTGGAGAAGAAGCCGGACATGAGGGGGAAACCGGCCAGGGCCAGGGCGCCGATGAGGAAGAGCCGGTAGGTGGTGGGCATCTTCTCCCGCAGGCCGCCCATCTTGCGGATGTCCAGCTCCCCGTGCAGGCCGTGCATCACGTTCCCCGCGGCCAGGAAGAGCAGGGCCTTGAAGAAGGCGTGGGTGACCAGGTGGAAGATGCCGAAGGCGTAGGCCCCCACCCCCACGCCCATGACCATGTAGCCCAGCTGGGAGATGGTGGAGTAGGCCAGGATCTTCTTCAGATCCACCTGGACCAGGGCGATGGTGGCGGCCATCAGCGCGGTGAGGCCGCCGATCCAGGCGGCCAGGTTGGCCGCGCTCGGCCCCAGCTCCCAGAGCGCGTGGGTGCGGGCGATCATGTAGATGCCGGCGGTGACCATGGTGGCCGCGTGGATCAGGGCGCTGACCGGGGTGGGGCCAGCCATGGCGTCGGGCAGCCAGACGTAGAGGGGGATCTGGGCGCTCTTGCCCGTGGCAGCCAGGAGAAGCAGCAGCGCGATGACCGTGGCCAGCCCGCTACTCAGGCCGGCCGGGGCCGCCTGGAAGACCTCTAGGAAGGTGACGCTGCCCAGGCTCGTCCACAGGATCATGATGGCCAGGGCCATGCCGAAGTCCCCCACTCGGTTGACCAGGAAGGCCTTCTTGCCCGCGTCCGCGTAGTAGCCGTAGGTGTCGTCCCGCTTGTCGAACCAGAAGCCGATGAGCAGGTAGGAGGCCAGGCCCACGCCTTCCCAGCCCACGTACATGCCCAGGAAGCTGTCGCTCATCACCAGGATGAGCATGGCGAAGACGAAGAAGTTCAGGTAGACGAAGAAACGTTGGAAGCGTTCGTCTTCGAACATGTAGCCGATGGCGTAGACGTGGATCAGCGCGCCCACGCCGGTGACCACCAGGGCCATGGTGACGCTCAGGGGGTCGATGAGCAGCCCGGCCGGCACTCGAAAGTCGCCGATGGTGATCCACTCCCACAGGGGCAGGGTGACCACCCGTTCCTCCCCGGGCAGGCCTAGGAGGCTCAGAAGCAGCCCCAGGGCCACGATGAAGGAGGCGGCCACTGTGCCCGAGGCGATCCAGCCGATGGTGGGTTTGCTGAATCGGTGGCCGAAGAAGGTGTTGATCACCGCGCCGGCGGCAGGGAAGGCCAGGAGCAACCAGGCTAGTTGGAGCATAGGGCTCGAATCTCCCGAGGATGGCTGGGGTGCCTGCTTACCACTTCAGCAGGTGGATCTCGTCGATGTTGATGCTTTCCCGGTGGCGGGTGTTGGCGATGAGGATGGCCAGGCCCACCGCCACCTCCGCCGCGGCCACGGCCATGATCATGAAGACGAAGACCTGGCCCGTCAGGTTGCCCCACTGACGGCTCAGGGCGATGAGGGTCAGGTTGACGCTGTTGAGCATCATCTCCACGCACATGAGGATGATCAGGGCGTTGCGACGCACCAGCACGCCCACCGCCCCGATGGCAAAGATCATGGCGCTGAGGATGAGGTAGTAGCTTGTGGGGACCACGGTGCCCTCCTGATGGGTTGGCGGAAGCGTTCGATCTCAGTCGTCGCCCTCGGCTGGCGGGCTCGCGGGCCGGGAGCCGGTGTGGGCCACCGTGCCGTGCCGCCCCAGGACCAGAGCGCCCAGCAGGGCCACCAGCAGCAGGATGGAGGCCAGCTCGAAGGGGAGCAGATACTGGGTGAAGAGGGTCTGGCCCAGGGCTTCCGGGATGCCGCCCTGCATGGCCGCCACGTCCCCGGGGGGCTGGGCGAAACCCTGGAGCACGCTGTAGCTCAGGCTGGCCAGGAGCAGGATCCCCAACCCCAGAGCCACGCCACGGGTCCAGCTGCGCTGCCGGGCCACAAAGTCGTTGGTCTCCCCGCCGATGAGCATGATGACGAAGAGGATGAGGATGACGATGCCCCCGGCGTAGATGATCACCTGGGCCGCGGCCAGGAACTGGGCCTCCAGGGTCACGTAGAGGACGGCCAGGGTGGCGAAGTTGGTGAGCAGGAAGAGGGCGCTGTGCACCGGCTGGCGGCTCAGGACCACGCCAGCCGCCGCGGCCAGGCTCACCGCCCCCACCAGCACGAAGAACAGCATGGACCAGGTCATGGACGCTTACTCCGGACGGATGATGACGTTGGGCTCCCCAGGGTTCAGGAGCTCCTCTTTGGTCAGGATGAAGTCCCGGCGGTTGTAGTTGGCCATGGCGAAATCGTGGCCCAGGACGATGGCCTCCGTGGGGCAAGCCTCCTCGCAGTCCCCGCAGAAGACGCAGCGCAGCAGGTTGATCTCGTAGATCTTGGCGTAGCGCTCCCCAGGGGAGGTGGGGTTCTCCGGGTCGTTCTCCGCGGCCTCCACGTAGATGGCCCCGGTGGGGCAGGCGGCCTCGCAGAGCATGCAGCCGATGCAGCGCTCCAGGCCGTTCTCGTAGCGGCGCAGTTCGTGCTTGCCTCGGAAGCGGGGGTAGACGGGCACGGGCTCGAAGGGGTACTCCACCGTCACCGGCTTCTCGGTCAGGTTCTTCAGGGTGACCCCCATCGCCCTGCCGATCTCCACCGCTCCTTTGATGTACTCTTTCAATGCCATGGTTCGATTCCTGTCAGTTCAGTCCTCTAAGCCGTTCAAGCTGCCAACTTCCAACTCCTCATTTCCCATCCCTGCTTCGGACCCTCTCTCCTCACTTCAGCAGCACCGCCAGCACCGCGGTGATGGCCATGTAGACGATGCCCACAGGCAGGAGGAACTTCCAGCCGAAGCGCATGAGCTGATCGTAGCGGGGGCGGCTGATGCTGGCCCGCACCCAGACGAAGAGGAAGAGGAGCACCACCACCTTGATGAAGAGGTAGACCGGCCCCAGCCAGACGAACTCCTCGGCGAAGGGCCCCCGCCAGCCGCCGAAGAAGAGGGTGGCCATGATGGCGCTGGTGGTGATCATGTTGATGTACTCGGCCATGTAGAAGAGGGAGAACTTGATGCCCCCGTACTCCGTCTGGTAGCCGGCCACCAGCTCGTTCTCCGTCTCCGGCAGGTCGAAGGGGCTGCGGTTGGTCTCCGCCAGGATGCAGATGAAGAAGAAGGGGAAGGCCACCCAGAGCCAGAGCCACTCCCACCAGGCCCGGGGGTTGTCCACCAGATCCACCAGGCTGAAGCTGCCGGCCAGGATCAGGACGCTCACCAAGAAGAGGCCCAGGGGCAGCTCGTAGGAGATCATCTGGGCCGAGGAGCGCAGGGCCCCCAGCAGGGAGTAGTTGTTGTTGCTGCTCCACCCAGCCAGGATCAGTCCGTAGCTCTCCAGCCCGGCCACCGCCAGGATCCAGAGGAAGCCGATGCCCACGTCCGCGATGGCGGGGGTGTCCTTGGCCACGGGGATCACCGCCCAGATGATCAGGGCCGGGATCAGGGCCAGGGCGGGCGCGATGAGGTAGATGGGCTTGTCCACATGGCTGGGGACGATCTCCTCCTTGAACATGGCCTTCACCGCGTCGGCCACCGGCTGGAGCAGACCGAACTTGCCCGCCCGGTTGGGCCCGTAGCGCACGTGGAAACGGGCCAGCAGCTTGCGCTCGAACCAGGTCAGGTAGGCGAAGCCCGTGAGCAGCACCAGGAAGAGCACCACGGTGCGCAGGATGGGGAAGACGATCAGGTTGAGCCAATCCATAGCGATTGAACCTCGAAAAGATGAGCCTCGAAAAAGATAGGCCTCACGAAGATGGCCGGGGAAGGGGGAGGCGACGGCCCTTGTCCCCGGAGCGGCGACCCCTTCCGCCAGCCCGCCCATCCCCGAGCCACCGGTCAACCAATCCACCCGCAGGACGGACGGCGCCGCCCCGCGGGGATCGGGGATCTCACGCTCCCGATTTCGCCACGTTCACCCGGACCGGGTAGACGCCATTGAGGAGCGCCCCCACCGGCGCGCCCGGCAGGCTCTCCGGGATCCAGATGGTGCCCGGCTTCACCTGCTCCTGGAGGGTGGCGGTGAGGGCCAGGGAACCCTCCGGGCTGGCCACGGTGATGGCCTCACCCTCGTCGATGCCCAGCCGCTGCGCGTCCTGGGGGTGGAGGACGGCCTTGGAGCCGAAGGCGAACTGCTGCAACTCCTCCGTCAAGGAAACCAGGGCGCCCCCGTCGTAGAGGACCGTGCCCGTGACCAGGACGAAGGGGCGCTCCGGGTCCGCTGGCACGGCTCGCTGACGGGCCGGCCCGAAGGCCAGCTTGGGGCGGGCCAGGCTGGCGTCCCACTGCCGCCCCTGATCCCCCAGGGCGTCCCAGTCCAGCCCCTGGTAGATGGGCGCGGCCCGGCTGATCTCCGCGGTGATGCCCCGCTCGTCCGCGAAGGGCCAGTCCACGTCCAGGTGCATGGCCAGATGATCCAGGATCATCCAATCCGGCGCGGCCTTGGTGTGGGGGTCGCGCACGGCCCGGGGCGCCCGCTGCACCCGGCGCTCCAGGTTGGTGAAGGTGCCCTCCTGCTCCGCCCAGCTCACCGCCGGGAGCACCACGTGGGCCCGGCGGGCCGTCTCGGTCAGGAAGAGGTCCTGGACCACCAGGAGCTCCAGCTGCTCCAGGTTCTCCGCCCAGCTCGGCCGCTCGGACGCAGGGTCCGCGCCCATGACGTAGAGGGCTCGGACGCCTCCCCCGGCCTGGTCCAGCATCTGGCTGTAGGTCAGGCCGGGCTCCGTGGGCAGCTTGCACTGCCAGAGGCGCTCCAGACGCTGCACGGCCTGGGCATCCTCCAGGGGAACGTGGCCGGGCAGGCGATCCGGCAGGAGCCCCACGTCCCGGCAGCCCTGGCTGTTGGCCTCCAGCCCCAGGTAGGCCAGGCCCTCCTCGTGGCCGGTGAGCAGGGCCAGGTTGATCAACGCCTGGCGCACGTCCGGCCCCTGCTTGCCCCGAGCCACCATGGGACCGTAGAGGATGAGGGCGTTTTCGCTCTCCGCCAGGAGCCTGGCCGCCTCCTGCACCGCGGCGGGATCCACCCGGCAGAGGTCGGCCATCATGGCCTCGTCCGCGTCGGCCACCCACTCTCTCAGCCGGTCCGCGTGGGCCTGGGCCTGGCGGGGAAGAGGCGCGCCGGCCTCCAGGACTGCTCTGGCCAGCCCGTTGAGCAGGGCCACCTCCGTGCCCGGCTCGTAGCCCAGGTAGGGGCCCTGGTAGCGGGTCAGCTCGATGCGTCGGGGGTGGGCGATGATGAGCTTCATGCCGGCCCGGCGCACGGCCCGCTTCAGGTGGACATCCAGCAGCGGCAGCTCCTCGCTGGGGTCCAGGCCAAAGAGGAAGACCGTGTCCACCTTGGGGTCCGGGCCGTACTGGGGCTTCATCACATGGGCCAGGGCCGGGAGGCCGGTGGGCAGGGCGGCCACGTCCCCCCCGTCCCGGTGATCCACGTTGTTGGTGCCGATGACGCCCCGGAAGAGGCGCTGCAGAGCGTAGTTGCTCTCGTTGGAGAGTTTGGGGCTGCCGATGGCGCCCACGGCCTGGGGCCCGGCCTCCTGAGCGATGCGCTGCAGGGCCTCGGCCACGAACTCCAGGGCCTCCCGCCAGGGGACCGGGACCAGCTCGCCGTTTTTGCGCAGGAGGGGCTCCCGCAGGCGTTCCGGGTGGTTGACCCAGGCGTGGGCGAAGCGGCCCTTGTCGCAGATCCACTGGTCGTTGACCTGCATGTTCTCCCGGCCCACTATGCGGCGCAGGCGGTGGGTGCGGCTGTCCATGCGCAGGTTGCAGCCCAGGGAGCAGTGGTCGCAGATACTGGGGGTGTGCTCCACCTGCCAGGGGCGGTAGCTGAAGCGGGCCACCCGGTTGGTCAGGGCGCCCACCGGGCAGATGTCGATGATGTTGCCGCTGGTCTTGGCGTCCAGGACCTGACCGTCCTGCACGTCGATGACCGTGTCCGCGCCCCGCTCGAAGAGCTGGATCTGGGGCTTGTCCTCCCACTCCTCCAGGTAACGGATGCAGCGCCAGCAGAGGATGCAGCGCTCCTGGTCCAGCACGATGGTGTCGGAGAGGAGGTAGTGCTTCTGCTTGTGGCGCTTGGGCTCCACCAGCAGGCTGATCCCCGGCCCGAAGCGCAGGGTCTGGTCCTGGAGGGGGCACTCGCCTCCCTTGTCGCAGATGGGGCAGTCCAGGGGGTGGTTGGCCAGGATGAAGGCCAGGTTCGCTTCCTGGACCGAGCGCACCTGCTCTGTGTCCGTGTGGACCACCATGTTGGGCTGGACCGGGGTGGTGCAGGCGGTCATGAGCCGAGGGCCGCGGGGGGTCTCCACCTCCACCATGCACATGCGGCAGCAGCCCACCGGGTCCAGCTTGGGGTGGCTGCAGAAGATGGGGATCTCGATGTTGACGGTCGCGGCTGCGTCCACCAGCAGGGTGCCGGCGGGCACGGAGACCTCTCGGCCGTTGATGGTCAGTGTCACTCGATCCGCTGTCGCTTGATCAGCCATGGGTGTCTGTCGATCCTATGCCTAGCGCTTCTTGCTTGCCGGAATGTCCTGCACTGGATTGTTGGGCGCTGGAACCTCGTTCGCCGGGATCTCGTGGTCGTGGAGCTCGATGGGCTCGCCTCGGGGTTCCAGGGCGCTCTCTCGCAGGCCGCTGGGCCGTTCCACGTCCGGCCGATAGATGGGACGGATGGGGATCTCCGGCCCGGCCTGCTCCGGGTTGGTGCGCTGGATCCACTCGGTGAACTCCTGGCGGAACTTGGCCAGGTTGCTCTGGAGCCCCCAGACCGCCGCGTCCCCGAAGGGGCAGAAGCTCTTGCCCGTGATGTTGGCGGCCAGGTACTCCATGAGTTCCAGGTCCTTCAGCCGCCCCTGGCCCGCCTCGATCCGCTCCAGGATCTCCTCCAGCCAGGCGGTGCCCTCCCGGCAGGGGGTGCACTTGCCGCAGCTCTCCTCCCGGTAGAAATTCAGGGTGCGTCGGGCCACCTGGACCATGGAGTGGGCCTCGTCGATGACGATGACCCCCGCGGAGCCCAGCAGGGAGCCGGCAGCCTGGATGCTCTCGTAGTCCAGGGGGGTGTCGATCTGGTCCGCGGTGAGGATCTTCATGGAGAGCCCCCCGGGCACAATGGCCTTGATGGGCGCGTCGTCCTGTTCCGGGCCGCCCCCGTAGTCGTAGATCAGCTCCCGCAGGGTGACGCCGTGGGGCAGCTCGTAGATGCCCGGGCGCTTCACGTTGCCGCTCAGGCAGAAGATGCGCATGCCCGGGCTCTGCTCCGTGCCGAACTGGCGGTACCACTCCACCCCGTGGCGCATGACGTGGGTCACGTTGGCGATGGACTCCACGTTGTTCACGATGGTGGGCTTGCCGTAGAGCCCTTCCACCGCGGGGAAGGGGGGCTTGAGCCGGGGGTGGCCCCGGTAGCCCTCCAGGCTGGTGAGCTGGGCCGTCTCCTCGCCACACTCGTAGGCCCCCGCGCCCCGGTGCACCACGATCTGGAGGTTCTTGTCCGTGCCGAAGATGTTCTGGCCCAGGTAGCCCTTGGCCTCCGCCTCCTGGATGGCCTCGGTCAGCCGGGTGTAGCCGAAGTAGTACTCGCCTCGGATGTAGATGAAGGCCCGTTCCGCCTGGATGGCGAAGGCGCTCAGGATGATCCCCTCGATGAGCTGATGGGGGTCATACTCCATGATGATGCGGTCCTTGAAGGTGCCCGGCTCGGACTCGTCCGCGTTCACCACCAGGTAGCGGGGGAAGACGTCCTTGGGGATGAAGCCCCACTTGACGCCCGTGGGGAAGCCGGCCCCGCCCCGGCCTCGGATGCCGCTGGCCTTCACCTGGTCGATGACCTCCTGGGGCGTCATCTCGTGGAGGACCCGGCGGGCCGTCTGGTAGCCGCCGTCCGCCTCGTAGCTCTCCAGGCGATGGCCGCCGGGCTTCCCCACCCGGGCCATGAGGTAGCGGGGCTCCATGCCCCCGTAGCGGTAGGGGCCGGCCGAGACGCCCTCCAGCTCCGGATCCCCGTCCGGGGTCCAGCGTTCCAAGGTCTGGAAGGCCTTGCCGCTCTTCAGCAGGGCCAGGAACTTGTCCACGTCCTCCGGGGAGTCCAGCTCCTCGAAGTAGCGGATGCGCCCTGTGCTCTGCTCCGTGACCATGGCCATGGGCGCGGAGCCGCAGGAGCCCAGGCACTCCATGTGGTCCAGGGCAAAGGCGCCGTCCGGGGTCTTCTCGCCGTGGCGGATGCCCAGGCGCTCTTCCAGGTGGTGCATGCACTTGCCCGCGCCCCGGAGCATGCAGGGCACGTTGGTGCAGACCTCGATGTGGTACTCGCCCTTGGGCTCCTCGTGGAGCATGTTGTAGAAGGTGACCACACCGCCCACCTCCGCCGGTTCGATGCCCAGCATCTCAGCCAGCTCCTTCTGGGCCTCCACCGGGCAGTAGCCGAACTCCCGCTGGATGACGTAGAGGGCGGGCAGGATGGCGGAGCGTTGCCGTCCTTCCGGATAGCGGGCCATGAGGGCCTGGATCTCTTCACGCATGGATTGGGTTAGCATGGATCCTCGGCAAAAACGAATGGGTTAGGAAATCACAGACTAGATCGAAGGGTCTGGACACGCAGGGTGGTCTGGGCGCGAATGGTCCAGACTCGAAGAGTGGGGCTTGGCAAGCTCGGGCGCATCCGCCCGGGCAGGCCAGGGAGCCCGCTGCTCAGCGGTCCACCTCGCCCAGGACGATGTCCACGGAGCCGATGTTGGTCACCACGTCCGAGAGCATGGCTCCTCGGCACATGTGGTCCAGGGCATAGAGGTTGTTGAAGCTGGGCCCGCGCACGTGGAGCCGGTAGGGCCGGCCCGAGCCGTCGCTGTAGATGAAGTAGCCCAGCTCCCCCTTGCTGGCCTCGATGCCGTGGTAGTACATGCCAGGCGGCACGTGGATGCCCTCGGTCACCAGCTTGAAGTGGTGGATCAGGGCCTCCATGCTCAGGTCCAGCTCTGGGCGAGGGGGCAGGGCCACCTTGCGGTCGTTGGTCTTGTAGGGGCCGTCGGGCAGGTTGGCCACGGCCTGCTCCAGGATGCGCACGCTCTGGCGCATCTCCTCCATGCGCACCAGATAGCGGCCGTAGCTGTCCCCTCGCTGGCTCACCGGCACCACGAAGTCGTAGTTCTCGTAGCCGCTGTAGGGCATGTCCCGGCGCAGGTCCCAGTCCACGCCGCTGCCCCGGAGCATGGGACCGGTGAGCCCCATGTTCAGGGCGTCCTCCCGGCTGATGACGCCGATCCCCTCCAGCCGCTCCCGCCAGACCGGGCTCTCGGTGAGCATGGCCTCGTACTCGGCCAGCCGGCCCGGGAAGGCCTGGATGAACTGGCGCACCCGGTCCAGGAAGATGTCCGGCACGTCCCGCCAGACGCCGCCGATGCGGATGTAGCTGGTGGTGAGCCGGGCTCCGCAGACCAGCTCGAACAGGTCCAGGATGAGCTCCCGCTCCCGGGTGGCGTACATGAGCAGGCTCATGCCCGTGCCGGAGACGTCCAGGGCGTGGGTGGCCAGCCAGAGCAGGTGGGAGGCGATGCGCTGCAGCTCGCCCATGATCACCCGGATCACCTGGGCCCGCTCGGGGATCTCCACCCCGAGCATGGCCTCCACCGTGAGGACGTAGCCCAGGTTGTTGTTCATGGCCGAGAGGTAGTCCATGCGGTCCGTGTAGTAGACGAAGTCCTTGTAGCGCTTGTTCTCGCCGGTCTTCTCGAAGCCGCTGTGGAGGTAGCCCAGATCCGGGTCCACCTTGACCACCCGCTCGCCGTCCAGCTCCACCACCAGGCGCAGCACGCCGTGGGTGCTGGGGTGGTGGGGGCCCATGTTGATGATCATGTGGCGGCGGTTCATGCCCGGGGGGAGGGTGGGCTTCACGCTCTCCGCCGGCAGGATCTGGGTGCCCAGGGTCTCGAACTCCGGGTCATCCCAGGTGAGGCTGAAGGGCACCTCCTCCCCGCCCAGGGGGATCTGCTTCTGGAGGGGGTGGTAGGGCCAGTGGGCCGGCATGAGGATGCGGCGCAGGTCCGGGTGGCCGTCGAAGGTGATGCCCATGAGGTCGTAGACCTCCCGCTCCGGCCAGGTGGCGCCCCGGAAGACCGAGGTCAGGCTGGGAGCCCGGGGGTGATCGTCGTCCCCCTGGGTGGGACTGATGACCATCAGGTGCTTTTTGCGTCGGTAGGAGCGGAACTGGTAGACGGTCTGGAAACGCGGTTCACCCTGGGGGATGGGGAGCTCCAGCCGGTCCACCGAGGAGACGTCGATGATGGTCTCGTAGGCCAGTTTGGGCTCGTCCTTGATGAACTGAGCCAGCTCCACTAGCCGCTCCGGCTTGACGATCACCGTCTGCAGGCCGTTGTGGAGCCCGGCCGCCAGGATGTCCTGGCCGAAACGTTCCACGATGCGCCGAGTGTCCTCCGTCTCCCCGCTGGGCAGGGGGGCCACCGCGGGGATGCCGGGCACGTTCAGGCTGGGCAGCACCTCGTATTCACGACGTTTGGGCGATACGTTTAAAGGTGACATGGAAAGGTCCCTTCTCGGTGCACTCTGCAACAGGGAGCTGGGTGTCGGTCGTCAGCGGCCAGCCTTGCGGGGGGTCAGGGCCTGGATGGCCTGGTACTTGGCCAGCTCCTTGCGGGCATAGTCCCGGGTGTAGTCGGTGAACCGCTCCTGGCCCTGCTTCTCCCGCAGCTTGTCCAGGCCGTAGAGCAGCGCCTCGGGCCGGGGCGGGCAGCCAGGGATGTAGACGTCCACGGGGATGATCTTGTCCACGCCCTGGATGATGGCGTAGTTGTTGAAGGGGCCGCCGGCGCTGGCGCAGATGCCCATGGCGATGACCCACTTGGGCTCCAGCATCTGGTCGTAGAGGCGTTTGACCACCGGGGCCATCTTGTTGCTCACCCGGCCAGAGACGATCATGAGATCCGCCTGGCGGGGGCTGGCCCGGAAGAGCTCCGAGCCGTAGCGGGCGATGTCGTGGCGGGGGGTGCCGCTGGCGATCATCTCGATGGCGCAGCAGGCCAGGCCGAAGAGGAGGGGCCAGGTGCTGTTCTGGCGGCTCCAGTTCACCAGCGCTTCCAGGCTTGTGGTCAGGATCCCCTCGGGGAGTTTCTCTTCGATGCCCATGGTGCGCTCCTTCCTAGGCCAGCGCGGGGCTGGCTCGGTTGTTCATCGGCTTGGGTGGCGTGGCGGGGATCCGCGCACCCTCGAACTGCTCCTGCGATCCTTCCGGATCGACGCCTGCACGGTCGGGAAGCCGGCGTTGGGGGGCGCGCCAGGGGAACGTCTAGGCCTCTGGTGGACCGGCCTGGCTTTCCTCGTCCTGGGGCGGCGCCTGGCCGCCCCAGTCCAGGGCGCCCTGTTTCCAACAGTAGACGTAGCCCACCAGGAGGATGAGCAGGAAGATGGCCATCTCCACCAGAGCGAAGAGCCCTAGCCGGTTCAGGATCACGGCCCAGGGGTAGAGGAAGATCACCTCGATGTCGAAGACCACGAAGAGCATGGCCACCAGGTAGTACTGGACGGGAAAGCGGCGCCGGGCGTCCATGAAGGGGATGATGCCCGACTCGTAGGGCTCATATTTCTGTTTGTTGGGGAGCTTGGGCCCCAGCATCGCCGGCATGCCCATGGCGATGGCCGCGAATCCCATGGCCAGAATGATGAGGATCAGGAGTGGCAGGTAGTCGATGGCCATTGTCGTGTTTTCCCGTCGGATCGCCTGGTCGGTTGGATCACCTGGTCGGTGTGGGCTCGTCTGAGGTGGGTTGCCTCCTGGGACGAGCGGAAAAACGACTCCAGTCTGCTGTCAGCAGTGCGTTTCAAAAAAGCCCACCCTGCTGGTCCGCTGGGTGGGCCGCCATGGCATCCAGAGAGGTCATTCGTGGCTTCCGAAAAGCAGGTGTGGATCCGGAAATATGACTCACTGATTTCAGTGCAATTCTGTTCGTGCACTTTGTCACTAGCGGGTGGAAGTGTAGCACGGAAGGGGGTAGTTGTCAAAGCAGATACAGGATTTGTGAAATTTGGAGCTTAGCCGGATGGATGGCAATATTTCTTGAAAAATCGAGGGAGTTGTTTGGGATTCGGGCCGTGCAAACTTTTTCCTTTTAAAATCTGCTATGCTATAATGCTGCGCAGTTTGTTCATTTCCACACAAACCCATGACGTCGGCCTTTGCCCTTGAGGAGATCCGGATCTCTCCGGAGTTGAGAGCTCGCTCAGCTGGGCCGGGCGGCGTCCTCCAGGTCTCCAAAGTTGAATCCGAAGAAGTTGAATCCGAAACTGAATATTTGGTCGAAGGCTTAAAGGCGATATCGCGAGATTCCAAAAAGGAATCCCAAAGATCGTGTAAGATCGTGTAGGCGCCGAGCAACAAGGACCGGGCAGCCAAAGAGCGGACAACCAAGGAACGGACTACCAAGGAGCGGGCGGAATGCTAACCCAGTATGTCTTCGTGCTGATCTTGGCCGGTGTGGCGCTTTCTGTGCCCATCATGGCCATTATGGTCAATTACTTCCTCAGCCCCCACAAGCCGGATCCCATCAAGACAGACGTATACGAGAGCGGCATGAAGACGGTCGGGGACGCGTGGGTCCAGTTCCGGGCCCAGTACTACCTCATCGGTCTGGTCTTCGTGCTCTTTGATGTGGAGGCGCTTTTCCTCTTTCCCATCGCAGTGGCCTACGACAAGCTGGCCTTCTTCGCCACCATGGAGACCATTCTCTTCATCCTGATGTTGTTGGCTGGCCTCCTCTACGCTTGGCGCAAGGATGCTCTGGAGTGGCAGTAGGTGCAGGAAAAGTTGATTTTCTCGGCGCGGAGAGGGCCGTTGCAGTTCCAAGTGACAACCCGAATCTGGGGAGGGTAAACGGATGCAGACAGTTCCATATTGGGGCGATGTGGTCACAGGGTGGCTGATGAACCTGGGCCTTCCGGAAGGGTGGGCTCTCTTCATCGCATACGTGATAGGCGCCGGCGTTCTGATCACCTACGCCATGCTGTCGGCGCTCCTGCTCATCTGGATCACTCGCAAGGTGGTCAGCCGCATCCAGGACCGGATCGGCCCCAACCGGGTCGGGCCCTACGGCTTGGTGCAGACAGTGGCGGATGCCCTGAAGCTGCTCTCTAAGGAGCTGATCACCCCGGCCCAGGCCGATCCCGCCGCCTACAACCTGGCCCCCATCCTCTCGGTGGCCGGCACGTTGATGGTCATCGCAGTGATCCCCTTCGCGCCTGGCCTCATCGGCGTGGACCTGAACGTGGGCGCCCTCTACATCGTGGCCCTGGGCTCCATCGGCATCATGGCGGCCCTGATGGCTGGCTGGGGCAGCCACAACAAGTACGCCCTTCTGGCTGGTTTCCGGGTGGTGGCCCAGCTCCTCAGCTACGAGATCCCCATGGTCCTGGCCATCCTCACGGTGGTCTTTCTGACCGGCACCATGCGCATGCAGGCCATCGTGGAGTTCCAGGCCCTGCGCGTCTTC
>Ga0256841_1001358_pt1 | contig 21446 bp, 11 predicted proteins | sample 356308metaG_FD_185971 | JGI IMG/M metagenome (GOLD analysis project Ga0256841, IMG submission 185971) | Hydrothermal vent microbial communities from Mid Atlantic Ridge, Atlantic Ocean - 356-308 | ecosystem: Environmental > Aquatic > Marine > Hydrothermal vents | place: Atlantic Ocean: Mid... | reverse complement strand
AGTAAATGAATCAATGCTTTTTTTCGATTATAAGGAAAGGCATTAACCAAGTCAAAAATCGGAAGAGGGTGTTTTTGCAACAGTTGCAACACTTTTGCTCTGTATTTTTTATCCAAATCAGGAGGTAAATACTTTTCCGCACTTCCCAAACACACATCGCAATGCCCACATGGCTCTGAAGAAGATTCCCCGAAGTAGTCGAGAATATATTGATATCTACAACCTTGGGAGAGGGCGTAATGTTTTATTTTATTGTGATTATGCGCCATGACTTTTGCCCTGAATCGATAACGCTTCTTATCGATTTTTAAATGTTGCGCTTTGACGCGCTCTTTGGTCATTTGTATTTCCGGTCGTACACCTGATTTTTTGTATTCTATGATTTGGAGACGATGCATTTCCTGAAGTAATCGGTCGATCTCTTCAGGAGATTTCCCCAATACCTTTGAAAGATTAGGTATTGAGATTTTCGTACGAACAGTATATAAACCTTCGTACCGTCTCAATAGGGTAGCAAGTAAATGATCGAGGTGTGAACGGGTCTTCCGTACGGTGAGAATCTCTCTTCCATCTACCAAAATTTGAACTGTTGTGGGGTGATATATACCTTCGGAAAAATAGATCCATCCCTCTTGTTTTAACAAATCTAGTATATGACGCACCTGTCGTTTGTCCCTATGAGCGTATCGTGCAAAATCTTCGAGATCAAATGGTTCGGGATTCACCTGCTTTACACCGATGGCAACCCCCAGAAATCTGCCTAGTTTATCATATACCTTACGGATCGCTTCCATCGGGGGAAACGCAGTTTCAAACTGATGGTCCAATTGCTCAAAATCTGAAGGGTTGTAAAGGAGAATAGCGTGGGCTTGCCGGCCATCACGTCCAGCACGTCCCGCTTCCTGATAATACGCCTCCAAGGCATCCGGAAGATCGAGATGGACTACCCATCTGACATCGGGTTTGTCGATACCCATACCAAAAGCATTAGTAGCAACGATGATGCGTAGCTCTCCTTCCAACCAAGCTTCTTGAATCTTTGCTCTATGAGGGTGATCCATTCCTGCATGATAAGCACCGGAAGAAATTCCTCTGCGTTCGAGGTGCTGAGTGATTAGGACAGTTTGCCTCCTATTTCTCACATATACGATGCCACTCCCGGGCATTTTTTCGCAAATACTCATCATTTTTCCCAATTTATTTTCCTCTTCAAACACATGAAGGGAGAGGTTGGGACGATAAAACGGGCTCTTAATCTCCTCACTATCGGGGTTAAATCCGAGTTGGAGTTGGATATCTTTCATTACTCTAGGGGTAGCCGTTGCAGTCAGTGCCATGATTGGGACGTTCGGGTACTCCTGTCGAAACTGAGCAATTTTTAAGTACGAAGGGCGAAAATCATACCCCCATTGAGAGATACAATGTGCTTCGTCAACAGCAAGTAGAGATATTTTTATATAGGGAAGACGCATTTTAAATCGCTCTGTCATCAGTCGTTCCGGTGAGATATACAGCAACTTTATACTCCCGTCCGTAGCTTGGTCTAAGATGCGTTCTGTATCCCGGACATCCATCCCTGAATAAATAGCTTCGGCTTTAATCCCTTGCTTTTTGAGCCGCTCTACCTGGTCTTTCATCAGCGCTATCAAAGGTGAAATGACCAATGCCACACCCTCTCGCATAACGGCAGGCACCTGAAAACAAAGCGATTTTCCTCCTCCTGTGGCTAAAAGCACCAGAACATCTCGTCCATCCAGAATCGACTGAATCGCATCTTCTTGAGCCGGACGAAATGCAGGATATCGCCAGTATTTTCGAAGTATATCTATTGGCTTTAGCGTATTCATTTGGTATGAAATGGTAAAATGTCTGTTTGGATATGAACAAGGATTGTAATCATCAAATAGATAGGAAGCTATCTTCAGGCGGTAAAGATATCTATTAATTTACAAATGCATAGAGCGAGGAATGCTCAATTTTGAAATTGATAGGCATAACATTTAATAGTATTTCTACGTTTACTCAAAGAATGTAAACACAGTCAATGAAGAACTATCTACTCCATCTCATAACCGTTAATTGGGTTGTCCTTCTTGCGGTACTTCTAATCCTCACCTCCCTGTCTGCGCATTCCCAGTCCATTGATGGAGACTGGGGGCCCCCTACACAGGCAGGCGAGTACACACTATATAGCAGATTTCCTGTAGGCTCTTCTATTAAGCAAGTGAAAATGACAGGTATCATCCACGCCAATATGGACGCGGTGGTATATGCCTTAGGAGCAGTAGAAGAATACCCACAATGGATTTACAACTGTCTGGTAGCTGAAAGAGTCTCAACAAAAAGTCCGGAAGATTTTTCCTATTATTTACTTATTGATTTTCCCTTTCCATTGAGTGATCGGGATCTGGAAGTGGATGCCCATCATTATGTTGATGGAGACGGTGTGTGGAGAGGAAGAACGGTAGCTCCCTTGCACCCCAAGCGAAAACCCAAGGAAGGAGTTGTTCGTATTACCTATTATCAAGTCACTTGGGCACTTAGATATTTGTCTCCCCATGATACTCATTTTGAATATACGATTTCGATGGATCCGGGAGGGTATATCCCTACATTTGTCACCAACCAATTTCTCAATGAAGCTCCGGTGAAAACCATCAAAGCCCTCGAAAAACAAAGCCGGAAAATTGAGGGATTAAAATAGCTAGTTGACATCGTGGAAGGATACTCTACCCGACAGCCTGTTTTCTCTCCCTCTGCCCTTCTTATCACAAGTGTCTATACCTTCATTTTTATTGGACGATCCGACCTTCCCGGTTTATACAAGGAATTGTGTTATTATTACTGATTTTCCCCTAGTGCACCCCCTCTTTCGAATACTGAGGGCATGTTCACTGAGTATCCTTCTTCTGTTGGTCCTCTATAGGTTATTTCGATCTACGATAACCTTTAAAACTTGAATCGTGCTCCGAATCTCAGACCGTAAGTATTTCGTTTTTGATCTAGGGAGTAAGTATCTATGGTAAGGGATCGGAGGGGATAACGCATATAGGGTTCCGCAAACAAATCCCAGCGGTCCCGAAAGGGGTAAAGTACCTTGAGGCTACCGGTCAAGCTCAGCCCTGCCCATCTATTATACACTGCCACCTCTTTGGGATGTCCATCGGTAATGTATCCGGGTAATCCGGTGGGAAGGAGAATTTCTCCTTTCTTTTTATGAAAAAGATTGATGTCAAGTCCGACAGCTGGTTCGACCCCAAGAGACCCAACTCTAAACCCATAACCCAACACGATAGGAATACTCAAGAAGCGATAGTAATTATACGTCCGTTTATCCCATTTTGTCACTTCGAAAATTCGTTTTTGACCTGTTTGCATATGTTCTTTCCCTGTAGAATCAATGTCGATACGTACGACCCCATTGCGAAATGCCGTATCTGTCTGAAGGGACTGCAACTCAAACTTCTCATCTATCTGACTGTAGTTGAGCCCCACTCCTATAAAGAATCCACTCCTATGCCGAATATTGTATTGCACCCCTGTACTAAAGGACTCCAAGGAGGATTCTGTCCGCTTTCGTAAGTCTGCATAACGTGTATCAGATGAGGTCTTGGGAGTAAAACGGATAGGGGTATAATCCGGACCAATATATACATCGAGCTCATGACGCCATACTTTAAGACTAAAATCATAACAATCCTTTACTCCGCGTACCAATGGGATAAATACCAAGGGGGGTAACACCGGTGGTTGGGCGATACCCAAATAATTTATTTCGCCTATGCCTATATGAATTATAGGCGGAGCTATTTTTGTTAAATCTGAATTTGTGGTATCTTTCTTTGCATTATCATCCGATGAAGGCCTGGCCAACGCACTTTCTAACTCCCTCTGGTCGCTAAGTTTCGAAAGACTGTTTCCCTCGTTATGGTCGGTTGTCTGATCCGATGAAGCTGTCTTTGGATGGGATAGGAGAATGCCGACTGCTTCGCCATTTAAGTCAAGCATTTTACTATTAGAGATACTTAGTGAAGAGCTAGCGTGGGGATGAATGGGCTTCGGGGGGGTGGTTTCCCGGTTCTCATCGGTCTTGATTTGTATTGGGTCTTTTGAATTCGTAAGAGCGGTTTGTTCTTTACTCTTATTTGGGAGTATAGCTGCAGAAGCGTCTTTCGGAGAATTTGGGGTATTATGGAGTTCTCCTTGGTGGGTGGGAAGAGGCGTTTTTACCATTTCATACGACCCCTTGTCAGAACTAGGTAAGTGATTGTTCTTTACAGAAATGATGGGAGATGGATGCGAGGTAGTTTGCAGAGCCCACCAAGTGCCGACTGCAGATATGAGTATCAGTAGTATACCCAATATCCATTTTCTCCAGGCATGCCAACTGACAGGCTGAAGGGCTGGGAGAGTAGGTTCTACGGCAGACCATATGCGATCTACATCGATGGGGACTTCTGCATCCTCAAATACGGTTCTGATATGTCGTTCAAAGGGATCCATTGGAATATTGTTTGTAATCAAATGCATATTTCTCTATAAGGATTTTACGTAATTTCTTTTTGGCGCGGGAGAGCATGGCTCTGGAGGTGCTATCCGGAATATCGAGTAGATGACTAATCTCCTTGTGGTTATACCCTTCGACGCAATAGAGATTGAAAACTGCGCGATATCCTTCCGGTAGTTGTTGGATAATTAGGAGGAGCTGGGTCATGTCTAGGGCATGGTAAATTTCAGGTTGAATTTCCGGCTCTTGAGTCCATGTCTCGACAGGGATTTCTCTATGGTTAAAAAACCGTTTGTATTTATTGAGCGCCACACGTACAGTTACTTTGGAGATCCAGGATTTGAAAGATCCAAGAGCCGGATTGTATTGCTCTAACTTATCAAACATCCTTATAAAAGTATCTTGAACAATATCCTGGGCATCTTCCGAGCATTTAGCATAGCGAAGGGCAATGGCATGGACATATCCAGAGAATTGATGTACGAGGGCTTTTTGCGCCACTCGGTCATTCTCCATCGACCGATTAATCATACTTTGAATATCCATTACCACTGTATTTGACCACTACGTCAGTTAATATTTTCTTATGACCCTAAAGTTACCCCAGAGTTTTTTTCGCTCCCCGCCATCCTCATATTTGCAGGTGAAAGTTCCTGAGGTAATCTCGTTTTTTGCTTTAGCTATCTGTTTGAGATCCAGTTCTACGTCGCCAATGACATTGGCCCCTGTTATCACCTCGACACCATTGCCCGTAAGGCTAAAAGATAACGCTTTTCGGGTATCTGCATTAAAGTCAAAAGGCAACATCAAATTCATTAACCATCCATTTTCGAATTTGACTTTTATGATTACAGAAGAAGAGTCTTGTTCTAAGGTGGATTTGGCCGGGATGGACACGCGAGCAGCTTGACCATTGAGATACAATCGGACAAAGGTACTTGCATCTTTTGGGCAAGCGAGAAGATCTCCGATCTTTAATTTGGTTCCATCGCGATACAATTCATCTGTTATTCCACTGTTTCCTGTATTTAGATCTACTCCTTGTACGAGAAGGATACTATCCGTGTTGAAGAAGGTTGGCCAACTTACCCCTCCTTGTGATGAGGTATGAAATGGAAAAACTCTATCTTCATTTATTTTGAAATATCCCAGTTGGACAGGCTTCCCGGAACAATCCACTAATCTACCTTCCATCGAAGTTGTATGGGCGGAGAGGTCTAGTTTGAATTGTATAGATGGATGATCCGGATTTGGAGTAAAACTTCTATCTACTAGCGGAAGTCTTCCCTCTTCTATAATCCCTGTTAGCTCCTCTTCCACAGGAAGCCAGGTAACCAGAAGTCCTTTATCCGAGGTCTGTCCGGAGAAGTGAACCAGATCTACCCCATTGCTCCATATAGAAATCTTGGCAAATGGAATAATTTCCTGCCCCGCTGTAGTCAATCTAATTTTCACTTGTTGAGATGCTTGAGCTTGTCCCATTATCCACCAACCGGAAGCAGACAGGGAAAATTGAGCACGCGCATTGGCTGCATTGGCCAAAGTATCTCTTTTCCAAAACCCTAGTGTTGGATCATATCTTAAAAGGTCCAATCTTCCTTCAAACTCTTGTGGATATTCGGTGATGGAAGCAAAGGGCATATCGAAGTCAAGTGCTTTTCCATCAGCGAGGATCAGGGATTCACCGGAGGTAGTTTGAGCTTCCCATCTAAATGCACCTGCAGGGTTGATATTTCTTATTGTGTCTCCCTCGTATTTCCCAAAAAGAGCTGCAGGGAGTTGCTGCAAAGCTGTAGGAGAGAATTCCTCTAGTGCAGCAAAGTACAGTTGCACCTCACCTCGATAGGAAATGCCATCGGATAAAAGCCAGGCATCAGGCGGTATAGAGATCGATACATCCTTGTTTTTGCCTAGGGTAACTTTCCCACCGGATAAGCCGTTAACTGCGCCGGTGAAGTTGGATTTGGTCATGGAGATGGAAAGGATGTGGACATTGTTGACAATCGGGATAAAACTAACTTGTGTCGCTAAGTATCCTTGTAGGGAAGCGCGGACGACTGTAGATTTTTGATTGGCCTGGATATCTTTAAAATAGAATACGCCGTTGTCATCTGTCATCTGCATGTAGTTATCCAATTGCAATTGTACGCCTTTGAGCGGGAATCCCCGGGTGTCTTTTACCACACCTGTTACAGAGCAATTGACGTAAACTAGTGGCTCCTCCTCTATAGTATCCTTTACGGTGCGGTCAATATCCTTTCTACAGCCGATTAACAAAATTCCCCACAGTATAATAATAACAATATTCCATATTTTCATATCTTTAAAAATTTCTAATAAATTGATAATAAATGTATTATAAATTTTCTGCAGCTATGGAACCGCTCCGCTCTCACATGAATTTTTTTAATTATCTTTGTGTGTGAATTTATGATTAATAAAATTCATGTTCGTTTCATAATACAGACTTACAATACAAATTGATACTAAAAACGAGTTCTAATATCATCTAATTTTGGTTTACAGATAGCCCCAATATAGGTTAGCGTTCGTTTTATAAACCCGGTCAGATGATGATCTGCCCGCTCTTTCATGCCTTCTATTTAACGACAATACAACTCAAAACGTATTTTTGATGCAATACTAAGACTTTTTTTGTTATTTATTGTCTGTATAAAGGTATATCTGTTCTCCCCTTAATTCTTACAATGGATCACGGCAATTAATAGATCAAGTACTGTAGGATACAAACAATGAACAATTTGAACTCTTCTATAGCAACCCAATTTCGCAACGATTTCTTCGGGGATAATACTATTTTTATCGTTCCGCAAGTATCAAATTGTGCCCTCAATTTAACCCTTAACTGTTATTCTGCTACAGAACTATTTGACTTCAAAAGCAAGTAATTACCCTAATAGTCTACCTCGCTATGTCTTCTCGGCCAAGTACTTGATTTTAATAAAATACATCTCGCTTTTTGTCTAGAAGGTGGATGCCTAAGGCTAAAAATAGGGTGTGTTTTGAACAGAATACTATTGTATGCTTCTTTTAAACTCATTTGGTGTTTGGCCTGTATATTTCTTGAATGCCCGATAAAATGTTGATTTATTGGTAAAGCCGGCATCGAGCGCCACAGCTAATATTTTTGGTCTTTGTCCTATTATTTTTTTAGCATACTCAATACGTCGCTTATTAAGATACTCATTAAACGTGGTATGCAGAATCATCGAAAGACTTTGGGAGATTTGATGCTTTGGAATCTCAAGTTGTTGACTGACTAAGGAGAGGGAAAGTTGCCGGTCAGTAAAAATTTCTTGTTTTAAAAAATGTAATTCAAATTTGGATATGATTAATCTTGCTTTTGACCGAGGCAAGGCTGAATTGCCGTATTTTTTTCTCCATTTATCAAAGAAATGAGGTCTGTAGATAAGTAGATAGCCCACATATAAGGTGAGGGTAGAGGCTGCTATGAAATAATACACAAACCACTGATACGTTTCTGCAAATACGGTTAGATAGGATTCTAATAATACAGTGAGAACATATATGAATACTAATATCCCTAAGTAATATTTATCTGTTGGAGGTAGTATTTTTTTTCTTACCACTAGTATCATCCATACCGCATATAGAGATATGTGGAAAGCAATGGCAAAATTAATAGGCATTACTATATTGTCAAAATTTTGCCTTATGTAATGTATTCGTTCAACTCCACTCAATCGGAACATGTAGAAAATATAGATAGAAAGGAGTCCTAATGGTATGAAATGGAGCAAATTTTGCCATTTCATACTCCAATCTCGTCCATAGGAATATACGTAGAAGTATAGTAAGGGCCCTAACAGAAACCATCCCGGCAAAGTCAACCATATAAATTGTGGGAAAAACTGACTTAATTCACTGGAGGAGTATAAAAAGTTAAGTTGCTTTACGGATAGGATAAGGATGAAGACACCTAAAAAGATATTGTTGGACTGCTTGCGATTAAACAGGATGCCACCTGCTATTAACATCCCAAGTATAGAATAGAAAAATAAAATGTATTTGAGTATACTTATCATAACGATAAAAAGGAGTTATGAAGACGAAACGTTTATTGCTTGCAAATATACAGTTTATTCCAGTTTTGTTCTCATGAATTTTTTTACACAGCGGTTGCCTTTTTTATCTTCTACCAAGAGGAAGAATAATCCGGTTGGGAGAGAATTAATATTGAGGATATACTTTTCTTTTTTGTCTGGAGTAGCATAAATTCGAGTATTTCCCATGAGGTCCACTATTGATATTTTATTAATAGCTTCTCCATATTGGATATGTAAGGTCGACTTTGATGCTGGGTTGGGAGAAAGGTGCATCTTAGGATTATCATTGGATTCTTTTGAGCTAGTATGGGAGGTTAAATCGTATAATTGTGCTTCAAAGACATAGATCTCCTCTTGGTTTTCTGAGTGACCAAAGTCGGATTTGAACATCACTTTATCTCCGTTGGGACTTGGGACAGGCATCGGCGACTTAAGATAGCTGGTTGCGCTACTAAAATGATGGCCAAAATGCTCGACAATTCCGGAACGATCCAATCTGCAGGCTATAATCTGCCTGGTATTTTCATCTTGACTAACATAGGCCCATCCAGGCCGGTTTAGATTGCGGCAAGATATGTGGCCCTCTCCGGCAAAGTCGCTAGCTGTTTGGAGAACGATGTTCTCCATTCTGTCAAGGTAGTACATGTTTATTGTTCCAGTCGGTCCCCAAAACTGAACAAATACTTCAGCACCATCTGTTGCATATCCAAAATCACCATGATTGCCATAATCTGCTATTCGTCTGAGAAAGTGCATGTCTTTGGAGCGATAGATCTCAACACCGTAATGTTTGTCAAAGGGGTGGTTTTTGGAAGTAGTATTGTGATTCCACATGATGCCTACATAATCGCCGGAGGGAGATACTGATACCCAATCAATATATTTAGGCGCCTGACCACCATCAGCCCATACCCCTTTGAAATGCTCAGAATGTATCAATTTATGAGCTTGCAAATCAATAATCAATACGTCGAGGTCTACCCCTTTTTTACCTATTAAAGCGACAAAGTGATCGTATTGGTCAATATTGCCTTCTCCCGGACCTAGCTTGACCATTTCATACCCTTCAATGGAAAGTAGAGTCTCAATGGTATCTCTCGAAATAGAGTAAGTTCGAATCTCTCCATTTTCTTTAATGCCATAGAGAATGTCGGGATCTTTGTTGGACCAATAACTGGGATAAATACTGCTGCCGGGCAATTTTCTGTAGAGTAAGTGGGTCTGCGCATCATAAAGTGCAACGGAGTAAAACTTATACAGCGATGCATCGGCATTCCAGGGTTGAATTTTAGCATATTCATGTATGGGATACCAATTCCACTTCGTATTGAAACGGGTAATTCTTGTTATTGAGATAGGATCGGGCAGAGTGGTGTCTATTAGTGTTGACAGATATTCAGGGAGCTTTGGGGTTTTGGCGATAATGTGTTTATAAGGTTCATCTTTGGGGTATTGAGCCCGGATATTTGGGGTTCCTAAAAGAAAATAAGCTATAAGAATGAAGGGTAGAGATCTTGACATGGTTAGAAATTTTAGGTGTTTCCTTTATATTATGAAGCGAACGTGAATTTTATTAAACATATGAATAAATTTTATCCCTGCAAATCTATAGGTTTAATCTAGAATAATAAGTTTATTAGGAATTGAACTCCAAAAAAACGCGAACTTTTGGGGAACTAAGCCGGTGGGGCTACTCCGTAAAGCCTGAAAATTTGAGGAACATGTGTTGCTGGGTATAGGAGGATATGCGTCTAAGGGTAAGGACTATCTCAATGTTAAAAAAAGGTTCTTTCATATATTTCAATACATTGGCAGTTCCGGGAAGGAGCCGAATAATATGTCCTTTTTCATTGACTGCGGGCTGTACATAGCCGATTTCGATTCGTTTGTTTGGGTCATTAGAATCGAGGATATAGACATTAATTTCTGAAAAATTACCGTAATTATAAACTCCACCGTCTGTAGTTTCTAACCACATCTCATGGGATAGAACTTGTTGGACTTGTTCGAGAGAAAGTTTATTGGCCTGAAGTGCGGTGTTTAATGCACTTTGTACACGAAACATTTTAGAGTATCGCTTGAATGTACTGAGTCCTCCCGGAACTTCAAAATTGAAGGGGTACTCCAGTACAAAGACAGGAGTTTTTTTCTTTTGACATCCGGTAAATAAGACAAAAAACAGTAGAATTATGGCAAATAATTTGTGCATTACCATCATAACGGTCTAAGTATAAAAATATTTTTCTATCTTGGCAGATTAATTGATATATTGTATTCATACTAAATCAATCCTGTGAAATGAGCATGAATTTGAATGTGATTAAAATCCCCGATTTTGACCATTTCATACCAAATTAGATAAAGTAGAATTATGGGTGAACAGAAAGTTAGTTTGTTGTCGAGTGATAAGGAAATGCAAAAGTTTATAAGGCATTTACTCGATGATGTCCACGCATTGCAGTACATGATAGACAATGGGTGGTTTGAAGAAGACATTGTCCGAATTGGAGCGGAGCAAGAGATGTGTCTGGTCGATAATCAAACGTATCGACCAGCACTCGTAGCAATGCAGGCATTGGAAAAAATGAAGGAGTATCCTTGGGTGGAGACCGAATTGGCGCAATTTAATCTAGAGATAGGAATGACACCACGGGAGTTTAAGGGGGCTTGTCTCAGTGACATGGAGAAAGAAACACTTGAACGTCTTAGGATTATTCAGGAGACCTTGGAGGAATTGGATAGTAGCTTAATCTTGACAGGGATTTTGCCCACATTAAAGAAGTACCACCTTGAATTGAATAACCTGACACCCAAAAGAAGGTATTTTGCTTTGATGGAAGCATTGGAGAAGCAGATGATTAGTGGTACTTTTGAACTATACATGGAGGGAATCGATGAGTTGAAAATCAAGCATAACTCTCCTTTGTTGGAAGCGTGCAATACGAGTTTTCAACTGCACTTGCAGGTCAGTCCTGCGCGGTTTGTCAAGATGTATAATATCGCTCAGGCATTGACAGGGCCGATATTGGCCATAGCGGCAAATTCTCCTATCGTGTTCGGGCGACGATTATGGCATGAGTCTCGCATTGGGTTATTCCAGCAAAGCCTGGATACGCGTTCTTCTCATGAGCATATGAGGGAACGCTCTCCTAGAGTGCATTTTGGGAAAGATTGGCTGAAGGAGTCGATTCTTGAGATCTATCAAGAGGATATTGCAAGATTCAGGACACTTATTGCTCCGGATCAAAGTGAAAACTCCCTTGAGCTGATTAAAGAGGGAAAAGTACCTAAATTGATAGCGCTCCAAGTGCACAATTCTACGATTTATCGCTGGAACCGTCCGTGTTATGGTATATCGGATACAGGTAAGCCCCATTTGCGCATTGAAGCCAGAGTATTTCCTGCAGGTCCTTCGGTATTGGATGAGATGGCAGTTGCTGCATTTTGGTTGGGTTGTATGCAGGGATTGGCCGATGAGACGGAGGATATCAGGGAGCATATGTCATTTGCTGATGTCCGAGATAATTTCATGAAAGCCACTCAATACAGTTTGGATTCAAAATTTACATGGTTTGACGACAGAAAAATCACCGCTATCGAATTGCTTAAGACCGTTTTGCTTCCCTTGTCTGAAAGAGGACTCAAATCGGTCGGTATCAAAAAGTCCGATATCGATCGATATCTTGGTGTGATAAAAGCCCGTGTAGAAACACATCGCAATGGAGCCCGATGGCAATTGCGCGGCTATACGCACTTACTGGAGAAAACCGTTCAAGATGAAGCCTTAACCTGTCTTACTGCGTCTATAATTAAGAACCAACGCAATAATATACCCGTACACGAATGGGATGAACCTAAACTCGGAGACTTGGAAAATTATGTGTCTACTGATCTTTTGGTGATGGAATGCATGCAGACGGATTTGATTACTGTACAGAAAGATGATATAGCCGAATTTGTAGCTGACCTCATGGATTGGAGAAGAATTAGGTATGCGCCTGTAGAGGATGCTAAGGGCAACCTTGTCGGTCTCATAACGGCTCGCTTGTTGCTTCGACATTTTGTAAAGCGCTGCAAATTGAAAAGGGATAAACCGATTAAGGTCGATAAAATAATGATAACGGATCCCGTGACAATTGACCCGATGGCTTCCATCTTTGAGGCATTGGATATTTTGAGGGAAAAAGGAATTGGAGCGCTTCCTGTGGTGACTAAGGATAATGAATTAGTGGGGATTTTGACAGAACATGATTTTCTTAATTTATCTATTCGATTGATGGAAAGACAGGCGAAGGGGGAGGTGAGATAAGTCCTAATACCATTAAGGATGGATTCTGAGGGTAACGTCTTGTTCTAAAATCAAATCGGCATAGGTTTAATGAGGTAGGATTTGAAGCTGATAACCTATTTTTCAGTGGGTATGCCATCCTTCATTAGATCATGGAGTATTTCTATGACATGAAATGCTTTTCTTTGGCTTCCATCTTTGATTTGATGCCTGCAACTCGTACCATTGGCACAGATAAGGGCATCTTGTGGTGCTTGACGAACAGTCGGCAATAACACCAACTCCCCAATAGACATACTCAATTCATATTTGTCTTTATCGTAACCGAAGGACCCTGCCATTCCACAACATCCGGACGGGATGCGTTCTACATGCAGTTGGGGGATGTGCAGGAGTAGTTGTTCGGTAATGTCGGATTCCAACCCTAGGGATTTTTGATGACAATGTGTGTGTACAAGGATATGTCGATCCGGGATATTTAGAGGGGCAAAACGCAAGTTTCCCGCTCTCAATTCCTGCAATAGCCATTCGTCAATGGTCCAACAGTATTTTCCGACTTCCAAAGCCTGTTCTTTTCTCTCCCCTCTAAGAAGTTTGGGATACTCATCTCTAAATCCCAAAATGGTAGAAGGATCAATTCCTAAAAGTGGAGTCTTATAGGAAATTAAGTCTTTCAGCTTCCTTATATTTTTCTCAGCCACAGAGGCTGCTTCCTTTAAATAGCCCTTGGATAATTGGCTTCTTGCACTGTCTTTAATCGGGGCTATCTTGGGCACGTATCCCAGCCAGCTCAGTAAGTGTAATGCTTTTTGGATAATCTGTGGGTCGTGGTATCGGGTAAATTCATCTGCTAATATCCATACGTATTTTTCTTTGATTTGGTGGGATGAAGCAGAGCTAGGGATGTGAATAGGAGAGAGAGAGAGGGGGGGGATACTTCTCTCCGGATGAATATGGAGCAAGCGTTTAATCCATTTGGAAGTGATCTTATGACTCATAAATGTATTGGTCCATCTAGGAAACATGGATGACAAAGAAAATACACGTGCGGCATGGCCCAAGATTATATCCTGTATTGGCCGGCGATGTCTTTGATAATAATGATAGCTTATTTCTGCTTTTAAGGCAGCCATATCTACAGAGGAAGGACATTCGGATAAGCATCCTTTGCAAGATAGACATAGGTCTAAAATGGATTTGAGTTCAGGATGACTTAATGCATTGGGTTTGCCCTCGCCTAAGAGGGTGCGGAGAAGGTTAGCCCGTGCCCGGGTCGTGTTGTATTCCTCAAGAGAACCCATATAGGAAGGACACATCAGTGCCTGGCTTTTGGCTGTTCTTCGGCAGTCACCACTTCCATTGCATTTTTCAGCTGCCCTTACAATACCACCCTGATCGTCAAAACTAAGTAAGGTAGCATACGTGGGGGTAGGTCTGCCGGGATGGGTACGCAAGGACTGGTCCATCGGAGGCGTATTGGTAATCTTCCCTCTATTGAAAATCTGCTCTGGATCCCAGGTCTCTTTAATAGACTTGAGCATTTGATAGACTTCCTCCCCTAGAACGATAGGAATAAATTCTCCCCTAACACGCCCGTCTCCATGCTCTCCACTTAGGCTCCCATTGTACTTTTTTACCAGGTGGGCCGTTTCTTCTGTGATTTTGCGAAACTTTCGTACATCTTCCGGATCTTTGAGGTTCAAGACCGGTCTAATATGCAATTCTCCTGCACCTGCATGTGCAAAGTAGACAGGATCTTGATCGTAGGCTCCGATCATCTCCTTAAATTCTAAGATATAGTCTTTTAAATCCTCTACATGAACTGCTGTATCTTCGATACAGGCTACTGCCTTGGCATCTCCGGGTAGATTGGCCAATAACCCTAATCCCGCTTTGCGGAGCGTCCAAGCGCGATCCACCTTATCTTCTCCTCGCAATACCGGGTAAGCATAGCTATCTACCATCGCGTTTATTGTTTCTAATGCAGCATCAATACGTTGCTGTAATTCGGAGGGCGTTTTCCCCCGCAATTCCAGCATCAAAACTGCATAAGGGTCTCCTACCACCCAGTCTCTCAAAACTTCAAACTTCGAATGCCCAATCGTACATTGAAGTATTTTTCGATCCATCATTTCCAATGCATATGGGTTGAATCTCATGAGGCGAGGAACTGCTTCCATCGCTTGTTTTAACGTGTCAAAATGTGGACATATTAAGGCCACATTTTCCGGGGGTAAGGGAGAGAGCCCCAATTCAATCTCTGTAATGAGCATTAGTGTACCCTCAGAGCCGGCTATGAGTTTAGCCATATTAAATCTAGGGCCTCCCTGAGTGAATGGAGCCATCTCAACCAATGCGTCCAATGCATATCCCGTATTGCGTCGGCCTATACCTGGCTTAGGATAGGATGTTTTGATGACCTCTCTTTTTTCGGGGTTTTCAAGTAGTTTACGTATGTGCCGATAGAGCTTTCCTTCAAGGGTGTCTAATGTGCATTTTTTGGCCAACTGTATAGTATCCAATGGTTCGAAAGTGACTTCACTTCCATCGGAGAGTAAACCCTTTACCCTTAGGATATGATCCCGTGTGACACCGTATTTTATAGAGGTTGTTCCACTGGAATTGTTGGCTACCATCCCACCCATCATACAGCGATTGGAAGTAGAGGTATTGGGGCCGAAGAATAACCCATAATGCCGAAGTTGCTGATTGAGCTCATCCCGTATTACGCCGGGCTGAAGTCGAACGCTCTTGGCATTGGAATTTATTTCCAGAATTTGTGTGAAATGCTTGGATAGGTCGACAATAATTCCTTCTCCTATGGCTTGCCCGGCCAAGGAAGTCCCCGCTGTCCTTGGTGTGATGGAAATCCCATAAGATCTCGCTATGTCTATGATATGCTTTAGATCTTGATTATCCTGGGGTGTACATATGACCAGAGGGAGTTGCGCATAAACCGAAGCATCTGTAGCATAGATCCTTCGATGGGAAATATCTCCGAATACCTCCCCTTTTATCTGCTTGCGAAGCACTTCGATGAGCTCCTTCTGTAGCTTCTCCTTTTTCATAGAGCGAATGTAAGACGATTTCTTTGATTATTGGAGACTCAGTAGATGTATTTTGAGGTCAATATTCTAAATAAACGGACCTGCTCATCGGGACTTCTGTCTTTCATTACATAGTAATGAAAATGTTTTAGTGTCGAAGACTTAATGGCTTGGGATCAATGCTTACCTTTAGGTCTTGATTGAGTAAGTTTGAAAGTGTTATTTAGATTTTTTTAATTTTAGATATATGTATTCTATTGGTGATATCAAGAGTATCGTACAAGCCCGTTGGGTGCAGATGGTAAATGAAGATGCGCCTGTTCACCATTTCATATATGATGCAAGGCAGTCTTTTCATGGGAAAACGGGCCTCTTTATCGCTTTCAAAGGTCAAAATCACGATGGGCATGACTTTATAAATCAGGCGTATTCTAAAGGCGTGACTAATTTCTTAGTACAATGTTCGGATAGGCCGTTTCCCGAAGATGCGAATGTACTTCTTGTGCCGGATACACTGGAAGCGCTTCAATCACTGGCCCGTTATCACAGGAGTCAGTTTACGGATATACCCGTGATAGGCATCACCGGAAGCACCGGAAAAACCACGGTTAAAGAGTGGTTGTATGAAATGCTTACTCCCGAGCGGCATGTAGTGAAAAGTCCAAGAAGTTTTAATTCAAGTCTTGGCGTGCCTCTTTCTGTTCTTCGGTTAGAAGAGCATCATGAAGTCGCGATCTTTGAGGCAGGGCCCGGTGGTCCGGGGCAAATGAATGCACTGTCTGATATTATCCAGTGTAATATCGGTATCTTTACGAATATCGGGGATGCGCACAGTGCACAATATCCAAGTCAGGAAAATAAAATTAGAGAAAAAATTCTTTTATTTAAATCAGCCTCTACCCTGATATATTGTTTAGATCATTCGGATATTGATAGAGAGATAAAAGCTGCATTTAAAGGGCGTTCTTTTACGTGGTCTTTTAATCAAGAGGCAGATGTCCGGGTAAGCGACAGCCGATATGATAAGTTTGGCCATACACATCTGGATATTGTTCATCAGGGGGAGACGGTTACCCTTGTCTTGCCTTCAAGAGATAGGGCTTCGTTGGAGAATGCCATGCATGTGATCACTACACTTATACATCTTGGATTCCCGGTTGATACGATGCAAGAGAAATTAATGTCCTTACCTCAGATCCAGATGAGACTTGAACTGAAGGCCGGGATCCACCAATGTTTAATTCTCAATGACAGTTATAGCGCAGATTGGGACTCTTTTCAGCTTGCACTAAATTTTTTGAGACAGCAAGAGACAAAAGGGAAAAGGACGATCATAATCAGTGATTTCGTAGCTTCTGAAAATAAACAAGGGACGCTATACCGAAAATTGGCAGATGCGATTAATGCTTCCGGAGTTCATCGCGTCCTTGCTGTAGGCTCGGAAATTAAAGCATTAAAAGGCAAATTGAAAAGCGATATCACATGTCAATACTATGCCGATACTGACGCTTTATTGAGTGCTATGGATACCGGATTGCGCTTTAAGAAGGAGAGCGTATTGGTAAAGGGAGCAAGAAATTTTCATTTGGAAAGGGTCGCTGATCGATTGATTGAAAGGACACATCATACCGTATTGGAGATCGATATGTATGCCTTGTCCAAAAACCTCAAGGTATATACGGGCTTGCTTGAATCAAATACCAAAATTATGGTCATGGTCAAAGCCAATGCATACGGAGCTGGAAGCGTGGAGATCAGTAGGATGTTGGAATATCACGGTGTGGATTATCTTGCTGTCGCTTATGCAGATGAGGCGATTCACCTTCGAAATCACGGTATTCGAACCCCGATTATGATCCTAAATCCTGAAGTTCCACAGTTCTCTAACTACCTTAGATTTGATCTTGAACCTGAGATTTCATCGTTGAGGTTGATGGATAAATGGATTCATTTTTGCCTTTCCGTCGATCGTTGGCCCGGGTTTCATATAAAGCTGGAGACAGGCATGCATCGACTGGGTTATGAAGAAAAAGATATGCCTAAGCTATTGAAGTCACTTCAAGATTTCCCACGCCTCAATGTCCGTTCTATTTTTAGCCATTTGGCGGCGAGCGGGGAAGAAGAGCACGATGTTTATACACAGCAGCAGTTTCAGGCTTTTGAAAAAAATTACAACCGAATAGTTGAGGTCTTGGGGTATCGTCCGTTGAGGCATATTCTCAACTCAGCGGGGATTATTCGTTTTCCTGCCAATCAGTATGAAATGGTGAGACTCGGAGCAGGATTGTATGGTATCGATTCCTATCTGCCCTTTAGGGAGTATATGCATACTGTCCTCAGTCTAAAAAGCCGAATTACACAAATTAAAAATATCCATCAAGGTCAATCTGTCGGTTATAGCCGGCGGTTTATCGCCCAACGAGATATGCGCATCGCCGTAATTTCCATAGGATATGGCGATGGGGTTCCCAGAGCGGTTAGTGATGGAAAATACGCTTTCTTAATACAGGGCCAATTGGCGCCCATACTTGGTGCTGTAGCGATGGATATGTGTATGGTGGATATCACCCATATTCCTTCTGCTAAAGAAGAAGATGAAGTGGAAATCTTCGGTAAAAACCTTGCTGTACAGTCCCTGGCAGAGGCGGCAGGTACCATTTCATACGAGATTTTTACCTCTATCTCCTCTCGCGTCAAACGGGTTTACTTCTATTGACGCTATCGTACGACGGCCAGTTTTTTGACGACCCGCTGTTGTGTTGAATCCACTATGACTAAGGTGTAGATTCCCTCCGGCCATTCTGATACATCAATTTGGGTTTGTGTTGCATCTCCCGGATGGTTGGCAGTAACCAATTGTCCGCGATAGTCATATACCTTGATCTCATTTATCCCCTCAGGCATTGCAATAATGCATTGCCCCCAAGCCGGATTTGGCGAGATGGTGCACGAATTGGGATCTGACTTTTCATGTCGATCCTCGCGAAGCCCTTGTTTGGAAGGGGAGGAGGTTATGTAGAGATAGTAGTCTTCTACTTCTCCAAATCCTATTTCTTTGCAAGGGTCAGTAGGTGATTTTCCATAAGCTAATATAACCCGCATAGCTGCCAATCCTAATGGCGTCCCACTGGGAATGCTAAAGTCTATCGACATCCCCGAACGATAGGAACCAAATCCGATAGATTCCCTATAATCAAATTCTCCATCTCGATTATAGTCGATCCAGGCTTTCCAATACAATTTGGTAGCAGTTCCTCCCGGAATGACTTCCATAGTTTGAGTCTCTTGGGTGTTGAGTTCGATGGTTTTGTTTTTCTCTGCCCAATACCCTCCGTTATTTCCACTTTTAATCATCTGGTTACTCAGTTCAACGGCCTCAATCCACGTGTTTTTTGTGCTTAATCCTCTGGCGGGACAATAGTCCATCCACATGGGACAATCTATATGTAGGTTGTATGAACAAGTGTCGGACCCTCCGTTGACATTGTGGACTGCGTAGGATACCTCGTAATCCCCACAAAGTAGAAAGTCCCCTTGATTAAAAGTACTTAACAACTCGATATCGTAACACGGTACTTCTACAACAAACTCTCGGGGCCTCATCATGTATTGGTCTTTCCATTGTCCATCTGGATATAGCTCAACATAGTCTTGAGCACTGTTTAGATCATCGGGTTCTCCGGGAGCCCAATTTGTATAGGAAAGGGTTGCTCCATTGACCCATTTAAAATGTCCTTCGGAAGCCTCATCCGTTAATCCGATATAGGCTGGTGTGCCCATTAATTGGTGGGCGATGTAGGCATTCTCTTCTTCATCTTCGATGACGGCTAGATATCCACCGATGCTTTCTGCCTTGGCCTTGGCGTCCGGCCATCGCATTTGAAATCGAGAACAGAAGTATTTATGGCCTCTAAATGTCCCCATATACATAAATCTATTGCGCACCGTATCGCTCAAACAAGAATTGCAAAGTGTTGCTTCCGGCTCTGGAAACTCGACCTCCATACCTCCCTCTGAATACGGTGCAGCAAGCACTTGGTCCCCCGGACAAAGTATCGTTATGCCGTTGTCTTCTACCACTATATCAAAGGAGCATTTTGCTTCATTACCGCAGCCATCTTTAGCAGTATATATCACGGTGGTTACCCCGGCAGGAAAGGATTCTCCCGGCTGATGGTTGGATTCGATGGTGACTTTATTAGAACAATTATCTTCTGCAGTCGGGGGTTGCCAATCTGGTGTTGCTTCACAATCCGAAGTAGGATTGATTGTGATGTCTCCGGGACAATTTTTAAAAAGTGGTGGAGTGTCGTCCATCAAGGTCAACCTTTGATTCCCTGTCGATGATAGATCCGGTTTGTCCGGATCTTCGGCTTTCCATGTCCTTAGGATTTGTATTTGCCCCGAACACGGCCCTAATTGAAGTACGGTATCCTTGTAAGTGATTTTCGGTGTTCCACAATGAGCGCCTCCAGCGACTGCGGTAGCTTTCCCGGTAATATCTGTTGTTAATGGTGTTCCAGGACATCCTACATAATCCGTTGGTATAGTTAATCGAGGTGGATCTACACAGCAATTATCAATCACCGTAACGGCAAATGCACATTGGGCGGTATGCCCGCAATGATCCTCAGCCGTATAGACGACCTGCGTCGTCCCGATGGGAAAAGTGTCTCCCGGAGTATGCGTATGGGTGACAGACTTTATCCCACAGTCATCAGAAGCTTGGGGCGGCGACCACTGCACGATGGCTTCACAATCCGAATTCGAAGCCACGGTGATATCGGCCGGACAGCCGTTAAAACTCGGAGAAGTGGTGTCTTGGAGGGTGATGACTTGAGTGCCACTGGTCTTCAGATCAGCATGATCCGGATCCTGAGCGGTCCATCGCCTTAAGATCCGGAGTTGTCCGATACAAGGCCCTATGCTGAGCACCGTGTCTTTGTATGAAAGGGTCGGCTGAGCACAGAACTTTGAACCCGGCGTCCCTTTAGCCCGCCCGGAGATGTCAGGTGTGATCTTAGAACCCGGACATCCGGAATAATCAGGGGGTAGTTGTAGTCTCGGAGGTTCTGTACAACATTGCTTGGTGACCGTAATGTTAAATGCACATTGGGCGGTATGCCCGCAATTATCTTCGGCCGTATAGATGACCTGTGTGGTCCCGATGGGAAAAGTGTCTCCGGGAGTATGTGTATGGATGACAGACTTTATTCCACAGTCATCAGAAGCTTGCGGCGGTGCCCACCGTACGATGGCTTCACAATCCGCATTTGAAGCGACGGTGATATCGGCCGGACAGCCGTTAAAACTCGGGGGAGTGGTGTCCAGGAGGGTGATGACTTGAGTACCACTGGCCTTCAGATCAGCATGATCCGGATCCTGAGCTGTCCATCGCCTTAAGATCCGGAGTTGTCCGATACAAGGCCCTATGCTGAGCACCGTGTCTTTGTATGAAAGGGTCGGCTGAGCACAGAACTTTGAACCCGGCGTCCCTTTAGCCCGCCCGGAGATGT